>Ga0105095_10001367_pt1 | contig 12804 bp, 6 predicted proteins | sample PPLLak2March2015_2_FD_79180 | JGI IMG/M metagenome (GOLD analysis project Ga0105095, IMG submission 79180) | Freshwater sediment microbial communities from Prairie Pothole Lake near Jamestown, North Dakota, USA - PPLs Lake P8 Core (3) Depth... | ecosystem: Environmental > Aquatic > Freshwater >... | reverse complement strand
GAAAATAAGGTCGCAGGACTTGAGAACCACCAAGTCAAAAAAGCAAACGAATGAAGTACTATAGTACCAGAAATAGAAATCTTAGAAAATCTTTAGAGGAAGCGGTGACCCAAGGACTTGCTGAGGATCATGGATTATTTATGCCGGAGATGATCCCGCGGTTTGAAGTATCATTTTTCAGGGATATCCGCAGGTTAAATTTCCAGGAAATCTCTCTTAATGTTGCAAGGAAATTTTTTGCCGCTGATCTTCCGGCCGGAGATCTGGAAAAAATCACGCTTGATGCAATTAATTTCGATACCCCCCTTGTCCATGTACATGACAAGATCTTTACACTGGAACTCTTTCACGGTCCGACGTTTGCATTCAAGGATGTCGGAGCCAGATTCATGGCGCGACTTCTTGGATACTTTATCCGTGGATATTCAAGGGAGGTCCATGTTCTGGTTGCTACATCGGGTGATACCGGGAGTGCTGTGGCAAATGGTTTCTGGAAAGTCCCCGGTATAAAAGTTCATATCCTCTACCCTGAAGGACTCGTAAGTGCGGTGCAGGAGCATCAGTTTACCACGCTTGGAGAAAATATTTCGGCACTTGAAATAAAAGGGAATTTCGATGAATGCCAGCGTCTGGTCAAAGCAGCTTTTGTCGATCCCGAATTGACGACCCGCATCACACTCACCTCCGCAAATTCAATAAATATTGCCCGGCTCATCCCACAGTCATTTTATTACTTCAACGGATTTGCCCAATTAGTATCCAATTCTCATGATCTGATTATTGCTGTCCCAAGCGGCAACTTTGGAAATCTGACTGCAGGTATGATTGCCGGAAAAATGGGACTTCCGGTTAAAAAATTTATCGCAGCGACAAATATCAATGATATCGTTCCTGAATATTTAATGACTGGCAATTTTATTCCACGTCCTTCGGCTGCTACAATTGCCAATGCAATGGATGTGGGAAATCCCAGCAACTTCGACAGGATCCTTGATCTTTACGGACATTCTCACTCAAAGATAACTGAAGCAGTTTCAGGATACAGGTATACTGATGACCAGATTAGGAAAACAATTGGAAAAGTTTATAATAAATATGGATATATTCTTGATCCTCATGGAGCCACCGGGTATCAGGCATTAGCGGATCATACCCGGAAACTCTCTGAAACCATGGGATTTTTTATTGAAACCGCCCATCCCGCAAAGTTTGCAGATATCGTCGAAGATGTAATCGGGGAAAAAATTGACATTCCGCAATCCCTTCTGGATGTAATGCTCAAAACTCCAGTAAAGACTACATTATCAGCCGATTATAAAGATCTCAGGGATTACTTGTTATCTGTTTAGAATTTTGGCATTATAATCTTGTGTACTTGCAGACTTGCAGACTCGCAGACTCGGGGACTCGTGGACTCTTCCTAAATAAGCCCCTGGTCCAGCATCGCATTCGCAACCTTCATAAATCCAGCTATATTTGCACCTTTCATATAATTAACATAGCCGTTCTGTTCTTTTCCGCCAGCAACACATGCGTTATGAATATTTTTCATGATCTCATGTAACCGGCGATCAACCTCCTCTTTCGGCCAGTTCAGCTTCATGCTGTTCTGTGACATTTCAAGTCCTGATGTTGCAACTCCTCCGGCATTTGCGGCTTTTCCCGGTGCATATAATATTTTATGCTCAAGGAATATTTCGATTGCTTCTGGTGTGCACGGCATATTTGCAGCTTCACAAACACAGGTACAGCCATTCTCAACAAGTTTTTTTGCATCATCCTCATTTAGTTCATTCTGCGTAGCACAGGGAAGTGCAATATCGCATTTCACTTCCCATGGATGTTTGCCCTGGATAAATTCAACACCTTCAAACTCATACGCATATGGCTTAATTATATCTTCATTGGTTGCACGAAGTTCGAGCATATAATCTATCTTATGTCCCGACACACCCTGATTATCATAAATATATCCATCCGGTCCCGAAAGAGTGACCACTTTCGCGCCAAGTTCAGTAGCTTTTTTTACCGCTCCCCATGCTACGTTTCCAAATCCGGAAACAGCAACGGTCCTTCCTTTAATTGTTTCGCCCTTTGTTGTAAGCATTTCCTGGGTAAAATAGACCACTCCGAATCCTGTAGCTTCAGGACGGATCAGACTGCCTCCCCAATTAATACCTTTCCCGGTAAGGACCCCCGTATTTTCCCTTGTAAGTTTCTTATACATACCATACAGAAATCCGATTTCCCTTGCACCAACTCCGATATCTCCCGCGGGTACATCAGTAGATGGGCCAATATTCCTCCATAATTCCAGCATAAATGACTGGCAGAACCTCATTATCTCAGAATTTGATTTCCCCTTGGGATTGAAATCAGAACCACCTTTTGCTCCTCCCATAGCTAAAGTCGTCAGGCTGTTCTTAAAAATCTGCTCAAATCCAAGAAACTTTAATATGCTCAGGTTAACGCTGGGGTGGAACCTGAGTCCGCCTTTGTATGGGCCAATGGCGTTATTGAACTGTATCCTGAATCCGAGATTCACATGTACCTTCCCCTGATCATCTTCCCATGGCACTTTGAAGGATAAAATCCGGTCAGGCTCAATAATTCTTTCAATGATGCCTGCGGATTCAAACTGCGGATTGGCATTGTAAACTTCCTCAATGGATTCCAGGACTTCCCTGACAGCCTGGTGATATTCGAGTTCACCCGGATGTTTTTTAATCAGGTCATTCATTATTATTTCGACGTTCATGGCAAACTAGATTTATCGTTTTTATTAAGGTTAAACTAATTTAAACTTGGTTTTTTAATTTTCCCGTAACTTATTGGTCCAATATTCCAACATTCCAGTATTCCATTACCCTTGTAAAAGTAAGTTTATCTAATGTAGTTATCAAAAATAAAGATATGATACTAAACACTGATTTTTATCAGGTTATATCCGGCTTATATATAACCCCGGTGCTGGTCTTTCCGTCAATCCGGATAGTCAGGGGCTTTTCAAACCTGACATGCCGGATGTATTCATTTTCAAACTCGACCTTCTGTGAGGCAAGGAAATCAACGTCATAAAAACCGTCCCCGATATAAGGATTGACAGTTAAATACCCAACCCCGAAAGAAGTCATATTCTGAAAAAAGTGAGTCCCCTGGCTGGGATCTATCCTGAATTTATCAAGCCCCGCCTCAATGATAACCCTGGCAGCGGAGATCTGGTACCATTTTACAGGAATTCCCAGCCATGGATCGCTTGAGCCCCATCGGCCCGGCCCTGCAAGTATATAACTTTTATTTTCTGACAGGAATTTTTCATTTATCTGCTCAATCATCGGAGCTATTTTGTCACTTGCTGCAGATGTAAATGTGTTCGGCTTTATATACACAAAATCTGACAATTCCCTGAAGTTTCCGTTTCCCATTGCTGATTTTGAATAAACTATGGAATCATCTGTTTTGACATCTCCGATCTCAATCCTTATTCCCTGATCGTTTAAAACGATCGGCCTTATCTGAACAAAATTAATGACCCTGGGTTCTCCGGCCGGGGTATCAAGATTCACAGCAAATTCAACCTCGATCGGATTATTCATTTCTTTTTGCCCTATCTCAAGTATTGTTCCCAGTATTTCAGCCAGTGGGAAAACATTATAATTTAAAATATTTGAAAAAGTGATTACCCGTTTTCCGTCACTCTGAAGACCATCTCTTATTAAGTTATTTTCAAGATCAAATGTAGACGCAGCAAACTGAAAGGAACGATCTCCTTCAGCTTCTTTAATTGAAGACTTAAACAAGTTGATCCCGTCATCAACAGATGGTTTAAAACTCTGCGGATCCAGATCCAGTGAAAAAAACAACTTCTGGGTGTCCCTGAGCACTAGTTCCGGTGAAGACAATTGAAGTATCTTTTTAGGATATCTGGGAGAAAATCTTAATCCTACTCCCCCATCCATGAGATATTTCCCAAGACCGAAAGCAATATTGACAGTTCCGTCAGAAGTCTTTTCAGGCTCAATAGGATAAAAATTTATTGAACGTCCCACGCCGGAAATGGTTGGATAGAATTTGTTCCCATACTGTGTTCCGCATACCTCCTGCAGTATAATCCCCATCTTCTCCTCATCGATAACATTGGCTGTAGCCTTGATATATGCCTTGCTGTTCCTGTAATAAACCGAAGCATAGACGTTTTTTATCGCATCCGTAATCATGGAGACCATTCTTTGATGGTCATCCTTTACCACAGGGATCATATAGGTTGAGTATATCCCTGCAAAAGGCTGGTAATGAGAATCCTCTAATTTACTTGATGACCTTATGGCAATTGGATTCCGGATTACATCTATAATAGCATAAAGATCCTGGTGTATCCAGCCGGGAAGCTTGCCTTCGATGAAATGTCTCAATATCTCCTCATCACTCGCGTCAGAAAGTGCAATCTTGTATAGATTGTTCATTTCCATGAATTCATCGAAAATATCTGTGCCCAGGACTATAGTATGAGGAATGCCTATTTCCACATCCGGCCATTTGTTGAACAGCTTGTGTTTTTCAATAATATTATTAAAAAATGCAAGCCCGCGGGCTTTACCTCCGATAGATCCCTCACCGATCCTTGAGAATTTGAGATACTCATCGAATTTGTCCTTTTCAAACCTGGCAATAACATTCCTTCCTTTGCTCAGCCTGAAATTTGAGATGGCCTCAAATATGTATGAACGTACTTCATCCAGATTTTTGAAATCCTCCACCCTGAGGTATTTAAATAACTGGGCTATCGGGAAGAAAGCCCGGGCATTCAGCCACTTGGTGAAGTCATTTCTGCCCGTATGATATTCAAAAACACGGTCTGATAATTGATAAACTTCATGCTGTAATTCCTGCAAATTTGAAGCCCGGGCAACTTCCTTCCTGGTATCGGGGTCCCTGAAAACAAAATCACCAAAACCGAAATTCTGCAGGATATAATTGTTCAGATCAAACAGCAGGTTCTTGGAATATTTATGAAGAAATCCGCAATTTAACTCTTCAGCATATTTTCCATTTTCCGCATCCGATGATTGCAGCAGGAATGGCATAAATTCGTCTTCCTTTCGCACAAGTTTGCAAAACTCTATGCCAAGCTTTCCCTTTGACTTATCAGATGCTCTTTTCTTAAATGAAACATCCGATATCACACCAAGCATGTTATATTTATACCTGTTAAAAAGATCCACCGCTTCATCATAGGTTTTCGCGTGTAATATCTTTGGCCGTCCCCTCATTCTTAGCATGCGCTGGTGCTCATTAAGCGCCTCCTTGCTGAACTCCCTTGATTGCTTGAGAATAATCTTGTAAAGTGTCGGAAGATAAGTGGATATATACCTGATGCTGTCTTCTACCAGCAGAATATTCTGGACACCTACGATTTCTATGTCATGCTGTGCATTCATCCTGTCCTCGATCAGCTTTATGATGGCAAGCAGAAGATCAGCATTTCCAAGCCAGCAAAACACATAATCTATAGCAGACATATCCTCGTTTTGAAGGCGGAAACTTACCTCCCGCGAGAAGTTTGTCAGTATGACTATTGGGATATCAGTATATTTTTCCTTTATTTTTTTTGCCAGCCCGAATGGATCTGTGCCTTCAATATTGAGCATCTCGATGACAAGATCTATATGCTGGCTTTCCAGGATATTAACTGCATCCTTTGCGTTGTTTACCTGTATAAAAAAAGGCGGGTATCTCAAATTCAGCGATACGTACTCATTGAAAATCTGTTCATCTATCCGTCCGTCTTCTTCAAGCATGAAAGCATCGTAGCTGCTGCAAATCAGCAAGACCTGCCTTATTCTTTTCTGCATAAGGAGGTTAAAGGCGGTATGATCAAAATCTATTGAAGGAATTCTTATATCTGTTATTTTTAGTTTGCTCATGGATTGATCTTAATATCATGGTTATTCAGCATGATAACCGACATCCTTTTCTTGCCATCCATCACAATAGTGAGCGGATCGTTAAACCGGACATGATTAAAGAAGCTGGTCTTGTTTACCACTCTCTGCTTTTTCAAAATATCCCAATGAATACATTCCTGCACTGAAGAATGCTGAACAGTAAAATATCCGATGTTCATTGAAGTGACGTTATGGAAGAAATGCGATCCCAGGGATGCGTCAAGCGGAAAATCCTCCAGGTTCATTTCAACGATCACTCTTGCATTAGAAATTTGTGGCCAGGCCACAGGTATGCCGATGAACCGGTCCCGTGTACCCCACCTTCCGGGACCAATAAGCACATACTTCCTCCCTTCCTGTCTCATTTTGTAATTTAACCTGTCAATCTCGGCAACCATTTCGCAGGTGCGGGTTTTATCAAACTTGTCAGGATCTACATATATAACATCCTGAATATCATCAATCTTGCCATTCCCCATACTTTTTTCAGCAAGAAGGACTATATTTTCTTTATTTAATTTTTGCTGATCAATCTGATAATCTTCAGCACTGCCAAGGAGAGGCTTTATCTGCAGAAGATAAAATGTTGCCCTGCTGTTTTCATCCTTGTTAAGATCAACAGCAAACTCAATTTCAATTGGCGAACCCATAGCTTCTTTGCCAACATCAAGGATAAGTTCAATTGCCTTTGCCAGTGGAATATGCTCATATTTAAGGATATTGGCAAAGTTGACAATCCTTGGCCCGTAAGTATCCAGTCCGGGGAATATCCTGTCATTCTCCATGTCATAAACCGATACTGAATGGCTGATGGTCCCATGTTTTTCTGCTTCAGATATTTCCAGGTTGCACAGTGTCGCATTCTCACCTGTCTTTAATTCCAACAACTCATCATTTTTCATATTCAGGGCATAGAAATTCACCTGTGTACTCTTCAGCAGTTCCTTTGGAGTGTTGATATCGCTGTCTGGATATTTAGGGGAGAAACGATATGCCTTTTCGCCCTCCATAACATACTGACCGAGCCCGACTGCGACCACTGCAAATCCGTCTTCAGGCTTCATATGAGAGAACGGGTAATAATTATAAGATTGTGCCGTACCGCTTATATGAGGATAAAAATACTGTCCAAAGGGATTACCCACTAATTCCTGCAGGACGATTGCCATTTTTTCATCTTCAATGCTAAAATTAACGGCCTCGAAATATGATTTCGCATTATCAGAAAATACGGAAGCATATACCAGTTTTATTGCATCCATCAATTGTTTAATCCGTACATTGAAATCGGGATGGTTATTCGGTAGTATGTAGGTTGTAAAGATTCCTGAGAACGGATGTGTGGAGTTGTCCTCAAGCGAACTGGATGAACGTACCGCAAGAGGACTTTTCATTGTCTTCAGAACAACGCGCAGTTTCTTTTCAAGGCTATGAGACAGATCACCATTCAGAAAACTGTCCTTGATATTATCATAGATCTCCATTGAAGAAACACGCTCAAAAAGACTGTTTTTCTTCATGAAGATCTCAAATTCATCGGTTCCGATTACCATTGTAACAGGTGTCCGTATATTAAGAGACGGAAGGATTTCCCCAAAATTAAGATTGTAAATCATTGTATTGATAAAGGCAAGCCCCCGTCCTTTCCCTCCAAGTGCTCCTGAGCTGAGACTTACAATGTTGTACCTGTCAGGGATTGAAGCATCTTCAAAGTTGATCACTTTGCCGATATCAGTCTCATTACGGTATTTCCTGATCACATATTTGAGGTAGTTTCTGAATTCAGCTGGGGTTTGAAAGTCCGTGACTTTAACGGGGTAAATCATTTTTGCAATTTTTATCTCCCCGCGTGCCATCAGCCACAGTGAAAAGTGATTCCTTTTGCCATGATAGATAAGAGATTCAACTGGCAGAGTATCTATATGTTCCTCAAATTCTTTTAATGATCTGGCCTCTGCAATTGTTTTGCCAGTGGAATCCTTATAAATAATATTCCCAAAACCCAGATGATGCTTGATAAAGCTTTCAATATCCTGATGCAGTGTTTCTGAGTTTTTATTTATGAAAAAGGATTTTAACTCAAAAGCTTTCTGCATATTGGCAGGATCAGTTGACTGTATAATTACTGGCAGTCCTTTCAGAAGGGAGTGCACCTGAATGACCAGCTGGAAACCCGCCGTATCATTAATAACCCCGTCTTTTTCAAATCTCACATCTGTCATCAGGCACAGAAGGTCTTCACCATAGGTCTTAACAATACTTATTGCCTGTTCATAGTTTGTGGCAAGAAGTATTTTTGGTCTGGCTCTCCGGCGCAGTATCTTGAAAATATCATCCGTGCTCACCTCATCTATAAGCCGCTGTGTATGCTCCATCACCATTGAATACAGGAACGGGAGATACCGTGAATAATATTTAGGCGAATCCTCAACCAGGAGTATAATTTTTATCAGGCCTACCCTTGTGTCATTTGCAACATTTACCTTATCCTCCAGATGTTTGACCATTGCAAAAAAGATCTTCGAATCCCCGCCCCAGACGAAAAGCTGGTCAACCAGTTCAATATATCTGGGGCTCTCTTTGATCTTTGAAATATCCTTGTTATTGTTGAGAAGTACATAAATCGGGATATATGGGAAATCCTTTTTAACTTTTTCAGCAATCCCAAGTGGGGTTTTGACGTCATTTCCGATCATCAGTATTACCAGATCAAAATGCTGTGAATTCAGGAGTTCTATTGCCTCTTCATATGAAGTAACGCCGGTAACCTGAGGGATTGAACTAAGATGAAGCTGTTGATACTCTCCGAGTATATGATCCCCGAACCGGCCTTCTTTCTCTATACTGAATGCATCATACAGGGTTGACACAAGAAGGATATCCTTAACCCTGAACGCCATCAGGTCGTGAAAAATATCACGGTTCGCATTCTGCTTATTCAGGAATCTCTGAAGCAAATGGCGGCTGGTGATCCGGGGTTCCTTAAACTCCAGGATTGCACCGGTTATGTTTTTATCTTCTTTCGATTCACTAAGTACTTCACGGGCTTCCAGACTATCAATATAATTCTGGATGATCATGGACAGGTTGATGATCAGATCCCTTTCTTCTTTCATGAAGGGACCTTCGTCAATCTCAATGAATTTCTGGATATAGAATACTTCGATTTCCCCCTGCTTCCCGTTGACAGTATGGAAAGTTTGATTCTGTTTCCATTCTGTTACCCAGAAATTGGCTGTCTTAAATTCCTTCCCGTCAAACCGGATCCTGGCTGAAGTCATTTCAGGGTATTGCCATGCATCAGGCAGTATTTTCACAATCTTGCTCAGTGTTTCTTCAAGACTCTTTCCTTCCTTTACAATTTGTGTAGTCTTGTTAATACAGGCAAGCTCCTTAAGCCGTTCCCTCTTCTCAAAAATCAGGCGCTCAAACTCCTCCAGTTTCTTCTTGTCCTCCATCTGGCAAAAACATTTCCCACAAAATTAAGAAATTTTAGACGGGGCTATGCCATTAATTTATTTTAATGTAAAGCGCTGTCTTTCGCTCCGATTCATAGATTGAATATTCAAACAATGTCGATCTCACTTTTATGAGGATAAAAAGTATCTCCGACATTAAAATAAATTTATGGCACAGCCCCTGTTGGAGGGAAGAAGATAGAATAATAAAAAAAGATTAAGACTACTTCACTTTAAAGACATTGCCGCTGGTCAGAAGGTCGTCGACATTTTTAAGACGGGATTGTTTTTTTGAGGCGGATATCTGATCATACAGCAGAGATTCATAGGTTGGACTGTCAATGGCTCTGATTACACCCATTGCTACAGGAAAATCAGGAAGTGTCATCCGGGCAAGCATATAATGAATGACAGGATCAGATTGAGTAGCATCATGAACCTGGATATCATTTATTGTATATCCGTTCTCTCCTATTTTAACCACTCTCAACTGCGCTTTTTCCAATACCAGCCCTTTATTTCGCTCTTCCCCGAATATCATGGGTTTTCCATGTTCAAGCAATAACTGATTGTCATCTTTCTCTTCCTTGCCAGTAATTTCTGAATGGACTTCGTTTGCAAAAATGACACAGTTCTGCAATACTTCGACCACCGAAGTTCCTTTATGCGTGGCTGCTTTTATGAAGACATCCTTCATCATTTTGGGGTCGGTATCCACAACACGTGCAAAGAATGTTCCCTGGGCACCGATGGTCAACTCACCCGGTTTGAGTGGATTTTCCACCGTACCATCCGGAGATGTTTTTGTGATGCCTCCTTTAGGTGTAGTCGGTGAATACTGGCCTTTGGTCAGTCCATAGATCATATTATTGAACAGCATAATGTTCAGATCAATATTCCTGCGGACCACATGAAGGAAATGGTTACCTCCTATTGCCAGGAGGTCGCCATCGCCGGTGACCACCCAGACACTCAGGTCAGGATTCGAGATCTTAAGTCCGGTTGCAACCGGGACGGCCCTTCCATGAAGTCCATGAAAGCCATAGGTATTGATATAATATGGAAACCGGGATGAACAGCCAATGCCGGAAACGAACACGATTTTTTCCTTTTCGATGCCGATTTCCGGAAGAACACCTTGTACGGATGAAAGCACAGAATGCCCTCCGCACCCGGAACACCATTTCACAGGATCTTTAACCTTGAAATCTTCTTTAGTTAAAACAGTTATTCCATCATTATTTTGATTCATGAGTCTAATCCTTTTAAAATTTCATTAAATTTTGCTTTGAGTTCCCTGATCATAAAAGGTAATCCCTGAACTTTGTTGTACTGCATGTATTCATACTGCGGGTACCTGGACCTCAGGTAAACAGCAAACTGGCCAAGGTTTAGTTCACAGACAACCCTTTTTTTGAAATTTTTTAAAACTTCCCCGGTATTTTTAGGAAGTGGCTTGATATAATTAAAAACTGCCAGACTTATGCGTTTCCCTTCCTTCCTGAGCTCTTCAACGGCAGACACAAGTGCACCATGTGTACCACCCCATCCTATTACCAGAAGATCGCCCGCAGGATCTCCAATTATTTCCTGTTCAGGAATAAAATCAGCAACAAGCTGGACCTTGGCTTCCCTTTTTTCAACCATAAGCTGGTGATTGATTGGATCATGCGAAGCTTCACCGGTAACATCTGCTTTCTCCAGTCCGCCAATCCTGTGCCTCAAACCTTTCTGTCCAGGGAATACCCAGTAACGTGCCAGAGTATCTGGTCTTCTGAGGTAGGGATAAAAGTCAGGACTGTTGTCTTCCAGTGTAGGAACATTAATTTCGGGCAGATCTTTCATTTTAGGGATTCGCCATAATTCGGATCCATTTGCAAGATATCCATCAGTCAGAAGGATCACTGGAGTCATATGTTCAATTGCAATTTTACAAGCCCGGTATGCATAATCGAAACAATCAGATGGAGTACTGGCGGCAATTACTACCACCGGGCTTTCACCATGTCTTCCATAAATAGTCTGAAGCAGGTCGCCCTGCTCCATCTTTGTCGGAAGCCCTGTTGAAGGCCCTGCACGCTGCACATCCACAACAACAAGCGGAAGCTCTGTCATCACGGCCAGCCCGATACCTTCACTTTTTAGTGAAAGCCCTGGTCCTGATGTGGATGTTGCACCAAGCCGTCCTGAAAAGCTTGCTCCAATAGCTGAACAAATACCGGCAATTTCATCTTCAGCCTGAAAAGCAATAGCATCCAGGTGTTTCCTGTGGGAAATCTCCTGCAAAATCTCTGAGGCCGGAGTAATGGGATATGATCCCAGAAACAGTTTTCTTCCGGATTTTTCCGCAGCAGCAAGCAAGCCCCACGCCGTAGCGACATTCCCGGTGATATTACGGAACAAGCCTTTCTTGGTTTCAACAGGATTCACAAGGAAAGTCGTATTCATAACTTCGATAGTCTCAGCATAATGATACCCTTCCCTTAGTACTTTGATGTTTGCATCTATGAGTAATGGTTTTCCGCTGAATCTTTCCTTCAGAAAATCCTCACCAATTTTTATATCCCTGTTGAATAGCCAGAACAGAATTCCCGATACAAACTGATTCCTGGTTTTATCAGCTGTGCGATTGTCGATTCCGAATTCCTTTACAGCAGAACGCGTAAGTGAGGTAATAGGAGCCTTTACCAGATTGTATCCCTGCAGGCTGTCATCTTTCAGCGGATCACTCTCGTAACCTGCTTTCTGGTACTGTTTATCATCAAAACTATCAACATTAATAATTATGGTCGCCCCGGTTTTACACCATTTCAGATTTGACATCAGCGCGGCAGGATTCATTGCCACTAAAACATCAGCAAGATCTCCGGGAGTCTGCACTTCCCGATGTCCAATATGTACCTGGAAACCTGATACTCCGGCAACAGTGCCGCTCGGAGCCCTTATCTCGGAAGGGTAGTCAGGAAATGTTGAAAGATCATTTCCGATAAATGCAGACGTATCGGAAAATTGTGAACCGGTAAGCTGCATCCCGTCGCCTGAATCCCCCGCAAATTTCACCACAACTTCTTCGAGTTCAACGACTTTAGCTTTTTTCGACATGATATTTATTTCAATAATGTGTGAAAAGTTAATATTAATTTCTCTTTAATAAATTGATATTTGTCTCTTTATGTAAAGTTATTTTTGTCTCCCGCCAAACCAGTTATTTGACTTCTGACTTGACGTATACGACTAAAACTTCTATAAAACACAAAACCCGATGGTTATCGGGAACAATTCATAAACGATCAACCCGGAATAAGTTCTGGCAAAATTAATTAATCCGCGGAGTAAATAATGAAACTTCGACATATTATTAAACATACATCGTCAATTGATTCGGTGATGGGTCATGAGTG
>Ga0105095_10001366_pt1 | contig 12806 bp, 13 predicted proteins | sample PPLLak2March2015_2_FD_79180 | JGI IMG/M metagenome (GOLD analysis project Ga0105095, IMG submission 79180) | Freshwater sediment microbial communities from Prairie Pothole Lake near Jamestown, North Dakota, USA - PPLs Lake P8 Core (3) Depth... | ecosystem: Environmental > Aquatic > Freshwater >... | reverse complement strand
CGTGTCGTAGACGGGCTTGATGCCGCCCTTCCACACCTGCAGGAACGGGTTCGAGCACGACGCCGTGACCTCCAGGTCCTCGAACTCGAGCCAGGAGTTCGCCGCCAGGACGACGTCGGCGTACTCGCAGGACGAGGTCATCTCGATGTCCTGCGAGACGATCATGTCGATCTTCGGATTGACGTTGAACAGCATGTCGTAGGCGTGCTTCGCGTTGTTCAACAGGTTCACGTTGGTGAACCACAGGACCTTCGTGGGCGTGGGCATGTGGGTCTCGCCGGTGAAGACCTTGCGCCCGACCTTGGGCGTCTCGACCACGAGCGGCACGTCGCCGTGGTTCCAGTAGGCCGGCTCCTCGCCCTTCGCGTGCTTGACGACCGTAACCTCCTTCGGCGACGCGGCGGGGTCGAGGTTCTGCGCGAACGGATCCTCGTAGATCCACCCGTTGAAGCCCGGGCCGCTCCACTCGGTCTCCTGGAACAGCGCGGACTTGTAGTTGCCGGCCCACGCGTAGCACCCGGCGCCCGGCTTGCCGACGTTGCCGGTGAGCATGAGCGGCAGGTGGAACGCTCGGTTCGCCTCGGTCGCATGGAACCAGTGGTTGATGCCCTCGCCGACGTGGATCGCCGCGGGCGCGAGCGTCCACAGGTCCTCGGCCAGCCGTTCGATCAGGTCGCGCGGGGCGCTCGTGATCTGGGTCACGGTGTCGAGGTCGTAGTCCTCGAGGTGCCTGCGGTAGAGCTCGAACAGCGGGGCCACCTCGACCCTCGTGCCGTCGAGCAGACGTACCGTGTGCCGCCCCTCGATCTCGGGATCGGCCGACAGGTGCCTGCCGACGTCGTCGCGCGTGATCGGTACGGGCCCGCCGTCCCACACGACGAAGTCGTGGAGCCGCTCGTAGTCCTCGGGCAGCAGGCCCTGCTCGGCGAAGCTCGCGCCCTCGGGGTGCAGCCCCTTCTCGTACCCCGCGATCACGTCGGCCGGGTCCAGACGCGCGAGCGTGTCGGTCCGGACCAGGATAGGGAGGTCGGTGAACCGCTTCACGAAGTCGGGGTCGTACCAGCGGCGGTCGAGCATCAGCTTCGTGATGCCGAGGAACAGCGCGGCGTCGGTCTGCGGCCGCACCGGGATCCAGTAGTCGGCCTTGCTCGCCGGCGGGGAGTACTCGGGCGTGATCGCGACGATCCGGCCGCCGCGTTCCATGATCTCGTGGAACCAGTGCGAGTCGGCCATCTTGTTCTCGACGAGGTTCTTGCCGACCTGCACGTGCAGCCGCGAGCTCCGCAGGTCGTTGAAGTCGACGTCGGCGTTCTGCAGCCCGTGGACGAAGGGGAAGCCCGGCGCCTGGTCGCCGTGCCAGGTGTAGTTCGACCAGTTGCGGCCGCCGTACGTTTCCTCCGGCAGGACGCCGCGGACCTGCCCGTCGAGCAGCGCGAGCATGTTGTTGAACCGGTACATGCCGTACTTGCCGAGGACCCCGAGGAGCCCCATGCCCCCGCGCATCTTGATCGTGCGCGTGCCGGCGCCGTGCAGCGCGTCGACCATCTCGGGCACGTAGCCCTCCTCGAGGAGCCGGCGGGCCCCCTCCTCCCCGCTGTAGTGCTCGGCCGTCGCGACGATCGCACCGGCCATGTACCGGGAGACCTCGTCCCACTCGGCCCGGACCAATCGGTCCGTCCCCCGGGAGGTGAACCGGTACCGGTCGCGGAGCTCGGGCGTGAGGTACGGGTAGCCGTCGTCGGCCCACTCCTTCCACCCCTGGCGCACCATCGGGTAGCGCAACCGGTAGGGGCCGTAGATCCGCCGCTGCATCGTCATCCCCTTCGGGCAGCCCCGAGGGTTCCAGTGCGCGGTGGTCGAATTGCCGAGCGCGTCGTGGATCCGGCCGGCGTCGTAGTTCTGCTCGATCCGCAAGACGACGCCGTTGCGGACGAACGCCCGCATCCGGCATGCGTGCGTGTCGTTCGGCGAGCAGACGTAGGGGAAGGAGCTGTCGTACCGGTACTGGTCCCGGTAGACGTCCTCCCAGTCGCGACCGGGGTAGTCCTCGAGCGGGTTCGCGACGCTCACCGCTTGGAGCCGCCGGAGCGCCATCCCCGCCTGTTCGAGCGTCGCGACCCCGACCGCCGTACCGCCGGCCACCTTGAGGAACGCCCGCCTGCTGATCGGGCTCATCGAGCGACCGAGCCCCTCTCCTCGAACACCTCCGGACCTCCTGGCGCGATGCATCGTGGACGATACACCTGCACGTTGAGTTTGTCACTACACGTTAGACTCTGCGCCGGCGGCCGTACTAGCGTGTGCCGGTACCCGATGCCCGAGGAGGCCTGCATGCAGACGTGGATCGACGACCTGGCCCGCGCGCTCGGCGAGGAGCCGCTGTCCCGAGAGGAGACCGCCGCGCTCCTGGACGTGGCCCGCGACGTGGCTCACCGCGTCGAGCGCAAGATCACGCCGCTGTCGACGTTCCTGCTCGGCGTTGCCGTAGGACGCCGTCAGGCCGCCGGCGCCAGCCGGACCGAAGGCCTCGGCGCCGGCCTCGGCATCCTCCAGGCCGCGCTGCCCGAGGAGCCGGACGATCGGAACTAGGCGACCGGGGTACCCTTGACCGACATGCCGATGACCACCATCCGACCGCACCCCGAGCCCCTCGTCGACGCCTTCGGGCGGGTCGCCGACGACCTCCGCGTCTCGGTCACCGACCGCTGCAACTTCCGGTGCACGTACTGCATGCCGGCCGAGGGGCTCGCCTGGCTGCCGAAGACCGAGCTCCTCACCTTCGAGGAGCTCGCCAGGGTGGTGGGGCTGTTCGTCCGTCTCGGCGTCCGGTCGCTGAAGATCACCGGCGGCGAGCCCACGGTCCGCGCGGACCTGCCGCTGCTCGTGCGGATGCTCCGCGACTCGGCGCCGGACGCGGACATCTCGATGACGACGAACGGGGTCCTGCTCGACCGGCTCGCCGAGCCGCTCGCCGCCGCCGGGCTCGACCGCGTGACGGTCAGCCTGGACTCGCTGCTCCGTCACCGGTTCGAGGAGATGACGCGGCGCGACGCCCTCGAGCGCGTCTTCCGGGGGATCCGGGCGGCGCAGGACGCCGGTCTCACGCCCGTGAAGATCAACTGTGTCGTGATCGGCGGGACGAACGAGGGCGAGGTCGTCGACTTCGCGCGGTGGTCGCGCGAGACCGGCCACGTCGTTCGGTTCATCGAGTACATGCCGCTCGACGCCCAGCACGCGTGGGAGCGCGCGAAGGTCGTGCCCTCCGCCCACCTCCTCGAGGCCGTGCACGAGGTCTTCCCGCTCGAGCCGGTCGGGCCCGACAACGAGCCCTCCACGAGCTACCGGTTCGCCGACGGCGCGCCCGGCGGCATCGGTGTGATCTCGAGCGTGACCGAGCCGTTCTGCGACACCTGCAACCGCCTGCGGCTCACGGCCGAGGGAGAGCTCCGCGCCTGCCTGTTCGCGCTCGAGGAGACGGATCTGCGGGGTCCGCTCCGCGCCGGCGCGAGCGACGAGGAGCTCGAGGCGCTCATCAGGGAGAACGTCCGGCGGAAGTGGTCCGGCCACCGGATCAACCACCCGGACTTCGTCCAGCCCGAGCGCAGCATGTCCGCCATCGGCGGCTGAACCGGGCGCCTAGACCCCGGCGAGCTTCGCGAGCCCGTCGATCCGCTTCAGGACGAACCGTCGTCCGTCCCGTTCGATGATGCCGCGGCGCTGCAGGTCCGACAGGATCCGGGTGACGTTCTCGCGGCTGCCGCCGCACAGGCTCGCGAGGTCCGCGTGGGTCACGATCGACGGAACGGTCACGCCGTCTGGGGGCAGATCGTCGAGGCTCGGGCTCACGAGCTGCAGGAGCCGCTTCGCGACGCGTCCCTTCAGGTCCAGGTAGAGCAGATCCTCGACGAAGGCCTCGTGCGACTGCACCTGACGGGCCAACACGCGCAGCAGCGACCGGGCGGCCGAGGGCTCCTCGGCCAGGAACGCGAGGAAGACCTCGCCGGGCACGAGCCACACCTCCGACGCCTCGAGCGCGAGCGCCGACGCCGTGCGGGCCATCTCCCCGAGCACGCCCAGCTCGCCGAAGAACTGGGGCTCCTCGAGCGTGGTGTGCAGCTGCCGGTCGCCCGCTGCCGAGTCCGAGCTGATCTCCACCTTGCCCGAGACGAGGAACAGGACCTCGGGCGCGTCGTCCCCCTGATGGAACAGGTACGTGCCCTTCCGGTAGCGCCGGAGGGTGCCGCGCTCTGCCAGCCGGCGGACCATCCGCGGGTCCGCGCGCTCGAACAGCGGCGTGCCCGACATCAGCTCGACGATCCCGGAGCTCAGACCGGTCCGTGTCATCGCGCCCACGATAGACAACGCATCTCCTCCGAGGAAGGGTCCGGAACACGACGAGACCCCGGTCCGAACCGGGGTCTCGTCATCGAGCTCGGGATTCGACGGGCCCTACTGCACCCGCATCTTCTTGGCGCTGACCTTGCGCGCGACCTTCTTCGTCACCCGCGTCTGCGCCTTGTCGGAGGCCTTCGCGCCCTTCGACGTGTCCGCCTTCTTCGGAGAGATCTTCTTCTCCGCCACCTCGAACCTCCTTCGGCCCTCGGCGCCCCCCATCGGGGCGGTCCACGAGGGGCATCGTCCCGCGCGCGGGGAGCATCGGATGTGTCGGATGTCACCGGGCGCCGTGTGACGTTCGTCACAGGCCCGGGATGGATCACGACGGCTGGTCCAGCTCCGGGAGGTCGAGCGGGTCCGGCCTCGGCCGGCACGCGCCGCAGAACAGGGCGTCCTCGACGACGAGCGCCCGGGTCACGTCGGCGCCGCGGAACAGCTCGAGGACGTAGGGGAGGGTCTCGACGTGGTCCTCGCAGATCCCCCGCCCACAGAAGCGACAGACGCCGACCGCGCTCCGTCGGCAGTGCCAGCAATCCATGCGCCCCCCGTCCTAGTGCTGTGAGGTGCGGCCCACGTGCGCCGCCGGGTTGAGTGTCCCACGCTGGAACGCACCCGCGATCACGCGCTGGAAGCCCTCGCGGTCCAGCCGGAAGAGGCGGACCGGCGTCCGGGCCACGACGGTCGCCGTGCGGGGCACGTTGCGCAGGAGCGCGACCTCCCCGAAGTACGAGCCGGGGCCGAGGGTCTGCAGGTGCTCGCCGTCCCGGAGGGCGTCCACCTGGCCCGAGCGGATCGCGTAAAACGCGTCTCCCTCGGCTCCCTGCTCGATGATCGTCCGCTCCGGCGGCACGTTGACCCAGGCGCCGTGCTCGAGGACCTCCGCAAGGTCGTCGCTCCCCAGGCCCGCGAAGGCCGGCAGCTGCCGCAGCTCGGCCACGGCCTGCAGGGTCGGCGCGAAGTCCGGCACCGTGGCCATGTCCGCCAGCAGGCGGTCGAACGTGCCCCGGTCGACGCGGAACAGCTCGCCGTCCTCAACCGCCTTGACGCTCGCCGCCCTCGGCGACCTTCCGATGAGCCCGAGCTCGCCGAACGACTCCCCGCGCCCCAGGGTCCGGAGCACGCGCTCGGCCCCGGTGTCCGGATCCTCCTCGACCACCTGGAACACACCTCGGCGCACGATGTAGAAGGCCTCGGGGGGATCGCCCTGGCGGAAGACGGGCTTGCCCGCCGGGAACGCGTGGAGCTGCAGCCGACCCGCGAGGTCCGACAGCTGGTCCTCGGGCAGGTCCTCGAAGATCGGCAGCGCGTCGATCAGCTGCGCGGCCTCGACGCGCCAGCCGGTCTGGAGGCGGAACCGAACCGCCTCGATCAGCCCGCGGACCCGTCGGGCGGCGGCCCGCAGGAGCGAGATCAGGCCGCGGAGCACCGGCCCCGCGATGAACAGCAGCACGGCCACGAGCAGGCCCTTCGACAGCGGACCGCCATCCCAGAGCTCACGGATCAGGCCGCCGAAGACCTCCTCCCAGAAGAACGCGGAGGTCACGACCGCGAAGATCGTGAACAGGACCCCGACGGTTCCGTAGAGCGCCAGTCCGACCTCCTGCTTGGTGAAGCGCTCGCGACGCGCGAGCTTGCTCCACAGGTCGTACCGGATGAACTGCAGGCTCCGCGGCCGCAGGTCGGGGACCTGGATCAGGTCCGACAGGATCCAGTACCCGTCGAGCTCGAGCAGCGGGACCAGGTTGAGGAAGATCACGAAGTAGTTCAGGAGCGCGAACTTGTACAGCAGCGGCGAGACGCCGGCCTCGGGGAACGCCCAGGCGAACGTCGCCGCCGCGCCGGCCACGATCAGCTCCGAGTAGGGGCCCGCGAAGGACTGCACGATCCGCTGGCCCCGATCGAGCATCAGCCCGTCGGAGGACTCGATGAAGAACGCCGGGGACCCGAAGTAGATCATGAACCCGGCGCTCTTCACCCGACGGCCGTAATGGACCAACGCGGTGGCGTGCGCGAGCTCGTGGATGAAGGTGAGGAGGTAGTTCATCACGAGGAGCACGATCGACGCGATCGCCGCGTCCTGCCCCGACAGCCCGAACCGGTCGGTGTCCGGGACGGCGAGGAAGGCGACGAACCCCGCCAGGGCGACGAGCCCGAGGACGACGACCACCGGCGGACGGAAGAACGACCGGAGCGCGTTCCGGTAGGACCAGGCGACCATCCGGTGGGCGCCGTGCCAGTCGATCGACAGGGTCTTCGCGAACTGCCGGAGCCGTCGCCGAGCGCCCGAGACCGGATCGAGGGCCGACGCGACGATCGCGTTCACGTCCACGTACGGCTCGACGAGGAACCCGCCCTCGTGGAGCGCCCGGACCAGGTCCGCGAGCCCCGAGAGCTCGATATCGCCGGACTCGCGGAACCGCTCGACGAGGATCTCCGCGATCGTGTGCTCGCCGTCCATCAGCGGCAAAAGGTCCGCCTCCCAGGGCTCGAGCCGGTAGTGCAACAGCGCCCGCGGGTTCGCGATGACCGTGTAGTCGTTCCCCCACCGGAGCCGGAAGGGTTTGACCTCGATGTCCGGCGCGAGGGCAGGCCTCCACGCGGCCGGGTCGACGCGGACGGCCAGGCGCTCCCAGATGCTCGGGGCGTCCGCGGGCGCGGGAGACGCGTTCGCGATCGACCTGTAGACGCCGATGGCGGTCGTCACGGCCCCGGCTCCGCCTCACGAGCCGCGGCATCGAGACGCCGCTGGACGGCACCGTAGACGGAGAGCTTGGGCGGCGGCCTCCGCCGCGATGCGGCGAGGTTCCCCGCGAAGGCGCCCACGAGAAGGGCACCCATCACCACGGCGATGACGACGTCCCAGCCGAAGCCGCGAGCCTCCTCGGCGGAGGCGAGCCCCCGCGTCACGCGCGCGGTCGCCCCCATGTCGTCGATGACGGACAGGCGGAACCGCACGTCCTGAGGGAGGGCACGCACCACGTCCGCATGGATCTGGATCGACAGGTACGGGCCCCCGGTGGTGACGATCACGCGGGGTCCCCGAACCCTCAGATAGGCACCCGCGCCCTCGTCACCGGTGCCGGTGAGCACGTCCTGTCCGCCGATCTCGAGCCGCGTGCTCTCGACCCCGTAGGACAGGCGCTCGATCTCGCGCCCCGCGTCCAGCACGATGACCTCGATGAGGTGCAGGTCCTGCCAGCCACCTGGCATCGTCACGTCCGCCCGGACATCGAGCGTGCCCCCCGGTACGGGGTCGCCGGAGACCCGGCCGACGATCCGGGGACCGGGCACGGAGGACGGCGACTGGGCACGTGCGGGGAGGTGGGCGCCCACCACCACGGCGCTCACCAGACCGACCACGAACAGCGGGTGAAGCCATCGCACCACGCGCATCATCGGGCCCTGCCTGGCGCGGCGCAACGTGACGCACGTCACGTCGGGTCGGTGCGCCCGGTCACCGACCGATCCTCCGTCTCCGAGCGACGATCGATCCCAGATCGAAGGGAGAGCCGACGATGATCAACCCGAGCATGGTGACCGGCGAGGTCGGGCGAGCGGTCGATCTGGACCGGATCCGCAAGGCGGAGGCCTTCCGCGCCGGCCGCACGTCCCGAGACGATACCGGCCAGACCCGCGGGGGGCGGACCTCGATCTTCGCAACCGCCTCCCGCCTCGTCGCCCGAACGTTCACATCCCGGTCACGGACCCGCCGCCGCGCCGCAACCACCGGTTGCTAGCTTCGCGGCACGGAAGGGATGCGCCCCCTTCGGGCGGGGAGCCGGACCGTCACCCGGCTCCCCGCCGCCCCCTCTCGGCGAGGTCCCGGTGCCCGCCCGTCCGGATCAGGCGAGCGACTCGATCGTGGCCCGGATGGTCGCCTCGTCGACCTCCCCCTCGAGCCCGACCGCGACCGTGCCGTCCGAGTTCACGAAGTACAGGGTGGGGAACCCCTGGATGCCGAGCCCGGCCGCGAGCGTCTGTTCCGCGTCGTCGACCGCCACCGGGAAGTCGAGCTGGCTGTCCTGCATGTACTGCTCCGGCGTCGGTCCGTCCTGGGCGCCGATCGCGGTCACGACGCTGACGAAGCCGACGTCCGGGTAGTCCTTCATCACGCGGTCCAGGACGGGGAGCTCGGCCTGGCAGTGCGGGCACCACGCCGCCCAGACCGGCAGCACCACAGGGCTGCCCAGGTAGTCCTCCCACGAGACCGTGCCGCCGAACAGGTCGGGCGCCGTGAACGCCGGCACCCCCTCACCGGGCTGCAGCGGGGCGCTGCGGGGCATCCCTTCGACCGTCACGTCGCCCGCCGTCGAGGGGCCGGCGACGCCGCCGTCCTCCTCGCCCATGAGCAGGACGACGACCAGCACGACCGCCGCGATGAGGACGAGACCCGCGACCGTCACGAGCGTGCGGGTCCGCTCCGCCCGCCGCTCCTGCCGGCGCTGCGCCTCCTCGCGCGCCCGCTGCCGATCTCGCTTCGTGAGCTGCACCGGACTCCCGTTCGCCATCGCCGTCATCCCTCCTCGTTCGTCCGCCTATGGTCGACGGCGGCGATCGAGGGTGGGGAAGGCCGTTCGACCCCCTTCGCGGGGGCGGACCGGAGCGCTCCGCACCTCAGACCGGCAGGTGACGGATCTCGAGCGGGGGCAGGTCGTCCGCGGGCTCGAACCCCAGGATCCGCCCGTAGAAGGAGAGCTCGGCCTCGAGCGCCCGGACGATGGTCTCCGCCTTCCGGAACCCGTGCTGCTCGCCCTCGAACGCCAGATACGCGTAGGGGATCGCCTTGGCCTCGAGCGCCTCAACCATGATCTCGGCCTGCGACGGCGGGACGACCTCGTCCTCGAGCCCTTGGAGCAGGAGGATCGGGCGGGAGAGCCGATCGGCATGGCGGACCGGCGAGCGCTCGCGCCAGAGCTCGGCGGCCTCGGAGTAGGGACCGACGAGGAGGTCGGTGTACTTCAGCTCGAACTTGTGCGTGAAGGTCGCGAACGGCTCGAGGTCGGCGATGCCGAAGTAGCTCGCGCCACACGCGAACACGTCGTGGAACGTGAGCGCGCACAGCGTCGTGTATCCGCCGGCGCTGCCGCCGGTGACGACGAGCCGGTCCGGATCCGCCTTGCCCTGCTGGACCAGGAACCGGGCGGCGTTGATGCAGTCGACGACGTCGACGATCCCCCACCGGCCGTACAGCCGTTCCCGGTATGGACGCCCGTAGCCGGTGCTCCCGCCGTAGTTCACGTCGACGACCGCGAACCCGCGGCTCGTGAAGTACTGGATCTCGAGGTCCAGCTTCGGGACCGTCTCGCCGGTCGGGCCGCCGTGGCTCTTCACGATGAGCGGCGGGAGCTCGCCGGTCGGCGCGACCGCTTGGGGGTTCGTCGGCGGGTAGTGGTACGCGTACGCGACCCCGCCCTCCGTCGGGAACGCGATCGGCTCCGGCATCGACAGGTACCCGGGCTCGAGGTCGAGCTCCTCCGAGACGCGGAGCACGTCGACCGCGCGCGTCGTGAAGTCGAGCGTGACGACCTGCGCGGGCTCCATCGGCGACGAGGCGACGAACGCGATCCGCGCGCCGTCGGCGACGACGAACGGCGGATCGTAGCAGGCGTACGGCAGGTCCAGGTCGAGCAGCTCGGACGTGGCAGGGTCGAGGATCCCCAGGTGGTGCACGCCGTCGCGCCGGTACACGCAGGCGATGCGGCCGTCGGACAGGAACGCGTACGTCGCATACCCGAACTCCCACTGCGGCACGCCGAACTCGGCCTCGAGCGGCGTGAGGTTCCGCGCCGTCCCGTTGGGCTCCTCGCGGTAGAGGTTCCACCACTCGGTCCGGTCCGAGACGAAGTGCAGCACCCCGTCGGGGCTCCACGCGGGCTGGAAGACCGACTCGGTCGGACCGCCCGCCACGAGCCGCGGCCGTCCGAGCCCGCCATCGAGGACGTCGGCGACCATGAGCTCCGTACCGTCCCACGGCATGCGCGGCATGTCCCACTCGAGCCACGCGAGCCGAGAGCCGTCCGGCGAGAACCGCGGCGCCGCGAAGAAGTCGCGACCCGAGGCCACCACCCACGGCTCGGCCGATCCGTCCGCAGGGAGCATCGCGAGCTCGTTCACCGGCAGCCCCTCGCCGGCGTGGCGCTCACGGACGCAGGCGACGAACCGGCCGTCCGGGGACACGCGCATGTCCGCGTGGCGATCGCCCCCTGGCTCTGCCGGAGCCGGGGTGATCGGCTCGGGGGTCGACCCCGGATCCTGCCGGTACAGACGCTGGTCCTCGAAGTTCGCGAAGACGACCGCTCCGGCATGCACGGCGTACGCGCCGCCTCCGTACTCGTGCACCTTGTCACGGACGTCGAAGCCGGGCGGCGTGACGTCGACCGCCGAGCCCCAGGGGTCGGCGCGACACAGGACCGTGCGCCCCTGCTCGCTCGGACGCAGCTCGAGCCACAGCACGGTGTCGCCCTCGACCCACGGGTCGGTCAGGCGGACACCGGCCTCGGCGATCCGAGCCGCCGCGATCGGGGACGGCCACGTCCCGAACGGCAGGACGCTCGGCTCGGTCATCGCCATCGCCCCACGAGGACCCGGGTGACCTTGAATCCGGTGTCGACCGTCGAGCGGACGTCGTGGAACCCGTGGTCGCGCATCACCTTCGCGACCGACCGGGCCCGGTCCGGGCTCACCTCGATCAGAAGCCAGCCACCACGCTTCAGCCAGGTCCCGGACTCCGCGGCGGCCCTGCCGACGAGCCCGAGGCCGTCGGCGCTGTGGTCGGTGAGCGTGTGGGCGGGCTCGAACCGCCGGATCTCCTCGGGGAGCTCGCGGAGCTCGCGCTTCGCGACGTAGGGCGGGTGCAGCGCGACCAGGTCGACGGCGCCGCGCAGCCGCCTGGGGAGCGCGCCGAACAGGTCGCCGGTGAGGAACGTGGCGTTCGACAGCCCGAGCCGCCTGGCGTTCAGGCGCGCGACCCGGATCGCCTCGGCCGAGATATCGGTCCCGTACACGCGTGCAGCGGGCACCTCGTCGGCGATCGCGAGCCCGACCGTTCCTCCCCCGCACGCGAGATCGACCGCGACCGGGTCTCGCCTTCGGCGCAGGCGCCGGATCGCTTGCTCGGCGAGGAACTCCGTCGAGTCCCGGGGCACGAAGACGCCGGAGCGCGCCAAGATCTCGAGCCCCCGGAACACGGCGAAGCCCTTGATCAGCTGCACGGGCTCGCCCGTCGCGCGACGCTCGACCATCCGCTGGTACCGGCGGACGACCCCGGGCGGCACGTCGTCCCGAGGGTCGAGCTCGTCCACGCCGAGGGCGAAGCACAGGAGGTCGTCCGCCTCGATCTCCTCGCGATCCTTCTGCCAATGATCGATCGCCGGCGACGCCTTCAGGGTCGCGACGGCGCGGGCGAGGACGTCGGCGGTCTTCACGGCGCAGGCATCCTACCCGGCGGGCGGCCGCGGCCACGTCCCCGAGCCCCGTAGGATGTGAGAGCCATGGCCAAGACCGCCTCCGCCTCGAGGTCCAGGAAGAAGCGGCAGCGCGACGACGTCCGGCTCACCGGGGACCGACTCGTCGTCGAGCATCCCGACAGCGGCGAGCACAAGTCCCGGAGCGGGCTGTTGATCCCCGCGACCGCCGTTCCCGCCCCGAAGCGCTGCCTGTGGAGCGAGGTCGTGCTCGTCGGGCCCGACGTTCGGGCGGTCCACACCGGCGACCGGGTCCTGTTCCTGCCGCAGGCCGGCCTGGAGGTGGAGCTGAACGGCGAGGACTACCTGCTCCTGCGCGAGCGCGACGTCCAGGCCGTCATGTCCTCGCCGGACGGCAAGGACCTCCAGCCGGGGCAGTACCTCTAGCCGCGCCTCACCCCTGCAGGAACGACAGGCGGAGCCGTCGCACGTCGTTCTCGCGGTTCGGATCGATCACCACGATCGACTGCCAGGTCCCCAACAGCAGGCGGCCCTCCTCGACAGGGAGCGTGAGCGACGGCGACACCACGACGGGGAGCAGGTGGTCGCCCCCGTGACCGACCGACCCGTGCCGATGGACGTACCGGTCGTCGCGCGGGAGCAGCCGCCCGAGCAGCTCCTCCAGGTCCTCCTCCGAGCCCGAGCCGGTCTCCATGAGCGCGAGCCCGGCCGTCGCGTGCGGCAGGAACGCATGCAGAAGCCCGTCCCCGCCGGCCTCGGATGCGAAGGCGGCGACCTGCCCGGTCACGTCGGTCACGCGGCGCCCGCGCGTGTCCAGCTCGAGCTCGACCGTCCGCATCGTGCCCGTTCTCACCGACCCTCGTCGTCCGGCCGCGCGCCCCGGTCCTCGGCCGGCTCCTCGGTCGCCCACGGCGACGGAGGGGGCACGGCCTCGGGGGCGGCCGGGGGACCCGACGGTGGCGGCGGACCTCCGGTCGGCGGCGGTGG
>Ga0105095_10001365_pt1 | contig 12809 bp, 13 predicted proteins | sample PPLLak2March2015_2_FD_79180 | JGI IMG/M metagenome (GOLD analysis project Ga0105095, IMG submission 79180) | Freshwater sediment microbial communities from Prairie Pothole Lake near Jamestown, North Dakota, USA - PPLs Lake P8 Core (3) Depth... | ecosystem: Environmental > Aquatic > Freshwater >... | reverse complement strand
TCGATCACGGTGGCGCCGGCGCAGACGCTCACCGACAAGGAATACCAGATCATGCGCGACGCCGCGATCGCGGTGCTGCGCGAGATCGGGGTGGACACCGGCGGCTCGAACGTGCAGTTCGCGATCAACCCGAAAGACGGGCGCATGGTGATCATCGAGATGAATCCGCGCGTGTCGCGTTCCTCGGCGCTGGCCTCCAAGGCCACGGGTTTTCCGATCGCCAAGATTGCCGCCAAGCTCGCCGTCGGCTACACGCTGGATGAGCTGAAAAACGACATCACCGGCGGCAAGACACCGGCCTCCTTCGAACCCACCATCGACTACGTGGTGACCAAGATCCCGCGCTTCACCTTCGAGAAGTTTCCCAAGGCCGATCCCACGCTTACCACCCAGATGAAATCGGTGGGCGAGGCCATGGCGATCGGCCGCACCTTCCAGGAATCGTTCCAGAAGGCGTTGCGTTCGCTCGAAACCGGAAGCTATGGTCTCGAATCGCGGCTCGATCCCGCCGCGGACAAGGACGAAACGCGCAAGCGCCTGGCGCTTGCCTTGCGTGTGCCGGGATCGGAGCGCGTCTGGCATCTTGCCGATGCCATGCGTTTTGGCATGAGCCAGCAGGAGATTTACGAACTTTGTTACATTGACCCCTGGTTCCTGGCGCAGATCGCCGATCTGGTTGAGTCCGAGAAGACAGTCGCGAAGTACGGCAGGAAAAAGCCGTCCGCCGACTTGTTACGTGCATGGAAACGTAAAGGTTTTTCCGATCGCCGCCTGGCGCAATTGATGAACGTGAAGGAAAAACAGGTGCGCCAATGGCGCCATGCGGCCAAGGTGCGGCCGGTTTACAAGCGTGTGGATTCCTGCGCCGCCGAATTTGCCTCGGCCACGGCCTACATGTATTCCACCTATGAAGAAGAGTGCGAGGCCGCGCCAGAGAAAAAGAAAAAGATCATCGTGCTGGGTGGCGGACCGAACCGCATCGGCCAGGGCATCGAATTCGATTACTGCTGCGTGCACGCGTCGTTCGCGCTGCGCGAGGACGGCTACCAGACCATCATGATCAACTGCAACCCGGAGACCGTGTCCACCGACTATGACACCTCCGACCGGTTGTACTTCGAACCGCTGACGCTGGAAGACGTGCTCGAGATCATTCGCCTGGAAAAACCCGAGGGCGTGATCGTGCAGTATGGCGGCCAGACGCCGCTCAAGCTGGCGCGTGGGCTCGAGGCGGCAGGCGCGCCGATCATCGGCACGACGCCGGAATCCATCGACGTGGCCGAAGACCGTGAGCGGTTCCAGAAACTTCTCAAACGGCTGAAACTGCTGCAACCGCCGAATGCTACCGCGCGTACCGCGCAGGAGGCGGTGAAACTGGCCGACAAGATCGGTTATCCGCTGGTGGTGCGCCCATCGTATGTGCTGGGTGGGCGCGCCATGGAGATCGTGCACGCGCGCGAGGACCTGGAAACCTACATGCGCGTGGCGGTCCATGTGTCCGAGGATTCGCCGGTGCTGTTGGACCGCTTTCTCAACGATGCGACCGAAGTGGACGTCGACGCCGTGTCCGATGGCAAACAGGTCATCATCGGCGGCATCATGGAACATATCGAGGAAGCTGGCGTGCATTCGGGCGATTCCGCCTGCTCGTTACCGCCGTTTTCGCTGTCGAAGAAGACCCAGGATGAATTGCGCAACCAGACCGTCAAGATGGCCAAGGCGCTCAAGGTGGTAGGCCTGATGAACGTGCAGTTCGCCATCCAGAATGGCAAGATTTACGTGCTGGAGGTGAACCCGCGCGCCTCGCGCACGGTGCCGTATGTTTCCAAGGCCACCGGGCGGCCGCTGGCAAAGATCGCGGCGCGCTGCATGGCGGGGCAGTCGCTCAAGAAGCAGGGCGTGGCGGGAGAGATCGTGCCTGAATATTATTCGGTGAAGGAGGCGGTGTTCCCGTTCATCAAGTTCCCCGGCGTGGACACGATCCTGGGCCCCGAGATGAAATCCACCGGCGAGGTCATGGGCGTCGGCCGCAGCTTCGGCGAGGCCTTCACCAAATCCCAGATCGCCGCGGGCAGTCCGATCCCGAACAGCGGCCGTATTTTCATCAGCGTGCGCGATGCGGACCAGAAGGGGGTAGTCGACGTCGCCCGCTACTTCAGCAAGCATGGATTCGAGATTCTGGCCACCCGCGGGACCGCCGCGGTGCTCGAGACCGCTGGCGTGACTACGCGCGCGGTCAGCAAGCTGTCCGAGGGACGGCCGAACATCATCGACATGATCATGAATGACGAGATTGACATCATCATCAATACGGTTTCTGATAAACAGAGTCTCGCCGATTCATACGCCATCCGGCGCGAGGCGTTGCAGCACAAGGTGACCAACTACACGACGCTGGCGGCGGCCAGGGCCGCCTGCGAGGCGCATCGCGCCGCCGGGCACATGCGCGTCAGCCGGTTGCAGGACCTGCATAAGGAATTGGTGGGAAATCAGTCATGAAGAAAACGCCCATGACCGTTGTCGGCGCCGAGAAGCTCAAGGCCGAGCTTCACCGCCTGAAGACCGTGGAACGCCCACGCATCATCCAGGCGATTGCCGAGGCGCGTTCGCACGGCGATCTTTCGGAGAACGCCGAGTATCACGCGGCCAAGGAACAGCAGGGCTTCGTCGAGGGACGCATCGCCGAGCTCGACATGAAGCTCGCGACGGCGCAGATCATCGACCCCAAAACCGTCAATGCCGACGGCCGCGTGGTTTTTGGCGCCACGCTCAAGCTCATGGAAGAGAATTCCGGCCAGGAGGTGACCTACCAGATCGTCGGCGACCACGAGGCCGACATCGCCAAGGGAATGATTTCCATCAGCTCACCGATCGCCCGCGCGCTTATCGGCAAGGAGCTGGGTGATGTGGTCGAGGTGCAGGTGCCGGGCGGCGTGCGTTCCTACGAAATCCTCGAAATCCGTTATATTTGATCCGTATTTTCTATTCCGGGAGTTTCAGGCGCGGTTTTTTCGCGCGGCGGTAAATCACCGCCACCCGGCCGATTTCCTGCACCGCCTCGGCCCCGGCGGCTTCGCAGACCTGCTCCAGCAACGCGTGCCGCGCGTCGCGCTCCACGCCCGGAAGCCGGATCTTGAGCAGCTCATGGGCATCGAGCGCCTGCGTTATTTCCCGGACCACCGGCGCCGTGACGCCGGCATTTCCCACCTGTACCACCGGTTTGCGGTGATGGGCCAGCGCCTTCAGGTGTTTCCGCTGTTTCGCGTTCAAAGCCATATATAATGAAGCCCGTTATTTCTTGACGAATCGGCGCATCATACCGCAGCCTCATTTTATTCCCCATGCCTCGCACCAAAAGCAGCCAGCGCTGGCTGGCGCGTAACGCCAGGGACAAGTACGTCAAGCGCGCGCGCCAGGAAGGCGTGCGCTCGCGCGCGACCTACAAGCTCGAGGAAATCGACCGTCGGGACCGGTTGTTGCACCCGGGCATGATGGTGGTCGATCTGGGCGCCGCGCCGGGAGGCTGGTCGCAGTACGTCAAAAGCCGCGTGGGTGACGCTGGCCGGGTGCTGGCGCTGGATATCCTGCCGATGGAGCCGATTGTCGGTGTCGAATTCATCGAGGGCGATTTCACCGAACAGCCGGTGCTAGACTCCTTAATACGCCTTTTGGGAGGTAAACCGGTGGATCTTGTAATCTCCGACATGGCCCCCAATATGACCGGTGTGGCCTCAGTGGATCAGGCGCGCAGCATGAATCTGGCGGAACTTGCGCTGGATTTCGCCGACAAAGCGCTGAAGCCCGGGGGAACCCTGCTGATCAAGACCTTTCAGGGCGCCGGGTTTAACGAGTTTCACGCGCAACTGCGGCGCCGCTTCGAAAAGCTCGCCACGCGCAAACCGTCGGCGTCACGCGCGGAGAGCAAGGAAATTTATCTTCTGGGCAGGGGGTTTAGGGGCGTTTGATCAAAATCGTTGTGTGCCCGGGGACATCATAGGAAAATGCGGATATTGAACGGTTGGCTGATAGAAATGTAGCCCTACTTCGTTCGTCTTGACATATTACTTAGAGGCAACACTTGAACAATCTCACCAAGAATCTCCTGTTATGGCTCGTCATCGCCATCGTGCTGATGTCGGTGTTCAACAATTTCGGCAACCGCCAGCAGGCTACGCGTCCGCTGGAATATTCCGCCTTTATTCAAAAGGTGAAACAGAACGAGGTCGATCGCGTCACCATCGAGGGGCGTCAGATCGTCGGCAAGCTCAAGAGCAGCGAATCCTTCACCACTTTTTCCCCGGGCGACCCCGGCCTGATCGGCGACCTGCTCGAGCACAATGTCACCATCGAGGCCAAGCCGCAGGAAGAGCAGTCGCTGTTGCTGACCATTTTCATCAACTGGTTCCCGCTGCTGCTGCTGGTGGGCGTGTGGGTGTTCTTCATGCGCCAGATGCAGGGTGGCATGGGCGGTCGCGGCGCCATGAGCTTCGGCAAGAGCAAGGCGCGCATGCTTTCCGAGGAACAGAACAAGATCACCTTTGACGACGTGGCCGGCGTGGAAGAGGCCAAGGAAGAGGTGGGCGAGCTGGTGGAATTCCTGCGCGACCCTTCGAAATTCCAGAAGTTGGGCGGCCGCATTCCCAAGGGCGTGCTCATGACCGGTTCGCCCGGCACCGGCAAGACGCTGCTGGCCAAGGCCATCGCCGGCGAGGCCAAGGTCCCGTTTTTCTCGATTTCCGGTTCCGACTTCGTCGAGATGTTCGTCGGCGTCGGCGCCTCGCGCGTGCGCGACATGTTCGAGCAGGCCAAGAAGCACGCCCCCTGCATCATCTTCATCGATGAAATCGATGCCGTGGGGCGCCAGCGCGGCGCCGGTCTCGGCGGCGGTCACGACGAGCGCGAACAGACGCTGAACCAGTTGCTGGTCGAGATGGACGGCTTCGAAGGCACCGAGGGCGTGATCGTGATCGCCGCGACCAACCGTCCGGACGTGCTCGACCCGGCCTTGCTGCGCCCGGGCCGTTTCGACCGCCAGGTATACGTGCCGCTGCCCGACATCCGCGGGCGCGAGCAGATTCTCAAGGTGCACATGCGCAAGGTACCGGTGTCGGACGACGTGGATGCCAATATCATCGCCCGCGGTACGCCCGGTTTCTCCGGCGCGGATCTGGCCAACCTCGTGAACGAGGCGGCGCTGTTCGCCGCGCGCGCCAACAAGCGTCTCGTGGACATGCAGGATTTCGAGAAGGCCAAGGACAAGGTCATCATGGGCGCGGAGCGGCGCTCCATCGTCATGCCGGAGAAGGAACGCAAGAACACGGCTTACCATGAATCCGGTCACGCGGTGGTGGCGAAGTCGCTGCCGAACACCGATCCGGTGCACAAGGTGACCATCATCCCGCGCGGCCGCGCGCTGGGCGTCACCATGCAGCTGCCGACGGAAGACCGCTACAGCCACGACCGCGAGAGCCTGCTCTCGACCATTGCGGTGCTGATGGGTGGGCGCATCGCCGAAGAAGTGTTCATGCACCAGATGACCACCGGCGCGGCCAACGATTTCGAGCGCGCCACTGATCTCGCGCGTAACATGGTCATGCGCTGGGGCATGTCCGACGTGCTCGGCACGCGCGTCTATGGTGACAACCAGAGCGAGGTGTTCCTGGGGCGCGACGTGATGACGCACAAGAACATGAGCAACGCCGTGGCCGAGACCGTGGACAAGGAAATCCGCCGCATCATCGATGAGCAATATGCCAAGGCGCGTGCCATCATCGAGGAGAACCGCGAGAAGGTGGAAAGGATGGCCAGGGCCCTGCTCGAATGGGAGACGCTCGAGTCCGACCAGATCCAGGACATCATGACGGGCAAGGAACCGCGTCCGCCGGCGGGCACCAGCGGCACGCCCAAGGGCGATGCCGGCACCCCGAAGAAGCCGAGCGGCAAGGCCGTGAAGCCGCGCCTCGACTCACCCGCGGGCGAGCATTAGTTCGCCGGTACAGGGTTTAGTGTACAAGGTTTCGGGTTAACCCCCCTGCGCCTGCTTGGGGCACAAGTATATGGCCAAGCCGAACTCGGAACTCGAAACTCTAAACCCTAAACGGGTTCTCGATTGCAACGGCCGCGCACTCGACATTTCCCGACCTGCTGTGATGGGGATACTAAACATCACCCCCGATTCCTTTTCGGACGGGGGTGTTTTTTTGTCCCCCGAAAAGGCGATCGCCCAGGCGTTGCGGATGGCGGAGGAAGGCGCCGACATCATCGATGTCGGCGGCGAATCCACCCGCCCTGGCGCGCGGCCGGTATCGGCACAGGAAGAAATGGACCGCGTGCTTCCCGTGGTGGAGGCCCTGCATGCGCGTACTCCCCTGCCCATTTCCATCGACACTTCAAAGCCGGATGTCATGCGCGCGGCGGTGGCGGCCGGCGCGGGGTTTATCAACGATGTGCTGGCATTGAGAACAGACGGGGCCCTGGCGGCCGCGACGGAACTGAACGTCCCGGTCTGCCTCATGCACATGCAGGGCGAGCCGCGCACCATGCAGAACGACCCTCGCTACACCGATGTGGTAAGCGAGGTCCGGGATTTCCTGAAGCAACGGCTGGAAGCCTGCGTCAACGCGGGCATTCCGGCGTCACGGCTTGTCGTCGATCCCGGCTTCGGTTTCGGCAAGACGCTGGAACATAATATAGAATTACTGCGGGGCCTGAAAAAGCTGCAAGGCCTGGGCGCAACGGTGCTGGTCGGCCTGTCGCGCAAATCCATGATCGGCAAGGCGCTGGGCCTGCCGGTGGAGCAGCGACTGCACGCGAGCGTGGCGCTCGCCGTGATGGCGGTGCAGCAAGGCGCCCGCATCGTGCGGGTGCATGATGTTGGCCCGACCGTCGAGGCGTTGCACATGTGGTCGGCCATATATCCGGAAAGCAGGGATTATAATACATGAACATGAAGCGACGTTTTTTCGGCACTGACGGTATTCGCGGGAAGGTGGGCGAAGAGCCGATCACGCCGGAAACCGTGCTCAAGCTCGGCTGGGCCGCCGGTTGCGTGCTGGGTAAAGGCAAGGCCGACCATGCCAAGATTCTGATCGGCAAGGACACGCGCGTTTCCGGATATTTGCTCGAATCCCTGCTGGAGGCCGGGCTCTCCGCCGCCGGCGTGGATATCCGCCTGCTCGGGCCGATGCCGACGCCGGCCATCGCCTACCTGACGCGCACGGCGCGCGCCCGCGCCGGCATCGTGATTTCCGCCTCGCACAATCCTTTCGATGACAACGGCATCAAGTTTTTTTCCTCCGAGGGCACCAAACTGCCGGACGAGGTCGAGCTGGCGATTGAAGAAATGATGCAGCAGCCGCTGACAACGGCGGGCCCTTCGGCGCTGGGCAAGGCCAAGCGCTATGACGATGCCGGCGGTCGCTACATCGAATTCTGCAAGAGCACCTTCCCGCATCGCCTGGGTCTCGAGGGCCTCAAGATCGTCGTGGACTGCGCCAACGGCGCGGCCTATCACATTGCGCCGCTGGTTTTCAGCGAACTCGGCGCCGAGGTGGTCGCAGTCGCGAACGAACCGGACGGTTTCAACATCAACCGCGAGTGCGGCGCCACCTTTCCGATTTTCCTCAAGAAGACCGTGCTGGCGCACAAGGCCGATCTTGGGATCGCGCTGGATGGCGATGGCGACCGGGTCATCATGGTCGACAACCGGGGTGAAATCGTGGATGGCGACCACCTGCTGTATATCATCGCCACGGACCGCAAGCAGTCCGGACGGCTGCACGGCGGGGTAGTGGGTACGCTCATGAGCAATCTCGGACTGGAACATGCCTGCGGCAGGCTGGGCGTTCCTTTCAAGCGCGCCGCGGTCGGCGACCGTTATGTGCTGAGCCTGCTCAACGAACAGGGCTGGGAGCTGGGGGGCGAGACTTCCGGTCATATCATCTGTCTCGACCGCGCCACCACGGGCGATGGCATCATTGCCGCGCTGCAGGTGCTGGCGGCCATGCGTGGCACCGGCAAGAGCCTCGCCGATCTCAGGAGTGGTCTCGAAATATATCCGCAGACCATGATCAACGTGCGCATGGCACGGCGTTTCGACGTCAAGGAATCGCCGCGCGTACAGCAGGCCATCAAGGAAGTCGAAACCGAGCTGGCGGACAACGGACGCGTGGTGCTGCGCGCCTCCGGCACCGAGCCCGTGGTGCGCGTCATGGTCGAGGGCCGCGACGCCGCGCAGGTCGAGCGTCTGACACGCCATCTCGCCGATACCGTCAAAAGCGCCGCGGAAGCGGCGGCCTAGGTTTTTTTCCGCAAAATTGCATTCCGGGGCCGGCCTCGGTAACATCGCGCCCGTTTTTCGGCAGATTTGAGACGAATACGGGGAGGTTCCGATGACAATGCGCCGGACGCTGGTGGCGGGTAACTGGAAGATGAACGGATCGCGGACCGAGTCCGCGGCCCTGCTGGACGGCATCCGGAAAGGCATTAGCGCTGCGTCCAGAGCGGAAGTCGCTGTGTGCCCCCCGTATATCCTGATTCCCCTGGCCGCCGAGAAACTGGCCGGCAGTCCGGCTGTTTGGGGCGGGCAGAACCTGTCCGTGCACAAATCCGGCGCCTATACCGGCGAAATCTCCGGCCCGATGCTCAGGGATTACGGCTGCACTTATGTTATTGTCGGTCATTCCGAGCGGCGCACGCTGTACGGCGAAACCGACGCCATGGTGGCGGAGAAGTACGGTGCCGCCCAGGTCGCGGGTCTGATACCTATATTATGTGTCGGTGAGACCCTGCAGGAGCGGGAGGCGAACCAGACCGAAGCGGTGGTGGCGCGCCAGCTCGATGCCGTCCTGGACAAGCATGGCATCGGCAGCTTCAAAAACGCCGTGATCGCGTATGAGCCGGTCTGGGCCATCGGCACCGGCAAGACGGCCACCCCACAGCAGGCGCAGGAAGTGCATCGGTTTATCCGCAGCCGTTTGACGGCCAGGGATAAAACCGTGGCGGAAAGCACGCGTATTCTTTACGGCGGCAGCATGAAGGGCAGCAACGCGAAAGAGCTTTTGGCCCAACCCGATATCGACGGTGGCCTGATCGGCGGAGCGTCGTTACAGGCGGAAGAGTTCCTGACGATCTGCCGCGCCGCCGATTGATGGGGATATGTATTATGGCAAGACGAACGGAGCAAAGCGGAGCAGGGCTACAGTAATAGGGATACATTTATGAGAGATCTGATACTGATAATCGACATCATCTCGGCCGTGGCGCTGATCGGCCTGATCCTGCTGCAACAGGGCAAGGGCGCGGATATCGGCGCATCCTTCGGCAGTGGCGCTTCGCAGACGTTGTTCGGCAGCCGCGGTTCGGCGAATTTTCTGACGCGCTCCACCGCCATCCTGGGAACGGTCTTCTTCCTCTCCAACCTGGGATTGGCCTGGTTGTATGCCCAGCATGCGGTGCCAGCGAGCGTCACGAAGAGCGTGGTCATCGAGCAACCGGTGAAAACCGAAACACCGGCGCCACCCAGCGATGTTCCCGCCGCGCCCAAGGCGCCCGAAGTACCGAAATAGTTCCGGTGGTTTGTTCCCGGTGGCTGGAGACCCTTAGCAGAGCCGACGTGGTGAAATTGGTATACACGCTACCTTGAGGTGGTAGTGGCGAAAGCCGTGAGAGTTCGAGTCTCTCCGTCGGCACCATTTTATTTTTCCGCTGCGCAGTCTGTATCACCGCCGAAAGCGCGCGTGACCTCCGTATCAATAGGCGTTTTTTATACCCCCACAAAGTGTTTTAACCCTTTGAAGGGTATAAGTTTGCAAGCCCGCCGTTTGCTTGACATCCTTTGCAGCGAAAGCCTAGACTCGCCGGCTCATTCACCATCAATGAGCGGATCGAAGTCCGCCGACTCGTCTCTGGGGCCCGGATGCTGCAAGCTTATCTCCCCATCCTGATTTTTATCGGCGTCGCTCTGGTCATGGGCGGCGTCATCATTCTGGCCGGCCGGGCGCTCGGGCCGAACCGCCCGGACAGCGCCAAACTCTCGCCTTACGAGTGCGGTTTCGAGGCCTTCGAAGACACGCGCATGAAGTTCGACGTGCGATATTACCTCGTCGCCATCCTGTTCATCATTTTCGACCTTGAGATCGCGTTCCTGTTTCCCGGGGCGGTGGCGCTTCAGGAAATCGGCCTGTTCGGGTTCCTTTCGATGATGGTATTCCTCGGCATCCTCGTCGTTGGCTTCATTTACGAATGGAAGAAAGGGGCCTTGGAGTGGGAGTAATGGAGAAAGCCCGTGAGCATTGAAGGCGTGCTTGAAAAAGGCTGGGTCACCACGCAGGCGGACAAGCTCATCAACGCCGCCCGCACCGGTTCGCTGTGGCCCATGACTTTCGGGCTGGCCTGTTGCGCGATCGAAATGATGCATGCGGCCGCCGCGCGCTACGACATGGACCGCTTTGGCATCGTCTTTCGGCCCAGCCCGCGGCAGTCGGATGTCATGATCGTGGCCGGCACGCTGACGAACAAGATGGCGCCGGCGCTGCGTAAGGTCTACGACCAGATGGCCGAGCCGCGCTGGGTGATTTCCATGGGTTCCTGCGCCAACGGCGGCGGCTATTACCATTATTCCTATTCCGTGGTGCGCGGTTGCGACCGCATCGTGCCGGTGGACGTCTATGTTCCGGGTTGCCCGCCGACGGCCGAGGCCCTGCTGTACGGCATCATCCAGCTGCAAAACAAGATCCGCCGCACCAACACCATCGCCCGCTAGCGACTGAGATATCCGGACCATGACTGACTCGACTCAGGACCTTGCCGCACACGTCCAGGAATTGTTCGGCGCGGCCATCACGGACGCGCGCGAGTCGCTGGGCGAGCTTACGCTGGAAGTGCGGCGTGACGAAATTATTCCGGTCTGCACCCGTTTGCGCGACGATCCCGCGCTGGCCTTCGCCCAGCTGATGGATGTGTGCGGTGTGGACTACCTCGAGTACGGACGCGAGTCTGCGGCGGGAGTGCGATCCGGTCCGCGGTTCGCCGTGGTGTATCACCTGTTGTCATTGAAGTACAACCGGCGGGTCCGGCTGCGCGCCTGGCTGGATGACGAAATGCCGCTGATCGCTTCCGTGACCGGCATCTGGAACAGTGCCAACTGGTATGAGCGCGAGGCCTTCGATCTTTTCGGTATCGTCTTCGAGGGCCATCCGGATCTGCGCCGCATTCTCACCGATTACGGTTTTGTGGGGCACGCCTTCCGCAAGGACTTTCCGCTCATCGGCCAGGTCGAGATGCGCTATGACCCCGAAAAACAGCGCGTCGTGTACCAGCCGGTGTCCATCGAGCCGCGTGTTCTCGTTCCCCGCGTCATACGCGAGGAAGGATTTGCCAAGGGTTGATATGAGCGTGACTTGTATTCATCGTAAGGTATTGAGCGGCCTGCGGCCGCGTATTTACTTGTGGGTGGCTGACCCACGAGCCTCCCGTCATTCCCGCGAAAGCGGGAATCCAGGCCTTGAATGGTTCGCGCGCTTTGCGCGCGACTCAAAAGCATATTTGCGGTTCTCGCACCGCGGGCGAGGTACTTTTCTTTGCTCGCGCAAAGAAAAGTACCCAAAAGAAAACGCGCCCGGATGGCGCGAATACCCCCTGCGCTTCTCGCCGGTCCCGGCGCGCGCCCCAACTCGCCGGGCGCATACTACGCGCCTCGGGCTCGAACACGAGGCGCGCGAAGACTCCGGGACCGGCTGCGATGCTCGGGCGCGCCATACGGGTGGGGAGCAAAACCTTGCCACGGTTTGGTTTTTGGGTCCCGTTGTCACGAACCGACCGCTGAGAATAAATTGAGTCTGGTCTCTTTAATTCCCTTTAATTTAACTAAATAAATATTTATGAAGTTGTTCTCCTCGTCTTGGCGTTCTTTTTCTCTTTTGTTAAGAACAAGGAATATGACACTAGAGCGATGAACAGCGATATTGGACCCGCAAAAACTTTTGCAAAGAAACGAGCTGGTTCGAGCCCAAAAAGCAGATAGACGCCTAGTGTAAACGTGCCACCAACAACTAAGCCAATAGCAATGATAGGTAGCCAGGCCCTAAGCATTGGGGTTCCTTATAATGAAAAGTTAGAAAACAATATATTCATGGTTTCCCGACAAGCAGAAGAAACAAGACTGAACTGAAGAAAAGATAAAGGGCTCCTGCCGCCATGCCTTCCGTGTAACAGAACCGGCTCCATTTCTTTCTCTTACAGAGGCGGGTAACGGCCTCCATAAGCACGAAACAACCGGCAAGCCAGAGAAGAATTGCGAACCACCCCACCATGCCCAAGTCGGGATATTTGCGATTTATTGTTTCGATGATCCCGGGTATCCGAAATAACAGCCAGCCTATCGCTGCCAGTAATACAACAGAAATTACGGCTATTTCGAATTTCCACCCAAGGCGATTACTCATTGTCGTTTTTGCTTTCTAACGGAGAGATCAAATAAATTTGGCGTTGAACACCCATACTGCTGCAAGACCCAAAAGGAAACACGCCGCGGCATACAATGCCGCCCAAAGTTTATAGCGCTTGGTCAATTCCGCCTGCGTGAAGGCCGACAGGATATACGGCCGTGAACCGTCGCGCGTCGGGCCGAGGACGCTGAGGCCGTCGGCGGAGTGGATGACCTGTTCCTGGCGGTTCTTCATGGTCTCGCGCCGGGCCTGGGCGCGGGCGAGGCGCCATTCGATCTCGTCGATCTTTCCATCCTTGTTCAGGTCGAATCGCTGCAACAGTGTGGGCTGGTCCTGCTTCCAGTCCTTGAGCATTTCGCGCAC
>Ga0105095_10001364_pt1 | contig 12811 bp, 10 predicted proteins | sample PPLLak2March2015_2_FD_79180 | JGI IMG/M metagenome (GOLD analysis project Ga0105095, IMG submission 79180) | Freshwater sediment microbial communities from Prairie Pothole Lake near Jamestown, North Dakota, USA - PPLs Lake P8 Core (3) Depth... | ecosystem: Environmental > Aquatic > Freshwater >... | reverse complement strand
TATCTACTTTAGCTTCCTTACTCAGCACCAAAGAGGCATGTTCCCGGTTATCTTCTTCAACAGCTTTAATTGCAAATTCAACCTGTTCATCTACCAGGCTCGACATTTTTAATATTCTATTTCTAAGTTTTTCAAGCTGCTGATCAAACTGTCTTTCCATATTTAACGACTTTCTTCTATGGTTTAATAAGGACTCGTTCTTTATGCATCTCTTATATTTTTTCTTTACGTTGAAGTGAAATCATTCAATATACTTCACCTCTTACTCTTCTTCCTAACCAAATCTTCCTGTAACATAATCCTCCGTCTGCTTCTTTGAAGGATTGGTAAAAATCCTGGTAGTTTTATCGTATTCTATTAATTCGCCGAGATAAAAGAAGGCAGTCTGGTCGCTTACCCTTGCAGCCTGCTGCATATTATGTGTGACTATTACAATTGTATATTTTGTTTTTAGATCATGAAGCAGCTCTTCAATCTTTGCAGTGGAAATAGGATCGAGAGCGCTGGCAGGTTCATCCATTAGAATTATCTCCGGTTCAACGGCGAGTGCACGGGCAATGCACAGCCTCTGCTGCTGTCCCCCCGATAAACTTAAAGCGTGGTCGCTCATTCTGTCTTTTACTTCGTCCCACAGCGCTGCCTGACGCAGAGTACGTTCAGCTATTTCAGCAAGCTCTTTTTTATCTTTGATCCCGTTTAATTTTACTCCGAAGACTAAATTTTCATAAATCGTTTTAGGAAACAGGTTTGATTTCTGAAACACCATACCGATTCTTTTTCTAAGATTTACCACATCAATATTTTTCTCATAAATATTTATCCCGTCAACAATAACTTCGCCGGAAACCGAAACATTGTCTATTAAATCGTTCATCCTGTTTAAGACCCGCAGAAAAGTTGACTTCCCGCAGCCGGAAGGGCCTATAAATGCCGTTACCCGGTTTGAATTAATATCCAAACTGATATTTTTAAGCGCCTGTTTTTCGGAATAAAAAAGACTTAAGTCTTTAACCGATATCTTAACTTCTTTCATTTATAAAATTCTATTTGCTTGATTATAATTTAATTTCTTCCGATTGCTTTCCTGAAACGGTACCTGAAAATGATAGCTGTAATGTTCAGCAGAAATGTTAATACAATTAAAACTAAAGTTGCACCGTATTGTATCGGCAATGTTTTTGTCGGATTGGAAGACTGCGTTGCCAGAATAAAAATATGATAAGCAAGGTACATAAACTGCTCGGCAGGATTAATCAAAGTTATGCAGTAATCGCCGATGCAGATATCGACGACAGGGAGATTAGGCAGAAAAAATGCTGCGCCTAAAAAAAGGATCGGCGCTGTTTCTCCCGCACCCCTGCTGATTGCCAATATTGTTCCGGTTAAAATTCCCGGTCTTGCCTGAGGCAGAACAACATTTCTGATTGTCTGCCATTTAGTAGCTCCCAAACCGTATGCGGCATCCCTGTGACTCTTTGGAACAGAATTAAGCGCCTCAGATGTTGAAACTATTATAATGGGCAGCACAAGAATTGCAAGGGTTGAGGATGCCCAAAGCAAAGCCGGCTGCCCGAATAATAATCCGGTAGCCAGCACTTCATCGATATTCTTTCCGACAAAGAGAATGAAAAATCCAAGTCCGAACAGGCCGAAAACAATAGAAGGAATGCCGGCAAGATTATTCACTGCAGTCCGGATAAGCCGAGTTAAGAAAGTATCTTTTGCATATTCATTCAGGTAAATTGCCGAGCTGACACCAAGCGGAACGGCAAGCAAAATCATTATAAGTGTAACGGCAATAGTACCGAATATTGCGGGCCAGATTCCTCCTTCCGTCATGTTGTTCCGGGGAGATTCCGAAAGAAACTCCCAGCTTATTACCGGTAGACCTTCAATAGCAATCTTTAATAACAAAAGAAAAAGTATAAGCAGAAGAAAAAAGAACAGAAATCTTGAAAGATTAATAAATATCAATCCTTTTATATCTTTAGTTTTATGCGAAAATTCTTTCATTATAGTTAAACTATCTTATAAAAATTTTATTAATGATCCATCATCCGGCATTAAAACCTGTTTTTCTTTCTCATTTTATTAATGATAATTTCGGCAATTAAATTCAGGATAAACGTTAAGGTGAAAAGAACAATCCCGACAAAGAACAGTGCATAATAGTGATCGGAACCTTGAGATACTTCGCCCATTTCAGCAGCAATAGTTGCAGTCATTGTCCTTACACTTTTAAAAATATCAAAAGTAAGATTTGCAGCATTTCCGGATGCCATAAGGACGATCATAGTTTCACCAATTGCCCTTCCGAAGCCAAGTATCATGCTTGCAGAAACTCCGGAAAATGCCGCAGGAAGAATCACCCTGCTGATTGTCTGCCATTTTGTTGCACCCAGTCCGTATGCAGCCATTCTCAATTCATCCGGGATCGAATGAAGAGCATCTTCAGTTAAAGACGCAATTACAGGAATTATAACAAAAGATAATCCGAGCGCAGCAATAAAAGCATTCAACCTGTTTGCCGGATTCAATAAATCGTTAAAAAAAGTTGCTCCTATAACCAGCATAATAAATCCTAAAACCACAGTGGGTATTCCGGCAAATAATTCTATTGCAGGTTTTAAGAATTCCTTTATTTTAGGATTTGCTACCTCCGATAAATAAATTCCGGCGGATACACCGAAAAGTGCAGATATAATAGTGGCCGGAAGTGAAATAACCAATGTACCTGTAATTAAAGGAATTAAAGAATATCTCGGTTCCGATGAAGTAGGATACCATTCAAAAATTTTTTGAACATTGCCGCCGGTCTGTTCCTGGGCACGGTAAATAAAATCCAGCAGCCCGATATGCTCTAATGCTTTGAATCCTTCCTTAAATAAAAAAATGAAAATAAGGATAATGAATATCAGAGCCATTGCCCCGTTAACTGCAAAGAAGTATTTAATTAATGCTTCTTTTATCCGGGTGGATTTTGCTATTTTTTTAGCAAACGGTGATTCGGGAAAGGCGTTTTTTTCCCTATCAATTAAATTCCCGGTATTTCTTATAGTCTCAGTCTCCAAAAATTGAAGTCTTTATAATTGTTTGTTAATAGGTAGAGACACGCCATGGCGTGTCTCTACGGGATTAATATGCATATGAAAAAGTAACACGTGCAGTAATTGAAATATCGGATTTGTTTCCGGAATCTTCATAAGTTTCTATAAGCACGTTGGGAATAATTGAAAACTTTTTGTCAGGAGAATAATCGATTCCGGCAATAAGATAATTTCTGGAATCGCCTTTATAATCCGACTCAAAATTAGGATCAAAATAATCCCATCTGGCCAAAGCTGTTAACTGCCGACTTATTGGAACCGAGCCAAATAATGAAATTCCTACTGCATCAAGATCATCAACTTTAACAGCAGTTGAAGTGACGGTTTCGGCCAATTGGTTCTGCTTTTTGAAGAAAACTGCTTCCACGCCTCCGCTCAATATACTTTCATTTTTATAACCTGCAAAGAAAGCTGTTGTGATATAATGATTGCTGAAAGAATAGACATCAGCACCGCCTGAATAATTTACATTCGGCCGTGCCCGCAGATCACCGTAAAGCGAAACATGAAAATTATTTGCCGGTTTTATGTGAACGAGAGCGTAGTATCTTTTATATTTATCGGTTTCAGGGATATTTCCGCTTCCGTTTCCAAACATCAGTGAGTAATTTAATATACCTCCATTATCAATTTTTCCTTTTAATGTAATTCCCAGATCTCTAGATGATACTATCCCTCTCAAATCCATTATGGTTTTTTCAAGCGAGCGATAACCCCAGACCGATTCGGAAACTTCAAAAGCAGGAGTCGGGTGAATGCCTATAAATAAATTGCTTCCTTTAAAAATATCATTCCAGCTTATGTAAGCATCTTTAACAAAGACACCGATTTTTCCATTGCTGGTGTTAGCTTCCTGATCCGCTTCAAGCCGGAACCTCGTATTGAATTTTTCCGTTATGCTATGGTCATATGTAAAATAGATACGCCTGAATTGAAAGCCGTTAAAGTCTTTCGATCCGCTTAAAGCTTTATTTGGAATTGCTGCAATCCCTGTATCGCGTTCGATGTTATAAAAATAATCGGCATACATTAATCCGGATATTTTCCCGGCAGATTCCTCCTGTGCAAGAGAAATAAAAGAACAAAGTTCAAAAACAAAAAGGAATAATATTTTTTTCATGACATTAAACCGGATGGTTAAAGGATATTTTTAGAGCTAAAAAGGTATTACAAATTTCCCTAATTATTCGGTAAAATGCCCTATATTTTTATATTTTTAGTTTAAGTAGCTTTAATTAATTGGAAGTAACCTGGGTTTTCTCCGGTAAAGGGATATATTCCATTTGTCTAACAAGATTTTGACCCTCGGAAGAAACTATAAAATCTAGAAATGCTTTTGCTCCTTCTTTTAAATTATTATTTGCATAACAATACAAGTAGCGTGAAATTGGATACTTCTTTTCCCAAATCAATTCATATTCAACTTTTCCATCGCTGCTCACAGGTGAAAACGCTTCCGATTGATTGTTTTCTTTTACGGCAATAATTTTTACATCTTTTCTTTCGGCAAAGTAACCCACACCGCCGTACCCGATTCCTTTAATATCCCTAGCTACTGCTTCGCCCAATGCAGCGGTTCCCTGCAGCACCTGGGTTGAAGAAGTATAATCATTTTGTTTGCCGCTTTTGTCTTTACCGAGCACATGCTCTTTAAAAAATTCGTAAGTGCCGCTGCTGTTTTCTCTTCCGTAAAGAACAATCGGCAAATCTTGTCCGCCTAGCTGTTTCCAGTTGGATATCTTTCCCGTAAAAATATCGCTCAGCTGGGCTAGTGATAATGTATTCACTTTATTATCAGGGTGGACAATAACCGCAAGGCCATCTAAAGCAACTTCATACTGCTGTAAATTTAATCCCATACTTTTTGCTTTTTCCATTTCCACATCCTTAATATCCCGGCTAGAATTAGCTATATCGGTAGTACCGTTCAGCAGAGCAGCAATACCGGTCCCTGAACCGCCGCCGGTTACCTGGATAGATATATTGGAATTTTTCTGCATATATACTTCCGCCCACTTCTGGGATAAATTCACCATGGTATCCGATCCCTTAACGGTAACTACAACTTTTTCGGCTTCCGTTTTCTTCTTGCAGCCGAAAAAAATTAATGAAGAAAATAAGATGACCATTAAAATATCGGAAAGATTAATTTTTTTATTCATGGTTATCACCTTTCTAAATAATATGACAAAAAATTTAAGCTTTCGGGAGAATTGATCATATAAATATAACTTAGTTACAGTCGAATCATCTAAAATTTGAATGTTAAGAAATTGTTAAGAAATTGAATAAACCGCAGAAACAGAAGAATTTATTATAAATGTGAGTCTAATCTACTAAAATCTATATCTATATTTCGGATAATTATGCATTCTTCCGAGTGCAGCAAAATTAGAGTGGTTTATGAAATAAAAAAGGACGCCTTTATTTTTAGCGTCCTTTAGTCGAGGGTCAGAGCGAGAGGAGGAATTATTTAAGCAGAGTCATTTTCTTTGTAGATACAAATTTTCCTGTTTCAATTCTGTAGAAATAGATTCCGCTTGAAAGATTTGAGGCATTCCAAGTTACTTCATAAGTTCCTGCATTTCTAAAACCATCTAAGAGAACTTCAATTTGCTGACCGAGTATATTATAAATAGTTATTTTTACATTTGAACCAGATGGTAAAGTAAATTGAATCTTTGTGCTTGGGTTAAATGGATTCGGATAATTCTGGGAAATAGAATATTTAGATGGAGTTAATCCTTTTATTTCTTTAATACCGGTAATACGATTTTGAGATAAAGCCGTCCATCCACCGGTCCATAAAGGAGTATTAGGATCAAAAGCGCCGTAATAAGTTGTAGTAGTAAAATATGGATCTGCCGGAGCTACAGCACCTGTTGCAGCAGGTCCGCTTGAATTTGGTCTTGGATCTAAGTTTCCGTCTGTAGTTCTGCTGATGCTGTTTATCTGTGGATCAACCACCTGGTTATTATTTGCATTAAAATGATCTCTTACAAAAGACTGTCGCGCTATACTATCCGCTGAATTTGTTTTTCCGAAATTCCACCAGATATTATTGCTTAAAACCAGGTCTCCTGCTTCAAGTCTTTCACGGCTGTCTACTCCGCTTGCTAAATCCTCTACGGTTATTCCATACCCGTTCAATGCGCCGTTATATTCTGTTATAATGCTGTTGTAATATTTTCCACCTGCATTATCCCTGAATATCATTGCCTCGGCTCCGTCTCCCTGCGGGAATGCTGTTGTACCCGGTCCTATATATGTTGCATTGTATATCAATGGTATTGCAAACGGCTCTTTGTCTTCTGGTGTTGTTCCTCCATCCTGTTCGGCTAATCTTCCCGCGAAATCTGTTCCCTGGATTACAAACCAGAATTGGTTCTTGCCTCTCCAGCCTTCATCATAATCAAATCCGTCATCTCCGCAAAATGCTGATACTAAATATTTTGTATTTACTGTTCCGCCAAACCATTCATATCCATCGTCAAAATTGCTGAATACCTCAATGTATTCTATTGTTGTTCCGCTTCCTACTGCACCCATTGTTAAACCGTTAATCTCGTTTCCTGCACCAATTTCAGCGCCTGCATGGCGTATTGATATATAACGTAATACTCCTGAGCTTTCTTCATCATCCGGTGTTGTACCGCCGCCGTATGCACCTCTTGGCTCCGTAGAAGGTATTCCTTCAATCTGACCAACTCCTGATGTTGTATTTATTTCTGCTCTTCCACGAACTATTACTCCGCCCCATAAGCCTCTATCGGCAGTGGTTAAATCGTTTGCATCAAAAATATCATCCGTTTCCGCAGTAAAGATTATCGGGGCAGCGGAAGTTCCTTCAGCAAAGATTTTACCACCCTGTGCAATGATTAATGCGCTTGCATTATCTCCTGTAGTAGGGACTTCTTTTCCCCTTATAACAGTACCGGCTTCAATATTAAGTACTGCTCCATCTTCAACAAAAACAAAACCATCTAATAAGTAAGTATTGTTTGAACTCCATTTTACAGTATCTCCAGGAGCTATCTCTGCATCTGTTACAGTTATTACATCTTGTGCAACGGTAACCGATGTTAGAATTGAAAAAATTAGTAATAGTTTGATTTTATTGAACATTTATCCTCCAATTAATAGTTAAAGAATTAATTCAGATTGTAGCCAATTCCAAAAGAAAATGAAGTTCCGGATTTATACTCAGTACGTATAAATTCAGAACCTTTAAACTCATGTGTCAACTTGTAGGGAGAATTGAGAATATTTTTTATCGATAACTTTATGTTGAAATTTGTAAAAACATTTTGGGAAGCTGTAAAATCAAGTACAGGACGAGATCTTTCAAATACATCCGGAGTTCCACCAATGCTGACTTCAGCAAGTCTGTCACCAAACACGTTATAAAAAAGAGAAACATATGTTCCGCTGATTTGATTATCATAACCGAAATCAATATTCAGCAAATAAGGTGATTGCCCCTGCAAATGGCGTGTAGATTCAGCATTTGGATCATTTTGTCTTATTACAGTTAATTCATCGGCAGGGATATTTACTTTAGAATCAATCAAAGAGACGTTTGCACCGATACTGAAATTGCTTAACTCATCAAGTACTTCATCAAATCTTTTTCTTACTTCTATTTCAATACCCATTATGTCAGCCTTATCTATGTTATCATAAAACACTTCACCACCCTCCGATGCGAATAGAACATTTATGACTCTTTCAATCGGATTTTTAAAGTGCTTATAAAAACTGCTGACTGCGATTATTTCACCGGGTCGTAAAAACCATTCCCATCTTAAATCATAATTATCAATTAATGTGCGTTTCAAATCAGGGTTGCCAATAAAAATAAAATCAGCTGTAAAATTATAGTTAGCATAGGGAGCTTTTTCTCTGAAGTTAGGACGTGCTAATGTTTTACCATAAGATGTTCTAATATTCATATTCTCTGTTAGTTGATAAATTAGATTTAGAGAAGGGAGAAAATCTTTATTATCTAAAAATCCTTTCCTGTTTTTTCCATAAACATCCATCTTTGAGATTTCATATCTTGCACCGCCGATAAATTTCAGAAAACTTGAAACAGGTATTTCAATCATACCATATATGGCAGATATTTTTTCATACCCATTATAATTCCCGCCTCTTGCGTCAGGTGATTCGGATATATAACTTCCAAATGTATAGCGGTTGCGAACTGAATCGTAAGAAGTAATTCCAACATTTACAGGTGAAAAAAATTCTTCCGGGTTTCCGTTATATCTTACTGAGCCTAACTCATATTCAAATCGTCTTTCGGTAAATACTCTGTCTTTTTCGGAAAAGGCTCCACCGATTTTAAACTTAGCTTGTAAATTTTCCCATATATTAAATGGAAGAGAAAAATCAAGGTTTACTCCTTTGCTATCTTCATTCATATTTCTAAAATATCGTGAAGGAAGGGCGTAATTTGATCCGGCAATACTGTATATTGTAGTATCCCGGCCTTGTGAAAATTGAACTGATTTAGTGTTTGAAAAATACCTTGAGTCGGGATCTTCCTGTAATGCTTTTGAAATGTTACCCGACCAATTAACACTTAGCCCAAGAATATTATCTAAAACATGCTTGCCATGAACCTGGTAAGACTGTAAATTTCTTTCTGTGTAGCTTAAAACTCTGGTTTGAAAAATTGCATCCGGGCTTTCATTAAATTGTTCAAGCCATCTTCCCTCTAAAAACCTTGCGGTAGATTGACCGCTTTGAGTATAAATTATATCAGCTCCAATTTCATGCATCGGATCAGTTTTAAGATTAAGAGTAATCAACCCCCCCCAATTAACTTCATCCGTACCTTTAGTATCATTTAAGTAACTTAGCTCTGCAAGCGATTCTATATCATTGACATTACCTGTAAGCTTCCATCTTCCGGAAGTACCATTTTCATAAAAAGAATATTCTCTTGAATAAGTGAGACTACCCAGGTAGCCCAAAGGCATATTAAATAACTGTACCTGGTCACCAACGGATAATGAATAGCTTTGATTTATCGGAGCAGTTTTTATTGTCGCACTCATTTGTGGAACGAAGGATTTTGAAATTTCATCAAGTAATTGGGCTTGTTCGGTATTAAACCTTGCTGTTGATGAAGTTGGTATTTTTAGATCAGGGTTGGTCAATAGCGAGGGAAGGCTTCTTGTATCATCATCCATTCCAAGCCAGTCGGTTCCTCCTCCTCTATACGTTAAAAAATTATCATTGAAAGAAGTTGAAGTATTATAAGATGATGCACTTGAAAGCTTTAAGGTAAATCTATCAGGATAAGATTTCGTAGCGATATCGATAATTCCGCCGGAAAAATTTCCAGGTTTATCAGGAGTAAAAGTTTTTACGGTCACTATATTATCAAGCACTCCGGATGGGAAAAGATCCATATTAAAAGCTTTTTTATCAGGATCAGCGCTCGGAAGCTCTGCTCCATTTAAGTGTGTACTTGAGTACCGCTCTCCCAATCCTCTAACATATACATATTTTCCTCCTACTACAGATGCGCCTGTTACCTTGGTCATGGCATCGGCAGCATTAATGCTTCCGCTCCTGGAAATTAATTCTGCACTAATTGCATCACTTATACTATTTGATTTTTGCCTATTCTTTAGTAGACCTGCCTCACTATTTAATGCCATTTTTGCAGTAACAACTATTTCCTCAGTTTCAATTGCTTTTGAAGATAAAGTAATATCCATTTTTAAGACTTCTTCGCTCTTCACTTCAACATCTGTAATTTTAACCTTTGCATAGCCTATCATTGAAGCAGTTAGTGTATATTTTCCCGGAACAATTCCTTTTATTATATAATTTCCATCAAAATCAGTAGGAGCACCAAGAGTAGTTCCTTCAAGAAAAATATTTGCACCTATTAATGCTTCACCGTTTTGCTTATCTACCACTGTTCCGGTTATTATGCCTGTTTCCTGTGCATAAATTTTCATTATGCTAAGAAGTAAAATCAAGCTAAAAACAGACTTTAACTTAATTTTTAATTTTGGCATGGATAAAGTTGGTTTGAATAAAAAATTCATTACTCCCTCGCCGTTTATTGATAGTTATTTTCCTTCGACTGGGCTAACTTAAGGAAGCATTGTTACGGAATTGTTAAGCAGGTGTTAACATTGCGTTAACTTAAATATTAAATAATGCGGATCGGGAATTTTTATTAAGTAGGAAATAAAACAAATTATTCAAAGAAAGTAGAAGTCGGCTGTGTACGGCAATAAAAATTTAAAAAAATGCCGGATTAGTTTAAAAAAATTTATGTTAAAATTATTTTGAAGCAATCGGGTTTTCTATCATACTCTTGTCGATTTCCAAAATTTTCCCTTTTTCAATTTCAACCCGAAAAGACTGTATTATATTTTTATACAATTCGGCGACAATTATATACTCGCCTTCCTTAAGTTTTACCAGTTCCGGGGCCCGATAGCTTTTCTCAACATCTCTGACATAATCTCCATTTCTTGTGTAGATTGTATAGCCGTTATAAACTTCATAAACAGGATCATCGGCGTATCCCGATTTTTCTTCGGATTTAAAAGTATATATTTTTAAATAACCTATCCCGCTTTTTACCGAAGCATTCGGTTTAATAAACTTATACTGGCTGCCTATATTTGAGCTGCCGCATCCAAACAATGAAATAATGCCCGATAATAAAACTATGGATAGAATAATTTTCATATTAAATACCTTTTCGGCAATAATATGAAATAAATATTTCCGTAATGTTAAGGAAATATTAAATTTACATTATACGAGGGAACTTGATATTTGAATCACGCTTAGGAGAGCAGTAAAGTAATTATTTGGTTATATAACAGCTTGTTTTCTTTTTCATTTTAACTCCCAGTACGGTTAAGCGGATTACGAGAATGAAATAAATAAATTCCTCATATGATAACCAATATTCCAACGATTCATTTAAACCAAATAATGGGTTTTTGATTCTTTACTACAATTCAGATATTTCCGAACTTATCCGGTCAATGTTCCTGCACCGGCAATGAGCAGCGACCAATCCAAAATGCCCGGGGAAAAATTACCGCAGGAAAATAACTGCTATAATCAAGGAATTTTCTTTAAAAAGATTATCCTAATTTTTACACAAGAACACGCATTTCAAAAAGTTATTACAATGTCAAACATCCGCCTCTTTCAGCCATTGGATAATCCGGTCCTTAATTTGATCCCTGATAACTCTTACGGCTTTTAATTTTTCTTCGTAGCTGCCCTCAAGTTTAGAAGGGTCTTAAAGCTCCAATTAATTACTTCGCCGATACCTGGGAAAATCGGGCACTGTTCGACAGCTTCCTCATCACAAACTGCAATAACATAAGAGTAGAATTTTCCTTTTTTATAAAATTCAAAAACATCATTTGTTTTTTTATTGGAAATATCTATCCCTTCTTCTTTCATTACATCAATAATAAGGGGATTAAAACGCCCAGTTCCAGCCCTGCACTTTCGGCAGTAAACCGGTCGCTTCCGAATTTATTTAAGTATGCTTCGGCAATTTGGCTACTAACTTAAATTTAAACTAAATAGTTTCGGAAAGGTTATTGTTTTTTATGTGAGATTATTTTTGAGCGGGGTGTTGCGAATTTTATGGATTGGCATTTAATATTTCCACAAAGGGATATACCCGGCTTTTTTGACAATTTTTTGTCCTTGCGGACCAATAACCCAATCAATAAAATCTTTTACCGGCCCTGCGGGAATATTATGTGTATATAAATATAAATACCGGGATATCGGATAGGAACCATTGCGGACATTTTCTTCTGTCGGTGCACTGCCGTTTATATTTGCATTTGTTAAATCCTTCTGATACCCGATTCCGCCGTATCCAATCGCGCTTTCCGTCTTTGAAATTTCCTGAACTATCCTTTCGGTTGTAGGCATTACAGCTGCATCGGAAGCATATTCTTCGCCTTCTAAAACATGCTCTTTGAAATATAAATATGTCCCTGAATTCGGATTGCGGATAATTACTCTAATAGGCTGGTTTTTACCTCCGACTTCATTCCAATTTTTAATTTTTCCGGTAAAAACATTTTTTATCTCTGATAAAGAAAAATCTTTGATTTGGTTTTTGGGATTTACAAAAACGGTTAATGCATCTTTGGCAATTGTAAATGAAATACCGACGCTCCCAAAATGATCAGCCAATAATTTTACTTCTTCTCCTTTTAAAGATCTCGAGGCAGTGCAGATGTCAATTTCACCCTCAACAAATGATTTAATTCCGGCAGCAGTCCCGCCTCCTTCAACATAGATCGATACAGCAGGTCTGATCTTCATATATTCTTCGGCTAAACTTTTTGTAAGGTAAAGCATGGTATCGGAACCTTTTATCCGGATTGTGCTTTTATCGGGAATGCTTCGGCTGCAGGCTAAATAAAAAACTGAGCAGGTAAGAATTAAAAAGAATTTAAGATGATTCATAAAAGCTGTGCTGCATTTTGTTTACAGTGCATAGTAATTTATGTGGATTTAAATCATTGTATTAATTCATCGTTACAAGGATTACAATATACTTTATCTTTTCTCAGCAATACTTTGAAGTCTCGCATTTAAAAACGGAACGTCTTTTTTCCAAACAGGTTCCTCATCATTCGTTAAAAGATAATAACTCAACAGATACAAAAGTTCAATATGCT
>Ga0105095_10001361_pt1 | contig 12814 bp, 12 predicted proteins | sample PPLLak2March2015_2_FD_79180 | JGI IMG/M metagenome (GOLD analysis project Ga0105095, IMG submission 79180) | Freshwater sediment microbial communities from Prairie Pothole Lake near Jamestown, North Dakota, USA - PPLs Lake P8 Core (3) Depth... | ecosystem: Environmental > Aquatic > Freshwater >... | reverse complement strand
GAGGCGAGCAAGACCTCGCCCAAGCCGGTGACCCCCGGGACGATCGCCCAGAAATGGTTCGCCGAGAACGCCAAGGTGGTGATGACTCCGGGGGCCGAGTACGGGACCAGCGGGGAGCGCCACATGAGGATGAACCTCGGAGCCTCCCGCAAGATGATCGAGCTGGCGCTGAACAACATGGCTAGCGCCCTGAGCAGGATCTAGGGCGGTCTTCACTCTCCCAGCATCTGAACCAGGAACTCCCGGGTCCTGGGGTGCGTGTCGAAGTCCACGAGAACGATCTGCTGCCAGGTGCCGAGAGTGAGGACTCCGTCGATCACCGGAACCACCAGCGAAGGCCCGAGCATCGAGGCCCGGACGTGGCTGTGGCCGTTGTCGTCGCCCCAGCGCTCGTGGTGCCGGTATTCCATCTCGCGCGGATAGAGCCTTTCGAAGGCCGCTTTCAGGTCATGGACCAGGCCGGGCTCGAACTCGAGGGTAGTGAGGCCGGCGGTCGATCCAGTCACGAAAACGGTGGCGACCCCTTTCGCGATCCCGGATTCCCGGACGGCCTCGGCGACGCTCGCGGTGACGTCGAGGATCTCGCCCTCGCCTCGAGTCGCGATCGAGCGCCGAACCAATCGCACCGTCATGGGCCGAGCGCGCTCCCGCGCCCTACTCGACCGGCTCCCGCACCCAGAATACGTAGTCGGTGGCGGCGGGCTCGCCTCCGAGCTCCCGCACCAGCGCCGCGATCTGGCCGCGGTGGTACCAGGAGTGTCCGAAGAGCTGCGTCACGATGTCTTCCACGCGGTTGCGGAACCGATCCCCTTCGAGCGCGCGGTACTCGAACACCCGTGCGATCTCGGTCTCGTCGAGGTCGGCGAGGTAGTCGTCCCATTCCCCGTGCACCTCGTCGAGCCGGGAAGCGAGCTCGTCGAGGGTCAGGTCCTCGGGAAAGAATTCGGCGAGGGTGGTCGGCGCGCTCGGACGAACGCCGATACGATGAAGCCAGAGCTGTCTCGCGGCCACGAGATGGCCGACGAGGCTGACCGCCTTGCGGAAGTGAGGATCGGAGCGGCGCTCGGCGGGGACGGTTCCGAGAGACTGAAGGGTCTTCTGGTGAGCATCCTTCTCGTAGGCGAACCACCGTCGATACCGGTCGGAGATCGTCGTCATCTGGAAACGCTAACCACGGGCCGGACCCCAGTCAAGTGACGTCGAGCGGGTGGTATTCGGTGAACCTTCCGGTGACCACGAACCCGAGCCTCGAATAGATGGGAAACCCCTCCTCGGATGCCTGGAGCACGGCGGTGCCGAAGCCCGCCTCGCGGGCATCGAGGAGCGGCCGCACCGTCATCGCGGTGCCGATGCCTTTGCCTCGCCGGTCGGGCCGGGTGGAGATGTTGTAGAGCCCGACGATGCCGCCGCCCACGGTGAGCTCCGCGGTGGAAACCGGCTCACGGCCAAGATAGCCGACGTAGAGCCAGAGCGGAGATTCCGGACGAAGGAGCGTGGAGGCGGCGCATTCGTAGAAGTCCACGACCGTGGGATCCGGCGGCTCCCCGAGGCTGGCGAGCGCCTCGGCGAAGTCCCGCACCTGCGCTTCGGTCCTCGCCCGCTCGATGCGGAGCCCGCCGGGCGAGACGTCAACGGACGCCAGGGATTGAAGCCCGTCGAGATCGGCCGCCATGCCCGGTTCGGTGCCGGCGGCGGCGAAGCCCCGCTCCAGGAGTATCGAGCCCAGGTCCAGCGGACGATCGGCCGGGCCGACCCACCAGGTGAAAGGACGGCGATTGGAACGGAAATGGCGCAGGACGGAACCGATGCGCTCGGCGGAAGATCCGTGGGGAAGCCGGGCCCTGCAGACGATGTTGAACGTGTCCGTCGCCAGCCCCGAGTCCACGACGACGAGCTCGTCGTCGGAGAAAACGTGCATCCCCCGGGTCCCTTCCTGGATCCAGCTCAGGTGGGTGACCTTGTTCGCCTCGTCGGCGGCATCGAGGGCGGCGCCTTCGAGCCGCATCACGGCGCTCCCGCGGCTCGCGCGAAGCCAGGATAGGAAGTGACGAACCCGGACGCGCGGACGACGAGCTCGGCCTCGAAGCCGCCTTCGCTCCGGTACCGGTACCGCGATGGTGAAAGCCGCAGGTACGTCTGCTCGAGCAGCCTGAGGTCGAAGCTCGGAAAACGAAGCCAGGCGGCGCGCACCGCAGCTTCCCGGCCGACGTCGAGATCGAGACGGCGGATGGGGAGGAGGTTCGTCGACGGGCTGAAGTTGAGATCGAGGTCGATCGCCCCTTCCACTTCGGGACACAGGGCGCCGTTCATCGTCCACCTGCCCGCTTCGACGGCGATATCGAGCTCGACCGCCCGCTCCCCGAGCCAGCCTCTCACGCTTCCGCGCGACGTGCGGAAGCGGCCGTCCACGGCCACGAAGTAGTCGAGCCGGCAAGGCGATCCCTCGTGGCCGAAGACCGCGGACCCCTCGAGGACCACGTCCGAGCCACGGCTCCAGAGCCGCGCTGATTCGTGGCCGGGCCGGTCCAGCCGCTCCCAGAGAATCGTGTCCTCGACTGCCATCGCGCCCGTTCCGCCCTCATCGACTATAACGCCGGCGATGCCGCTTGCGGCACTAGTGTCATAACGACGCGCTCGGTCTCGTGGGCGCGGGGCTCGGGCTTCTCGGGGCCCTCTTCACGACGAGGGTCGTCGAGAGCGTGCTGTTCCACGTCAGCGCCACCGACGGCGCCTTCGGAGGGGTCGCGTACTGCTCCTTTCGACGGCGCTCTCCGCCTGCGTCCTGCCCGCGCTCCGCGCGAGCCGCGTCGATCCCATCGTGGCGCTTCGCGAGGAGTAGCGGTCCCGTCCCTACGCTCCGTACTCGGATTTCAGGAGAGTTTCGGTTCGTTCGACGACGTCCCGGCGCTCATCGACCCTCAGCGGCTCGAACGCCGAGGCCCAGGCGCCGCGGTCGGCGAAGTCCGGAAATCGCGGGGCTTCTCCCCATCGCCAGGAAGGATGAGTCGCGCGGCGACTCCGGCCGAACAGGTGCAGGTGGACGCTTCGATGGTCGCGCGGGTTTTTCGGTCCCTGGGGCTCCGCCTCGTCGTTGAGCGCCCAGTTACCCGCCTCCCAGTAGTTGATGCATCCGCCCTCGAGCTGAGGCAGGACCTCGAGCATCGCTCTTCCCGTCGCGGCGACGAGGAAGGACCACAGGGCCAGCTCCCGGGGCGCGAGCTCCCCGCGCTCCCAGACGCCTCTCGGCGGGTTCACGCACAAGTGGCCTCCATCCTCGCGATCCACGAGGACCAGGCCGGGAAGAACCACGTTTCCCCCCGCGCACTCGAACAACGTCAGACTCACAGGTTCCTCCAGAGGTCGGGCAGGGATGCGACCGAAGTGATCAGGTGGGTGTGCGGGGCTCGCTCCAGCACGCGCCGACCGTGAGCGCCGGAGAGCACACCCACGTTCCACCGCACGCCGGCGTTTGCCCCGGCCATCAGGTCCAGCAGAGTGTCTCCCACGTTCGCGACCGCGCGGACGTCGGCGGCGCCCACGGCTTCTATCGCGTGAAAGATGAGATAGGGCGCGGGGCGGCCCTGGCGGACGTCGTCGCCGCAGACAACGGCATCCACCACTCTCTGGTCCCACTTCAGCGCGCGGAGCAGAGCCTCGGTGACGTCGCGCTCGAAACCGGTGTTGAGGGCGACGCCGACGCCGCGGCTCCGGAGCCACGCGAAGACCGCCTCGGCTCCCTCGATGGCCTCGACGCCTTTCTCCCGGAAGCGCTCCATAAGGCGCTCCCGGAAAGAAGCGTAGACCCTTCCGGCAAGGATCGCGGGCTCCGGCCGATCGGCGACGAGTTGTCGGATGGCTTCACGCTTGGACGAGCCGCGCACCGCGGCGAGCTCCTCCGGGCTCACGGACAGACCGTGCGCCTCCAGGGCGGAGGTGAATGATGCCGGCACCTCGCCGCGGTCCTTCACCACCGTTCCCGCCATGTCGAAGACGACCAGAGCGAGCTCCTTCATCGTTTCACCACCGTCAACCCGGGATGAGGGGAGGCTCGGCGACCGGGGATGGGAGGGACGCCGCGAGCCACTCTACCGAAGGCGCTGAGGCGGGCGGGTCCGGGGAGGCAGCGGCCAGAGCCGCGCGCAGCCGGGCGCGCATCTCCCCTTCGAACCGCGAGGCGTCCTCGGAAGGCAGACGGCGAACGGAGTCCGCCCACCGCCGATCGGGAAAGTCGTGCCAGAACCAACCGGGCTCTTCGAGAGCGCAGACCACGCCGGATTCGGCGGCGCTCTCGATACTCGAGCGCAGGGCTCCGAGCTGAGGCAGGTAGACGAGCTCGATCGCTTCCGGAGAAAGGACGAGAGGATAGCCGCCGTAGAAATCGCAGCCGAGAGTCCACAGAGAATCGACTACCGCGGCCGAAAGCGCGCCGATTCGCGACAATCCGCGCGCCGAGGACACGAGGGAGCGATCGGGACTCCGCGCCAGGAGGTCGCGGAGGCCGCTCCACGTCGCCTCGGCTTCGCGGCAGGCGGTCGCGGCGGATTCGCGATCGGCGGCCACATGAGCGAGGTAAGCGGCAGCCTCGAAGACCTGCGCCTGACGGAGGCCGACCCAGGCGAGGAGGTCCTCGTAGTCTCGATGGTAGAGAGCCGAGGCGCCGTCGAGCGATCCCTCCATCTTTCGAGCGCCCGCGCGGACGTCCGCGAGGAGCTTCAGGCTCTCGCGCGCCAGGTAGTAGGGAACGAGAAGTCGTTTGCGCGGCGGATGCATGAACCGGGCGTTTCCGTCCGAAAGGAGCGGAAGAAAGCCCGCGAGGTAGGGCTCCGCGCGATCTCCATGCCGGGCTCTCGCGTAGTCGGAGAGCGCCGGCTCGAGGTCGCGGAGCGCATCGGGATCCCACGCGATCTTCGCCAGGGCATGGGAGAGCCAGGGTGAGGTATCGCTCCATTCCGGCCACTGGAAGAACCCCTCGCAGGCTCCGTCGTCCCTCGCGGCCGCGGCGTCCCGCGCGAGCCCGCGGGCGTCGCTCCAGCCCGTCTGGAGAAGCGCCTCGTTTCCGCCGAAGACGGTGAACTGCGCCGAGAGCCAGCGCCTGCCGCCTTCGAGCGCCGGCGCCCCGTCCATCTGCTCCCTCCCCTCCCCGCGCTCGCCGAAGACCTTCGCCATCCCGTGGCGCACGTGGACGGCCTTCACGTTCGATGGAAATCCATCGAAGAGATCCGGCAGCTTCTCCCCCCAGGTCCAGACGGTTGTCGAGGCACGGGGATCGATCCGCGAAACGACCTCGAACGCCTGGAGGTATCCCTCCTTCTTCGTGACCGAGCGACAGGGGTCGCCGTAGGACTGCTCCTCCTCGCCGCGGTGACGGATCGCGTACCAGCCATCGGTGCCCATGTCTTCGATCAGCCGCCGCCACACCGTTTCCGTCAGCCGCGGGAGCTCCGGTTGATGGGCGCAGAGAAACCCGTTCTCCCACTCGAGATCGGGGAAGAGAGCGCGCACCGGCTCGGGAAAGGCTCCGTAGCTCAGGACGTACATGAAACGAATCCCGAGCGCGCGGCCTCGCGCGAGGACTCTCTTCGCGAGCTCGTTCTTGACTTCCGATTTCCACACCGCCCCCTCGGTGAGCCCTCGCGCCTCTGGGAAGACGAGCGCCATCGTTCGCTCCAGCGGAGGATAGAACTCGAGGAAGTTCATCCGGCTTCGGGCGAGATACAGGAGCGCGCGCTCCCAGTCCTCGTAGCTCCACATCGCCGCGCAGAACCGGCGGGGACCGAGATAGTTGTCCCAGATCATGTCGCCGCGCGCGGCGAACGCGGGCTCCTCCTCGACGTCGAAGTCGAGGCGCGCGCTCCCTTCGAGTGCCGGGACGGTCTCGCCGTCGCGAAAGAACGCGAAGCCCAGGTGCTCGAGCAGGCGGTAGAGGCCGTTGCGGGCACCCTCGGGGCCGGAGCCGGACACGACGAGCCGCGGGCCGTCTCTCGCGATGCGAAATCCGCCGGGTCTCGAGACCGGCCCCCCGGCGGAAACGAGGACGTCGAGATCGCCGGAGGGCACGATCTCCGAAACGATGGGGACGGGAAAGCCGGTCGCGCGCTCGAGGAGCGACGCGGCGTCGGCGAGCGCCGTCCTCTCGATCTCGCCCGCGTCCGCGGCGTGAACGAGGCGGAGTCGGCGCCAGTCCCCTTGCCCGCCGCAGGACCCGAGGGCGGCGGCGGCGAAGGCGGCGCTCGTCTCCCTGAGAAAATCCCGGCGCCGCATGGGTCAGGGCGCGAGGCCGAGCTTCTTCGTCAGAAATTCCATACGATCGCGCGGCGAGTCCGGATCGTTGAACTCGTGGCTGGTGAAGTACCAGCGCACTTCGTGAGACGCTCCGGCGGCTTTCACGTAGTCGCGAGCGGAAGCGTCGCTGATGAACCGATCGCGGCGCGCGAACTGGAAGAGAATGCTCGAAGGCGCCGCCCGGCCCACGAAGAGCTCGGGGTTGATGGGCGAGATCACCTCGACGTACCGCTCGAGCTGCTCCCGGGTGAACGCCTGCTGCAGGAGCTTGGCGTAGCTGTCGTCGCCGAGGACGTCGGTGAGGCGCGGAAGCCCTCCCATGAGGACGTAGCCCGCGAGCCTCGAATCGATTCCCGCGAGGGCGCCTCCCCAGGTCGCACCCAGGCTGTGCCCCACATAGCCGATGCGCTTCGAATCGATGTCCTTGCGGGCTGCGAGCAGATCGAAGCCTCGCCTCAGATCCGCCACCAGCTGCAGGTAGCCCTCGCGCTCCGCCTCGGGGTCGGCGACGAAGCTGTAGGAGGGGATGTCCGGCCGGTGATAGGGAGCGTCGATCATGAGGGAGACGGCGCCGCGTTTCGCGAGGAGCACGGCCTCGGAGAGGAACTCCGTCCGGTCTCCCTGCCCCCAGTGCATGTACAGGATCCCGGCGAACGGGCCTTCTCCCGCGGGCTTCACCAGATACCCGGGAACCCGCCCCTTCCTGGCGCTGAGGTAGGAGACGTCCTGAACGGTCACCCCGTCGACGGACTCCTCGGAGGCGGCGCGGAAGTCGAGGGGCGAATCGCGGTCGTAGTCGAAGAGGTGCGACGGATCCGCGGCGGCCTGGATCAGGACGGCGAGAAAGAGCGCGGTCGTCAATGCGGCCCTCCGGTGGTCTGGCAGCGCTTGTAATAAACTACCGCATTATGCAACGAGAACGACGAGAGGTCGTCATCACCGGCGTCGGCGTCTGCTGCAACATGGGCTCGAGCCTGGAGCGAATCGTCGCCGATCTCCGCGCGGGCAAGAACACCCCTTTTCAGCCCTACGAGGAGGCCGTCCGCTACGGCGCCCGGTGCCAGATCATCGGATTGTTCCCCGAACCCCTCGAGCCGGAGGGGCTGGGGGTGGCCAAGCATGAGGCCCGTTTCATGGGACGGGCGTCGCTCATGGGCCTCAAGGCGGCGCGAGTCGCCATCGGCCAGTCGGGGATCGATCCGACTCCTCTCGCCGTCGCCGTCGGGAGCGGCACCGGTGACGTCGACGCCCATATCGAGATCGCCGAGAAGCTGCGAACCACGGGGAGCATGAGGCGGGTGTCGGCGACGGTTATTCCCAAGCTCATGGCCTCGACCGTATCCGCGAATCTGGTGAACGTGCTTCGCACAACCGGGCCCTCGTTCACCGCCAGCGCCGCCTGCGCCGGAGGAAACTACAACATCGCCATCGCCGCCGGCTGGATCGAGTCGGGAATCGTGGACGCGGCGTTGGCCGGCGGAGTCGAAGTCAAGGACCCGCATTTCTTCGCCGGCTTCGATTCGATGCGCGCGTACAACGGGCAGGACAACGACCGGCCCGACCGCGCCTCCCGCCCCTATGCCCGCGATCGGGCGGGGTTCGTGTTCTCCGAAGGCGCGGGAATCCTCGTCCTCGAGTCGGGAGAGTCCGCGAGGAAGAGAGGCGCTACCATCCTCGGCGTTCTCCGCGGCTTCGGCATGACGTCGGACGGCGCGGGAGAGATGGTGGCGCCCTCGCCGGAGGGAGCGGAAGCGGCGATGAGGCGCGCGTTGCGGGATGCGGGGGTCACGCCCGACGACATCGACTACGTGAACACCCACGGGACCTCGACTCCGCTCGGTGACCTCTCCGAGGTCCGGGCGATGCGGCGACTCTTCGGCGAGCGGAGGCTTCTCTACTCCTCGACCAAGGGCTACACCGGGCACCCGGTATCCGCCGCCGGCGCGATCGAGGCGATCTTCACTCTCGCGATGATGAACGGCGGGTGGATCGCGCCCTCGGTCAACGCGGAGCCTCTCGACCCCGAGCTCGAGGATTTCCCCCCGGTGGTTCGGCCGATGGACGTCGAGATCGGGCTCGCCCTTTCGAACTCCTTCGGGTTCGGGGGAACGAACGCCTGTATCGTGCTGGGAAAGGCATGACCGAGGCGGGGCTCAGAACCCGAGCGTGACCCGAATCGAAAACCCGGGGTCTCGTCCCCCGATGTGAACCTGAGGGTTGACCGTCACCCACTCTTCCCCGGGGCTCGCGGCTCCGATCCAGGCGCCGATGAGGCCGCCAATGAGACCTCCCGACCAGGCGCCGAGCGCCGCGGCTTCCGCGAAGCTTGAGCCGTCCTCCCCCACTTGCTCGTGCTGAAATCCGAGAGTCAGGCCGGAAGCCGCTCCAACTAGGGCCCACCACTTCGCTGTCGACCAGGCGGACTGGCACCGGCTCCGGGGGCGGCCGGTCTCGAGAGTCGTCACGTCGACGAGAGGAATCGATCGCGAGCCGCCGTCGTCATCGATCTCGATCACGAGCGCATCGGAAGTCTTCTCACCCACGCGGCCGGTGAGACGCTCTCCGGCCGTGGTCGTGACCCGGACGCGCTGTCCACTTTCGACGTCCTGCTCTTCAACCAGCGCGGCCAGGGAGAGGACCGGCAGGAAGCCGAGTACGAGAAGGACCATGAACGCTCGCGTCATGGGTGACCTCCGCAAGATTCGAAGTCGTTTTGGGGCTTGAATCCATTGTAGGTCACTCCGGAGGAATCGTCACTCCGCTCGAAGCGTCGACCAGGGATCCGCCCTCGCAGCCCTGCGGGCGGGAAGATAGCTGGCGACGAGCGCGGTCACGACCAGCACCAGCGCCGATACACCGAAGGCGAGCGGGTCCCGAGCGCTGATTCCGAAGAGGAAGCTCTCGAGGTAGCTTCCGAGAAACCCCGCGGCCGCGCCGCCGAGCGCGATTCCCGCGCCCGAGAGCAGCAGCGCGCGGCCAAGGAGGTCATGCTGCACCGCGGCCGGCCGGGCTCCGAGCGCCATCCGGATCGCGATCTCGCGCTTTCTCTCCCCGGCGGCGCACGACAAAACCCCATAGGTCCCGACGGCCGCGAGCGCGAGGGCGAGGAGCGCGAATGCGGCAAGAGCCACGAGAACGAACCTCTCGGAAGCCACGGCCTCCGCGAGGTCAGCCTCGAGCGTCCGCATGGCGGAGACGGGAAGATCGGCGTCGAGGCCCCAGACGACTTCCTTGAGAGCCGCCGCCAGCGCCGCCCCCTCCGTGTCGGAGCGTACGACCACGTTCATGCTCCGGTACGCGAACTGCCGGAACGAGAAGTAGAACGCGGGCTCGGGCTCGTTCTGGAGGGAGGCATTCTTTACGTCGGCCACGATCCCCACGACTTCGAGCTCGAGAGACTCCGGCATCACCCGCCCCAGCGGGCCGAACTGACGCGCGTCGGTGAGAACTCTGGCGCCGACAGGATCTTCGTCGGGCCAGTACCGCCTTCGCGCGGCATCGTTTACCACGACGACCCCCGGACCCTCGGCGAGATCGCGCTCGGAGAGATCTCGTCCGCGAAGGAGCGGGATTCCCATGACCCGGAAGTACCCGGGACTCACGGAATGGTACTGAACCTTGGGCTCCTCGCCGTCCGGGACCGGCGCGCGCCCCCGGATGGTGAAAGGAATAGGCCAGCCGGGCTCGAGTGGGAGAAAGGCGGTGACCGCGGCCCCGCGCACGCCCTCCGTGTCCGAGATCCTCTCGACGAGGCGCGCGTAGAAGTCCGAGACCTCGTTCCAGTCGTCGTAGCTCGAGGCGGGCACCTGGAGGTTGAAGGTCGTCGAGTGGAGCCCGGTGAACCCCGGATCCTCGCGCAGGAGGCGCTCGAAGCTCCGCATCAGCAGGCCGGCGCCGACGAGCATGAGCAGCGCAACTGCAACCTGGGTCACGACGAACAGGTCGCGGGTGCGCCGGCCCGTCGTGCGCCCGCCGCTCGGCGCTCCTTTCGAGGTCTGCCAGGCGGGGATGGTGCCGAAGACGAACGCCGTCAGCAGGACCACGCCGAGCGTGAACCCGAGCACCCGGAGATCGACTCCCACGAGCTCGATCCGCGGCACCATGACGGGCACGATCCGCTTCAGCGCCGCGACGCCGTAGACCGCGAGGGCGAGACCAGCGGCGCCGCCGAGGAGCGCGAGCGCCAGGCTCTCGGCGAGAAACTGCGTCGCGAGCCGCCTTCGGTTCGCGCCGAGGGCCGTTCGTATCGCGACTTCGTCCCCGCGGCCCATGCCCTGGGCCATGAGAAGGTTCGCCACGTTGGCGCAGGCGAGGACGAGCACGAACCCGACGGCCCCGAGAAGCACCAGGAGCCCCTGCCGCGTGCGCCCCAGCTCGGAGTGAAGGAGCGGGACCACCGACGCGCTCCAACCGCCGTTGGTCGCGGGGAAGTCCCGCGCGAGACCGGTGGTGAGCGCATCGACCTCCGCTCTCGCTTCTTCGAGGCTCTTCCCCTCCGCGAGGCGGGCGATGACTCCGAAGAAGCGCGCCCCCCGATTGTGCTGCGTCGGGTCCCAACCGAGCGGGCGCCACACCTCGGTTTGCCTCGGATAGCGGAATCCTGGAGGAGCGATGCCGACCACGACCGTCTCCCGACCGTCGAGAAATATGGGGCGTCCCAGTAGGCTTCGATCGCCTCCGTATCGCCGCTTCCACAGGTCGTAGCCGATGACCACCACCGGCTCGGCTCCGTAACGATCCTCGCCCGTCGCGAATGCCCTCCCTTCCACCGGATCGACCCCGAGCACGGAGAAGAAGTTGTCGGTCACGTCGGCGGTCGAGATGCGCTCGGGCTCCCGATCGTGTCCGGTGAGGTTGAGGTCCGGATACCACCAGCCGGCGACGTCCTCGAAGCTCGACACTTTTTTCCGGAAGTCCGCGAACTGGACGGGCGAGACGTCGCTGTCGGCCTGCCCCTGACCGTGGTTCACCTCGCGGAGGGTGATCAGCCTCTCGGCCGCGGGATACGGAAGGGGCCGGAGGAGCAGGGCATCGACGGCGCTGAAGATGGTGGTGGTGGCGCCGATCCCGATAGCGAGGACCAGCGCCCCCGCGAGGGTGAATCCGGGACGCTTTCGAAGGAGTCGGAAACCGAAGCCGAGATCGTGGACCAGATCCATGGACGCAACCCTCCTCGCGACTGTTAAAAAATTAGCACAGACGGGTCTCCGGCGGAAGCGGGAAAGGGCGGTATGCTAGCATCCGCGATGCGGATTGGTCTTTCCCATCGGGTTCATGCTCGGTTTCTTCCACGACCGAGAGCTACGGGAGGTAAATGTGGCTCATGTTAACCCGCTTTCTCGCGACGAGGCTCCGCAGTTCCGGGAGCGCTTCGAGCACTACGCGAAGACCCGCGGGTTCGTCCCCAACAGCATCCTCACGATGTCGCGCCGGCCCGCCATCGCGGAAGCCTTCATGGCGCTGAACCGGGCGGTACTCTACGAGGGCACGGTCGACGAACAGTTGAAGATGCTCGTGAGCCTGGTCGCCAGCCAGGCCGCGGGCTGCCGGTACTGTCAAGCGCACATGGCGAATCTCTCGAGCATCTACCGCGCCGAGGACGAAAAGATTCGCGCCGTCTGGGAGTTCGAATCGAGCCCGCTCTTCACCGACCGCGAGCGCGCGGCGCTGCGCATCGCCTGGAAAGCGGCGACGGTCCCGAACCAGGCTACCGCCGCCGACTTCGAGGATCTCCGAAAGCACTTCGACGAGGGGCAAATCGTCGAGATCGTGGCGACCATCTCGCTCTTCGGGTACCTGAACCGCTGGAACGACACCATGGCCACGGATCTCGAGGAGCATCCGCGGCAGGTGGCCGCCCGCGCGATTGCCGGCGCCGGCTGGACGCCGGGAAAGCACTCTCCGAGGATCGGGTGAATTCCCCACTCGGGACTGCCGTTCTCCCACACCGGGGTTTCCTCGTCTGCGCCAAGTCCTTTTCTTCGAGTGCCGGGCTCGGCACGCGTATTGCTCCGATCAGGGACAAGCGAATGTACTCCTTCGCACGATCCCGCCTGGCCCGGAGCCTCGGTCTCGGCGGCTTGCTTCTATTGACCGGCGCCGAAAGCATGGCCCAGGTCGACCCGGTCATCGGCCACGAAGCGGAGGACTGCTGGCCCGAGGATCAGTTTCCGGAGCTGGCCGCCGCCATCCAGCCCGGAGAGGAGATCCTGACGGCGAAGGTCTATTTTCGTTCCGACAAGTTCCCGGACTTTTACTATGTGGAGATGACGATGAAGCCCGACCCCGAGAGCTTCCTCGCCATCCTCCCGAAGCCCGGGCCGGAAACCGAGCGGGTGATCTACTACGTCGAGGCGATCGACACCACCTTCAACGGCGTCCGCACCGAGGAGTACGACCCGGAGGTCAAGGACCCGTGCAAGCGTCGAGCCCCGGCCGCCTACACCGGCTCGAACCCCGGCATCATCGTGGGCGCCACCAAAGCGGGTGCGGCAGCCATCCCTGCAGGGTTCCAGGCCGCGGGGATCGCCGG
>Ga0105095_10001360_pt1 | contig 12830 bp, 12 predicted proteins | sample PPLLak2March2015_2_FD_79180 | JGI IMG/M metagenome (GOLD analysis project Ga0105095, IMG submission 79180) | Freshwater sediment microbial communities from Prairie Pothole Lake near Jamestown, North Dakota, USA - PPLs Lake P8 Core (3) Depth... | ecosystem: Environmental > Aquatic > Freshwater >... | reverse complement strand
GCTCCAGCTCGAGCACCACGTTGTCGACCCGCTTGTCCCCCGACCCCGGCGGTACCACGAGGTGGAGCGGCAGCGCGACCACTCCCAGCCGCTCCGCCACCTCCTCCGGCAGCGTGACCTCGTACTCGCCCGGCGGAACGCCGGCCCGGTAGAACGCCCCGTCGCTGAAGGTCAGCGTCCGGATCTCGACGCCCGTGGTGAGCTCGCGGAGGATCACCGGGATGCCGCTCACGCCCTGAGAATCCAGCACCACGTAGCCCAGCACCTCGGCCCCGACCACCACCGGGATCTCGACGGTGACGAAGCTGTTCGGCATGGGGCGCACCTGGATCAGCGGGGCGGGCGGCACGAGGAGCGGGTCGTCGAACGCAAGCGAGTCCACGGCAATGTCCAGCGCCTCGAACGGGAACAGGTCCCACGCGCCGAACCGGCCCTCGGCATCGGTCTCGGTATACCAGCCGCCCACGTGGACCGGGATGCCGCCGATGCCGCGCTCGCCCTCGTCCCGTTCTCCGTTCGCGTTCTCGTCCAGGAACAGCACGCCGCTCACGCCCGCGCGGCCAAGGTCGCCGCCGTCGGTCCAGCGCACGGCCCCGCCGTCGCGGTCGTAGACCGCCGAGCCGTTCACGAACATGAGCCCGTTGGTCCCGCCCTGGCTGTTGCTCTGGGTGCGGAGCCCCACCCGCGGGCCGGGAAGCGCGGTCGTGAGCGCGATGCTGAGCCCGTAACCCCCCACGCGGAACCAGCCGACCCCCACGTCGGCGCGCAGCAGCCGCCCGACCCGCCGCCCCACGGAGGCGCCGAGGGCGGCGAGGCCGTTGGCCGGCTCCACGCTCGCTTCCGCGCGGATGCTCGTGCCCGACAGCCACGGCCGCCGGCTCTGGAGCACGGCGTCGGCGCCCGCGTCCACCGCGAACCGGTTGGTGGTCACGGTGTCGCGGGTGAAACCGTCGTGGCGCAGGCCGAACGTGTAGCGCAGGCGTCCCAGCTGCGCCGTGCCCGACGCCCGCGCGATGGTGCGCGTGAATTCGGGGCCGGCCGACCGCACGACGAAGCCCTGGAGGTAGGCCGTCCCTTTGAGCACGCCGGGCCGCCACAGCACCGTCCCCTCGGTGCGGTCGCTCTCCAGCAGGCTCGGCGCGAACAGCCGGCCCGCTTCGGCGTAGCTCGTGTGGCCGGCCGTGACGCGCAGATCGGGGCTGGGCTCGAACTCGACGGCGCCCCGCAGGTGGCCGTTCACGACCACTTCGCCCGTGAGCGAGAGGGAGCGCAGCGCCGCGACCGACGCGACGGCGTAGGGCTGCCACAGGGCGCCGCTGTCCTGCTTCGCGAACAGATCCCAGCCACCCTGGAGCGTCACGCGACTGGAGACGCCGTACCGCGCGTCGGCGCTCAGGAGGGCGTCGCACGGGTAGTAGCGGCATTGGCCGAGGGCCACGGCGTACTCGAAGCGTCCGCCGGGCAGGCGGCTGAACGGCACGCGGACCGTGCGGGTCTCGCGGACCACCTCGCCGGCGGGGCCGTACATCACCAGCTCGTAGGGGTTCTGGCCGTAGCGCACGTTGAGCGGGATGCTGAACGCGCCGAGCGCGTCCACGTCGCCGTAGCCGATCAGGCGGCCGCGGTCGTACAGCTCGACGTCCCAGCCGGTGGGCAGCCGGCCGATGATCCGCTCGACGTCGAACTCGGACGACCGGATGAACGGCGCGTTGGTCACCACGGCGCCGCGCACGAGCTGCGCGCGGCGGCCGTTCGATTGCACGTCGCCCACGCGCACCTGGCGGATCCACTGCCGGTCGGGCCAGGCGCGCTCCCACGACGCGCGGAGGTCGGCGTCGGTTTCGGCGCCCACCTGCCAGAACTGAGGCCGCAGGGCGAACCCGCCGCCCAGCACCTGGGCCCCGAGCCCGAGGTCGAGGTTGTAGTAGTCGTCGCGCGCGCCGGTGGAGCCGGTGAACGACCAGTTGAACACGGCGCCGTCGGCCGCCGCCCGCGGCGGGTGGACCTCGAGTACGTCGATGGCGGACGGGTGACGGAGCAGGGCCTGCTGGCGCTCGCGCCGGGCGCGCCGCACGACCGGCAGGGCGGCGGTTCGCCCGACGAAGACCGTGAGGTCCATCCACTCGATGCGCACCGCGACGCCGAAGATCCGGTCGAATACCGCCGCGGCGGCGAACAGGTCGCCGTCCCACCAGACGGCGTCCGCCGGCCCGATGGGGACGAGCGAGTCGCCCAGCAGCAGCTCGCCGCGCCCGGGGTGGAACCGGACCCGCCGGTGTCCGGGCTCGAGCACGAAGGCCAGCGAGTCGCGCAGGTCGAACGCGGTCACCCGGATCTCGCTCATCTCGAGGAACCGGTGCACCGGCAGCATGAGGGTGCCGTCGTACACCAGCGCCGCCACGATGGCCGACGGGCCGTGCTGGATGTCGAGCTGGACCGCGGCCTCGGCGAGAAGGCTGTCCTGTTGTGCCGCGGCCCGGCCGGCCGGGAGCATTCCCAGCGAGAGGGCGAGGAACACGCACGCACGCCACGTCATCCGCGGGTTTCCGCGGCAACCGGGCTGGTGAGCGCGCGCGCCGTGCATGAGAAGTCCGCGGCTACCGGACCGTCACGCCGATCGAGTCGCTGACGGTGGGGGCGGGGAGCACGCGTCCCTCTTCGACGTCGGCGCGGGCGGCTTCGGCGCGCAGCCGGACCGTGTAGTCGCCGGCCGCGAGGCTGTCGAGCGGGAACACGAACCGGCGGTTGATCGGGTAGTACACCGCGAGCGGCGTCGCCCACTGCCGCACGACCGCGCCCGCGGCGTCCACCACCTCGAAGTGGCCCGTGCCCAGGTACGCCGCGTTGCCGGAGCGCTCCATCCCGGCCCGCACCACCAGCGAATCCGCGTCCGCGAGTGCCGCGAGACCGGTGAGTGCGAGGCCGGTGTTGAGCGCGCCCTTGCGGAAGGTCACCGAGGTGACGAGCCGGATCTCGAGGTTCACGCCGGCCTGGAGCAGCGTGTCGCCCGCGGCCACGGGGCTCGCGGCGCGGCGCGACGTGACGATGAGGCGCGACCAGTACTCGCCGTCGGGGAGGTCGGCCGGCGGGCGCGCGAACAGCCGCACGACGCGCCGCTCGCCGGGCTCGAGCCGCACGCGCTGGGGGAACAGCCCGAGCCAGCGCGCCGCGGACGGGTATTCCGGGCCCGGATCGTCCAGCAGGCGGACGAAGGGAGTGCCGAGCGAGTCGGTGTCGAGGTAGCCGAAGCGCAGCTCGATCGTCACCTCTTCCGCCTCGTCGCTCGAGTTCCCGATCGTTACCTGGGCGTTGCGCGACGCGTCGTCCAGGAACACGGCGGTGGGCGACACCCACACCGCCTCGATGACCGCCGGCACGAGGAGGGCGGCGGCGATGACGGCGGCGACGAGCCAGGGCGACGCGGAGCGGTGCGACATGGTCAGATTCCCAGATCGAAGACGGTGATCGAGACGGTGGCGTAATACGCGCCGCCCGCCTGGTCGCGCGTGGGGAGCACGGTGCCCCCGAGCCGCACCCACAGCTTGCCGTTGGGTCCGAGATCGGCGACGAGCGGCGTGCGGGGGTCGAAGAACACGCCCTGGTAGCGGCCGCGGCTGAAATCCGCCTGGCCGTCGCCGTGGCCGAATTCGATGGGGAGCAGGGCGCCGTGCGCCGAGTGCAGCGCGTCGGGCAGCACGAACTCCACGCGCACCGGGCTCTCCGGCGTGCCCTGGATCTCGAACAGGCCCGCGTGGCGCGGGTCGCTGCTCAGCACCGATTCCGGTATGCCGGGGAACACCTGCCCGAACGTGAGATCGCGTTGGGCGAACGCCATGAAGGGCCGGGAATGGGGATCGCCGGGCACGACGAACTGCGCGGCCGCCGGCGGTGCGGCGGTGCCGAGCGACGCGGCGAGCAGGGCGGCGGCTCCCAGGGTACGGCGCATGGTGGTGGTCGGTGACCGACGGGGACGAGGCCGAAGAACCGACGACCGCCCACAGGCGGTCGCCGGTTCTTCGGCTCGCGTCACGGCCGGACGGCCATCAGCCCTAGAGGTACGACACCGTCAGCGTGATGGTGCCGGTGTAGCTGCCCGTCGTCGTGGCCGCCGCCGGCGAGACGCTGCCGCGGATGCCGATCGTCAGCACGCCCGCGCCATCGAGCGCCGTCAGATAGGGGACGTTCGGGTCGAACGTCGTGAACGCTGCGGGGAACGGACCCCATTCGAGGCCGTCGCTGTTCGCGAAGGCGATGGGGATCGTGCCGCCCGTGCCCGCGAGGGTGAGCGGCAGCGCGAAGCTCACGCTCACGGCCGCGGCGGGCTCGCCGGTGATGTCGAACCGGCCGGCCTGGGCCGCGACGTTGGTCAGGCCCGTCGTGGCACCGGAGAACACGGTCCCGAAGTTGAGGTCGTTCACGCCAGCCGCGGTGATCGGTGCGACGCCCTGGACGAACGCGATCGCCTGGATGGACGCGGAGGCCGTGGTTTGGGCCGTAGCTGGCCCTGCAAGCGCGCCGCAGAACGCGAGCGCGCCGAGCGCAGCTGTGAGCCGGTGGACGCGAGACATCGTGCTACCCTCCAAGGAATGGGGAATGGGACCTGCACTGCATGAATCTTCCCCAACGCAAGGCGCACGCCAGGGGCCGCGGCCCACCGGTTGATTCAACTTATTGTAAGACAAGCAGTTAAGCCGCATACCTCCACCGGAATCCGGGTCGCCGACTCCGGCAATCCATTGCGTGGCGGCTACAGGTGGAGACGCCGCGAAACGCGGGTTCGCCTGTCAAGCCCCGTGATCGCTCGAGGTCCAGGGGTTGAGAACGGTGCGGGCCTCGGCGACTTTACGGTCCACGGCGCCGTAGCCAAGTGGTAAGGCAGAGGTCTGCAAAACCTCCATTCGGCAGTTCGATTCTGCCCGGCGCCTTCGCACAACGGGCCCGCACTCGCGGGCCCGTTTGCTTCGGCGCCCGGCGTCATCCGTCAACGGCCCTCGCCTTGCGGCTCGGGGACGCCTCTAACCCTTTGGCAGTTCCAGTCGCAACACGTTCTGGATCTTCGCCGCACGACCCGCGTCCACGCCGGCGCGCTCGGCAAACTCCGCCCACCGGGAGACGGCGGCGTGGACCTCTTCATGGATCGCTGCGGCTCGGCCGCGTTTCATCGACGCACCTCGAGCTACCGCCTCGAAGTCAGCGCGTGAGAAACCGTCCCGCTTGCCGTTCACCGTCATCTGGTGGCGTGCCGTCCAGTCACCCGAGGGGTTGTAGGCGTAGATCACGTCGAAGGCCGGGGAGAGCGACCACTGACCATCCCGGTCCATCAGGAACGCGATGTTCTTCACATGGTCGTCCTGGTTCCGCGCCAGCACGTTGAAGACCATGCGCCGATACTGCTCCTCGATGGCGTCCATCGAAAGGCCGAGGGTGTGGATCGTCATCAGAGCTTGTTCGTATCCGTGTGCGCCCGCGTCGTTGAAGTCCAGGTGCGACATGGCCCCGAGCGAGAGCATGTGGATCTTGCGCCCCCCCGGCGTACGGTCGAAACGCCGCGTCATGAAGTGGCTGCGGCCGCTCTCCTTGAAGAGACGACAATCGCTCATGGTGATACCCGCCGCTCGAGCCATCATGGAGTAGGCGTACTCGATCAGACCATAGCCCTCCGGATCGGCGAGTCTAGGCCCGGGATTTCCGGCGACACCGTCAAACTTGAGGATCCAGTACTCGAAACCCGAGCCCGCCTGGACCTGTCCCGACCGGAGTTCGTGGGTCTCAGGATTCCAGGCGACGAGTGCCTTTGCCCGGGCCCCCCTGGCAGACGTTCCCACACGGAGCAACTCGCCCAGCGCGTCCTCCTCTCTCCCGGACGCGATCGAGAGACGCATGTCCTGCCGTTGGCCGAGGATTCGGGAGGCGAGCTCCACCAGGGCTTCGACCTCCAGCGTCCGACCCTGGGTTGGACGAGGCCCGATGGACGGCTTGTACTCGAGCGCCCCCATTCCACGGGTCCCGACGTAGCACAGGCGTTCGATGGGACTGAAGGCGCCCGGGTTCCGCCCCTGTCGCGCCAGCCAGGCGTCAATCAGGGCGTTCCCGAAGTAGTCGGGAAGGGAGTCCGCGAGGAGGCCGGGAAGGCCGTTGAAACTCCTGCGAGCAAGTTGGGGGAATGCGTACGGATGCCGGGCCAGTGGCATGGTGAGCGGGGAAACCTGGATCCCACTCCCGACGAAGTCCGGATCGTACTGGAACGTGGCATACCCAGCATCGGCATCCTGGGCCACGGCTCCGACGGTCCGACCCCAGAGCCGCACTTCAGCGAGGTTCATTCGCTCTCGTCTCTCCAGGTCCAGGGCCTGGTGGGAGACGTGGCCTTTCCGGTGGCCCGCCGCGGGACCCTTCCCGCACGTCGCAGCAGGTCCATCGGACCGGGCTCAGGTGGCGGGAGGAGCAGCTCGAGGCCCTGGAGCAGATCGAGGGAGCGGAGAATCCGGATGAAGCTCGTCATTTGCGCCGACTGACCGGCTTCGATGCGCTCCACCGTACGTTTTGCGACGCCGGCGTTCCGGGCGACCTGGGCTTGGGTCAGGTTGCGGGAGAGGCGGACCGCACAGAGGCGAGCACCAAGGTCCGCCAGGATGGTCTCGTCTGTCAACCGATTCTGAATGCCCATAAGTCGTCAACCGTAGCGACTTGTTGGATGTGATGGCAGGATACACGTCAATTATGGCGATTTGTCATGACCTGCGCAATGGCAAGTGTATATTCGTCACTGTTAGCGAGTTGTGACCGAGATACGGCCACAACTAGTCATTATTGACGATTTGAAGGTCATCGCGCCATCACGCCCCGAATCGCACCCGCGATCATGCGGTTCACCGCGGAGATCGAGAGTCGGTCGGGGTCGTCGGCCGGAATCGTGGCGAAGCCGATGGCCGACGCCTTGGGATAGCGGCGGAAGATCTGCTCGAACAGCGCTGCCAGCTCGGCGCTCGACGGTCCGCCGGGCACCTTGTTGTCGTGCCCCTCCACCTCCCGCGGATCCAGCACGTCCAGGTCGACGTGCACGTAGATCCTGTCGGTCTCGCGGCTCAGGCGGTCGAGCTGGGCGAACAGCGCGGGCGTCGCACGGCGCAGGTCCTCCACCGAGACCTGCTCGATGCTGGAGCTGTCCAGCAGGGCCTGCTCCAGCGGGTCGGTGAGCCGCACGCCGCCCATCACCACGTGGCGGTCGTCGAGCGGCGGGTCGAGCTTCGCGTCCTGCCGGAGGATCTGCAGCGCGCGGCCGGTGGCCACGGCGACCGGCATGCCGCCCAGCGATCCGCTGCGGGTGGTCTCCGGCGTGTTGAAGTCCGGGTGCGCGTCGAGCCAGAGCACGCCGACCTTCCGTGGCGCGTCCGTGGAGCCGGACCGCTGCAGCCCGGCCACCAGGCCCGGCATGGAAGGACACGTGGCCAGGAGACCCACCGTGAAGTAACCGTCGCGCTCGTTGGCGGTGACGAGGTCGGCGAAGTGGCCCAGGGCCATGCCCAGGCGCTTCCAGCCGCCGTACTCGGCGTCCTCCTCAGGCGTGAGGCTGGCCTCGACGACACGGACCGCAACTCCCCATCGCGCCAGCGAGTCCTGGATCCCGCCGTTCGCCATGGTGGCGGGGCCGGCGGAGCGGCCGTTTGGGGAGAAGGGCTGTTGGGAGAGGGCCACGCGAAGCCGGCCGTCGGCGTCGCTGTAGCGCTGGGCCGGCGCGGGGGACCACACGCCCGATACGATCAACGTGAACAGGATGCCGGCCGCCCGCATACGCGCTCCACGCCGTGACCGTCGAATACTGGCGCGGTGGGACGCGCGCCGCGAGGGCGTTTGCCCGGGGTCCGCCCCGCCCACTTCAACACCGTGCTCGTGGCGACCGTCGATGAAGGAGATTACGTCATCCGTGGGTGACCGAACGTGTTACCCAGGTTGTTGGACAGTTGTGTTACCTATGTCCCCGGCTGCTCACGCTCTCTGGCGGATCCGTGTCCCCCCGCGTGTGCCACGTCGCCAGACGCGGATGTGATCGATCAGCGCGCGCAGGATGCGAGAGGCGTGGCGATGCCGCGGATAGTACAGGTAGTAGCCGGGGAATGGCGCGCAGAATTTCTCGAGCACCGCAACAAGGTCTCCGCGTGCGAGCGCATCACGCACGTGCGCCTTGTACGCCATCGTGATGCCGATTCCCGCGGTGACGAGCCGGCGGTTGAGCGCCGCATCGGTTGACAGCACCCGTGCCGGCACCGAAACCGAGAAGTCACGGCCGTTTTCCGTGAACTCCCAACGGTACGGCGCCGCCTCGGATGTTGGATGCCAATTGAGGCACTCGTGCCGGGTGAGATCGCGTGGATGCAGCGGTACTCCGCGGCGAGCGAAATAGGACGGCGACCCGACAACCACCAGCCGCAGGTCGCCGGTCACCGGAACGGCGCTCATGTCCTTGTCGATGACTTCGCCAAGTTGAATGCCCGCATCGTACCCGTCTGCGACGATGTCCACCGGTGCATCGCTCACGACAAGGTCGAGCTGGATGTGCGGGTGTGCCGTGAGAAATCCGGAAAGCAGTGACTCGCCGAACATGGTTTCCGCGGCCCGGGATGAGTGGAGACGCAGCGTTCCGCGAGGCGCACTCCCCAGCTCTCCCACGTCCGCGACCGCGGCCCGCACTCCGTCGAGCGCCGGACGCAAGGCGGCATAGAGCCGCTCGCCCGCGTCGGTGAGGTGAATGCTCCGCGTCGTACGGCGCACGAGCGTTACACCGAGCCGCTCTTCGAGTCGCCGCACCGCCTGACTCACAGCGGAGTGGCTTACGCCCAGCCGATCACCGGCCGCCCGAAACCCCTTCGTTTCCGCTATGGCAACGAAGGTGGCCATGCCATCGAGTTCATCGGCCATTGGTAATAAAAACTTACCAGCATGGGTACCGAGCGGCAAGTAGACCGACCAGCTCTGGGCCGCTAGGTTTGACGGGTGCCGGCACGAGAGGCGCATCGAGCAACGCCTTCGACAAGGAGTCCGTCATGCCGGACCGTGAGGCAGCCCGCGACGAGAGCAAGCACCGGTGCCGGCGCTCAGCCTCGGCAGTGGCGCGTCTTCCGCGCCGTGGCGAGGCAGTGGCGCGACGCCGTGAATCGGCACGGCGGCGACGTGACGCTCGTGGAGTTGCCCTCGATCGGCATCCGCGGCAACACACACTTCCCGATGTCGGACCTCAACAACGTCACCATCGCGGACCTACTGTCCGAGGTTCTTCACAAGAAAGGGCTGGACTGACATGAACCGGATCATGGTCACGCTCGTCGCGCTCTCCCTGGTCTACGCGGCGCCCGCAACGGCGCAGAATCCCGCCGCTACGCAGGGCACGAATGCGGAACAGGAAATACTGAATCTCTCGAAGACGAAGTGGCGCTGGATGTCGGAGCGCAACGTCGATTCCCTGGCTGCTCTCTTCGATGACCAGGCGGTCTTCGTCCACATGGGCGGAACCATGTCTCGGGCCCAGGAGCTCGACGTCATCAGGAGCGGAGGGATTCACTACAAGCACGCGGAGATCTTCGAAACGTCGGTGCGGTTCATCGGTACGACGGCCATTGTGTTGAACAGGATTCGCCTGGATGCGGTGGTTGGCGGCAACGAGGTCAGCAATCCTTTCGTGGTGACGGAAGTGTATGTGCAGCAGAACGGAACGTGGAAGTTGGGCTCGCTCTCGTTCACGAGGCTCTTGACGCAATAGTCATCGGTAGCCGTTGAGGAGCAGCGCGCGGAATTCTCACCAGGAGACCACCCCATGAAAGCGCATGCACTGAACAACGCTCGCTCACGCGATGATGCCGGAGTACCGGATCGCCGTCAGTTCCTTGCCGCGGGAATCAGCCTTATCGCGGCTCCAGTGCTCATGGGGAAGGTCCAGGTTGGCGATTGGGCAAGCCAAGCGGCACCGGCCTCCGACCCGGACAGCATCGAGGTGTCACGCGGTGCCGGAACGCAACCCGACACGCGAACAGTCACCCTGAACAACGGCGTAGAGATGCCAATCCTGGGATTGGGCGTCTACCAGATGAGCGCGGAGGAATGCGAGCGAAGCGTCTCCGACGCGATCCAAGCCGGATATCGCCTGTTCGATACGGCGTCCGCGTACGGCAACGAAGAGGCCCTCGGACGGGCTGTGAAGCGGAGCGACGTGCCCCGCCAGCAGCTCTTTGTGACCACCAAGCTCTGGGTTACGGACGCGACGTATGAAAAGGCTAGGCGCGCGTTCGACCGCTCCATGACGCTGCTGGGCCTGGACTATCTGGACCTGTATCTCATCCACCAGCCCTACAACGACATCTACGGGGCGTGGCGGGCGATGCAGGAGTTACACCGCGAGGGCCGCATCAAAGCCATCGGTGTGAGCAACTTCCACCCTGACCGCGTGATGGACCTCATCGCGCACAACGAAGTGAAGCCGGCCGTCAACCAGGTCGAGACGCACGTCTTCCACCAGCAGACCGCAACGCAGACGTTCCTCGAGGAACAGAACGTCCAGATGGAGTCGTGGGCGCCGTTCGCCGAGGGCAGGAACAACATGTTCCAGAACGAAGTGTTGAAGGCCATCGGCGGGAAGTACGGGAAGAGCGTGGCTCAGGTGATCGTGCGCTGGCTCACGCAGCGGGGCGTGGTCGCCATTCCCAAGTCGGTGCGGAAGGAACGGATCATCGAGAACTTCAACGTTTTCGACTTCCAGCTCAGCGCCGAAGACCTGGCGGAGATTGCCAAGCTGGACACCGGCACGAGCGCTTTCTTCGACCACCGCGATCCCCAGGTCGTCAGGATGCTTACCAGAGGGAGATCCAATCGCTGAGCGTGCAGAACGGACCTCGAAGCAATCACTGCGCCGTGTCGGCTCGCAGAGTCTCAACGGCGGTTGAAAGTTGCGCAGCTTGGGCGGGTGAAAGGGCCTCGAGCTTCGGTGATCCGTCCTCCACGAGGAGGGAGATCACCTCCCGCAGATTCGCCTGCAGTTCGTCCAGAGACTGGGCCTGGCTGTGGGCGCCCGGAAAGCCCGGCACATAGCCAACGTAGAGGTTGGTGTCCGGGTCCCGCTGGACGACTGCCGTGAAGATGGTCATGCCTGAAGACGACGAGGGTCTAGGGATTTCGTCCAGCAGCCGCGCATGCTATGCGGCCCCCTCAGCGGGATCGTCCACGGGCAGGTACTCGATCGGGGATGGTGGGTAGTAGTCGACCAAAGCCCGACCGAACTCCCGCATGCGACGCCGGCCGTCGTCGGTCACCGCCAGGGTGTCAAAGTTCGCCAGCGGTGAGCCACCACTCGCTGGGTCATGTAGATGGGCTTCGAGGCAGCGACGGAAGAGGTCGGCAAAGCGTGGCACCGCGGTCTCGAGGGACTCCTCTCCGGCGAGATAGCGTGCCAGCAGATCCCGGAGCGCGGCGCAGTCAGGAGTGTGCTTGGGCACCACTTGACCCTGTCGGAGATGGGAACTCCGAGGCGGCATAATGGATTGGAGATGCGCTGCGGGCCGAGGCGCTCGCAAGGGCAGCCGTTTCGCACCTCAATTGAAGGGCGCCGAGGCCCGACAGCTCCATTTCCGTGTTGGGCCGCGGGTCGACTCGGGCCGCGAGGCCAGGGTGGGGCTTGGAGGGCCCCGACAGGCATCGGGAATCCGCATGCTGCTGAACGCTCAAGACCCCGCGGGCATCCGTAGTCACTAGAACCGCAGTGATAGCTTGAGGGCAACCGGCCGCCGTCGGAGCGAGCCAGTGTCGAGCGATAGCTGCTCCAGGGGGAGTGATTCCCATCGATCTCTGTGTATGTTCGCCCCTACTAGGGCGCCGACGAGTGCGCCCACTGCGCCACTGGCTCCCCAGAGGCCCAAGAAGATGTACTGCGTGCCCTCTTGGGACTCGAAACAGGTACGTGGAGACGTGGCTGCATTGCAGGCGACGTAGTTGATCACGCCCCCGACAACTAGTCCCCCGACCAAGCCAATCAGCGCACCTTTTCCGGCATTTGAGCTTCGGCCGCGAGAGACTTCAAGGCGTGTGACGGTAGAAAGCGGAACTTCAAGCTGTCGATCCACGGACGCCATAAGCAGAGTGTCAGATCGGATCGCGACGAAAGTGCCCGTGATCTGGGTGAGGCCGCGCACTGGGGCCGTGATGCGTATGCGCTGCCCTTCGTGTAAAGAACTAGGTTGCTGTTGCGCCTCGGCGGTTCCGAAGGGCGTTAGGGAGAATGCCAACCAGCATGCCCATTTGGCTGTGAGCATCGTGCCTTCTCCAAACATCACGGCAGTCCCCGCGGCCTAACGGTTGGGGGTTCTGCAGCGGGCGACTTCTTCACCGGCTGCAACGTATGTCAACGACGTTACCAAGGGACCCTTTAGGCGAGTGAGAGTAACACCTAGGATCGCGCCCGTACCCGGCGTCAGTAGACGGCGTCCGGGGACACGCATACCGAGCCCAGCGAGAGGATCTCAAGGAAGAGGCGTCGATATCCACCTTCGATTCCCTCGTCACCTTGAGGAGACCACCAATCGACGGCATGATACCGGCCTGCGTGCCGACCCTCCAAGATCCAACGCGCGCCGTCCAATCCGCCCGGTTCATCTGCAACAGTACTCCAGAACTTCTTCAGGGCATCCCGAAAATGAAACGCGTCCCAAAGGCTGGGATCGAGGCTCGTCGAGTCGCGTCGGGTTCCCTGGACCGTCACTACTGTGTACGCCTGGTCTCTCCGATACACCCGAACCGCAACGCGCTCATGAAAGGACCTTAGCCAAAGCGCCCGATATGTCTCGGCCGTG
>Ga0105095_10001356_pt1 | contig 12835 bp, 11 predicted proteins | sample PPLLak2March2015_2_FD_79180 | JGI IMG/M metagenome (GOLD analysis project Ga0105095, IMG submission 79180) | Freshwater sediment microbial communities from Prairie Pothole Lake near Jamestown, North Dakota, USA - PPLs Lake P8 Core (3) Depth... | ecosystem: Environmental > Aquatic > Freshwater >... | reverse complement strand
TTTCCTTCCGCCGAAGAGACCGAGCTGCGAACGCCGAGCCGCAGTTTACGGGGCTCGCCTCGCGACGCGTTGATGCATATCAAGGCATGGGCACGAGGGACCATGCATGGTCGCACTCCCCTCTCCCTGGGGAGGGAAGGGTAAGGGCGGGTAAGGGTGGGGGTCGAATGCCCAGCACGATGATTGGGGTCGTGTTCACTCCCATCCGAGCCTTTGGCTACGACGTAAACTGAAGGTTAGTCTCCGCCGCAACGGCTGCATTGCAGCGCGTTGTCCCATCAAAGGGGATGGGGTGCAGTGGCTCGCCGCCTTGGGCGGCTCACGGCGTGTTCGCACTTCGAGGCGCTCCCCGGCTTCACCTGGACTATGGACGGAGTTGAGGAGATCGGCGACGCGAGGAAGGTTCATGCTGGCGGCAAAACGGGACGGATGCACGTGACGCTGGAGGTAGAGTGAGCCTGCAGGCAGGCGGGGCCGCCCATCCTGCCGGCGCCTCGACGCGAGCGCAGCGCCAGGCGAAGCGTGCGCTGAACGAGGCGATCGACCGCGCATTGCTGGGCTCTGCGGCAGAACGGCAGCGCGTGCTCGAGCTGGGAGGGCCAGAGGACGCCGCCCCTCTGGCCGATCGGGTGCGGCTGCGTGCCAAGCGGCTGGCAAAGTCCCAGGCTGCGCACCGCAGCCAGATCCTCACCGGTGCCGAGAGCCTCGTTCTCGCGGTCTACCGTCACGCCATCCCCCGGGGCTGGATGTGCGGCTTTTGCGACGCCTCGGTCGCCGCGCATAACGACGGACGTGTCGCCGGTGTCGGCGGTATCATTCTCGACGCGAGCGGCCGCACCGTCGTGCGAATCTCCAGGCGGAGCGCCGACTGCGAGCCGTTCGAAGCGGAGATTGCCGCCCTGGAAGCCACTCTGGATGCGGCCACCGGGCTCGGCGAGGGTGCGCGCCGCATCCGCGTCTATACCGACTGTGACGCCCTGGTTGCGCTTTGGCTGCAGCGTCGCGCTGACCCCCGGCTGCGCGGCGTGCGCGCGCTAGCGCGCCGCCTGCGGGGCTTCCAGCTTCACCGCTTGCCGCGCCGCCACAACCAGGTGGCGCATCGTCTGGCGCGGAACGAGGTCTTGCGTTGATTGCGGGGTGTCATTTGAGGCACTCGCACGATGGCCGCAGGTGGCTTCATTACGCCGATCACGAACCACGCCTATAAGGCGGCCGGTGAAATGGGCCTCTGCACTCACGGCGTCACCGGGTCGGCGTTGGTCATGCCGGGCATCCCGACCCGAGACCGACGGGTGCCGAAGCACCCTGGTCAGCTCGCCGCAATGCTCGTCGTGTGCGTTGCGAGCGCCTTGTGCAGGTCTCCCACGCGTACGCCGATCAGTCGCACCTCCTTCTCCAGCGGAAAGTGCGCGAAGCACTCGAGAGCCGCGCGTTGCACCGCATCGGGATCGGCGGTGGGTTCTTCCAGAGTCTTCTCATGCGTGTGCGTCTCGAAGTCGCCATAGCGCAGCTTGACCGTGACGGTCCTGCCGACGTAGCCCTCCTGGCGTAACTCCCTCGCCACCCTGCGCACCAAGCGCGTGAGCGTTCTCGCCAACACCTGCCAGTCGCCCACGTCGCGCTGGAAGGTCGTTTCGTGACTCATCGATCTGGGCTCCCAATGAGTGACCAGCGGGCGCTCGTCGATGCCGCGGGCTGCCTCGTACAGCCAGCGCCCGTGAGCCTGACCGAAAGCCTCGACCAACCTCGCCATCGGCTGCTCGGCCAGCGCACCGATGGTGCGAAGCCCCATTTGCTTCAGCTTTTCGTCGGTCTTTGGTCCCACCCCCGGCAGCTTTCTCACCGGCAAGGGCCAGACGCGCTTCTCGAGATCGGCTTCGCCGAGGATGGTCAGCCCGTTGGGCTTGTCCAGATCCGACGCGATCTTCGCGAGCAACTTGTTGGCTCCGATCCCGATGGAGCACGTGAGCCCCGTCGCCTGGTTGATCTGCTGCTTGATCGCCGAGGCGATGTGCTCGGAAGGCAGCTCGGATTCGGTGATGTCGAGATAGGCCTCGTCGATGCCCGCGTCCTCGATGCTGGTCGAAAACCGGCGAAGGAGATCCTTGATGATCGCCGATACGCGCGAGTATTCCCGGTAATCGACCGGCAGGAACACCGCATGCGGACAAAGTCTGTGAGCAGTGCGCAACGGCATCGCGGAATGAATGCCATACTTGCGCGCTTCGTACGAAGCAGTGGACACGACCCCCCGTTCGTTCGGGTCCCCTCTGCCGCCGACGACCAACGGCTGGCCGGCCAGCTCGGGGCGCCGCAGCACCTCTATGGCTGCGAAGAACGCGTCCATGTCGAGGTGCAGGATCTTGCGCGCCATAGAAGGGAACGGCGGTTTGATCGGGCAGCCGTTGCCGGGCCGGGGCCGCGGACCCTTGGAGCCCGGACCACCGCATATCTGGAACCGGCCGATTGCCATGATAGCAGGCGAGACGAGCTGGCTCGGTCGATGTGTGATCGATTCACGTTCGGCTCCGGGCCGCGCATGCGTCGTGCCATGCGCACGGCTGGGCTTCAGTGCAACAGGCCGATTCGAGCGCGTTTGCTCAAGGAGGTGGTACGCGAGCTTGGTCACACCCTGAGCCTCGAGCATTGCACAAACCCGGATTGCGTCATGCTAGAGCAGCCGACGATCGGGTGATTGTCAGCTCCTTGCGATGGATCAAGGTGTCGAACGTCACAGGCCGGAGAATGACGAGTGGCCTCCCCGCGCTTGCCGCGTGGGGAGCCGTGGCGAAGAGTGGATCGTTCCCTGTAGAGTGGAGTACAAGTGACGCGACCGATACCTCCCGGACCGCAGCCGGCTTACCTTCCTTTGCTGCAAAGCGGCGAGCTTGCCCGGCGAGTCGAGCAGGCTTACCGCCATCTCGAGAACTGCGACCTGTGCGCACGCTACTGCCACGTGAACCGGCAACAGACCATCGAGGGCGCAGTGTGCCGAACCGGCGAACGTGCAGTGGTGGCGAGCTATGGTGCGCACCATGGCGAAGAAGCCCCCATACGCGGCTCGCGCGGTTCGGGGACCATCTTCTTTTCCTGGTGCAACCTGCGTTGCGTGTTCTGCCAGAACTGGGACATCTCGCAGAAGGGCATCGGCCGCGAGATGGAGCCGGCGGGCATCGCCAACATGATGCTCGACCTGCAGCGCCAAGGCTGCCACAACATCAACTTCGTCTCGCCCAGCCACGTCGTGGCACAGATTCTGGCTGCGGTGCACGATGGGGCCAAGCGGGGCCTGCACCTGCCGTTGGTCTATAACACCGGCGGGTACGACAGCGCAGAGGCGCTTGCACTGTTGGACGGAGTCGTCGACATCTATATGCCGGACATGAAGTACGGGGACTCGGGGCTTGCGCGCAAGTACTCCAAGGTGCGCAACTACGTGGAGGCGAATCGGGCCGCGATCAAGGAAATGCATCGGCAGGTCGGAGATCTGGTACTCGACGAAAGCGGCATCGCAGTGCGAGGGCTCCTGGTGCGCCACCTGGTGATGCCACAGGGCATCGCCGGCACGCAGCAGGTGCTCGAGTTCATCGCAACCGAGGTCTCGCGGAACACTTATCTGAATTTGATGGATCAGTACCGGCCCTGCTACCGCACCGACGAGTATCCGGAGATCGACAGACCGACCACTGCCGAGGAGTACCGCGACGCGCTGGACGCGGCTGCGCGCCTCGGGCTCGACCGGCTCGACCAGCGCGCTGCACGCATGGGCGGCAGATGGTGACGGAGCGAGCCTGGCATCGCCCAACTGCGCAGACCGAGGTTTTCAAGAGGTGTTGAAAGGCGCTCCGCGCTCTCCCTCTCCCGTCGAGGGAGAGGGGAGAGGGAGAGAAAACAGGCGACCGTCAACCCCTCGAAGCGAGCCGGTTCCTGCCAAGCCATCGTGATGCCCAGCCGCGCGCGCTCGTGCATTTGCATGCCCGCGAGGTCCCAGTCGCGGAAGCGTACGTGGCCAGCTGCCGTGGTGTAGCCGACGTACCCCATCGCAACCCGCGCAAGCGTAGTCTTGCCGGAACCAACGGCGCCGAGCAGCGCGGCGGCCGGCGTGCTCCATGCAAGCCCTCCATCGCGCTCGACTCGGGCCGGGGTGATCGTGGCGGGCGGTCCGACGTCCTTCTGCCCGATGTCGGCGTCGACGAATGTTGCTTCTCGACTCAAGGCGATAGGGCCGGGCACTGCCGCCAATCACACGTTCCGGCCGGTTCTCACCGGATTCCTTGATGTAGATCGGTGGGCCTGGGCCTTGCGGACGGCGCAGCAGAGTCAGTTCGCGCTGTCGACCCCTGCCTACCACGGAGGACCCACGGATCGGTTCATGGGGCGGCGGAGCGCGCCGTGTCTCGCAAACTCCCGGTCACGCTCGCCACCGAGACTTGATCCCGGTCAAGCCGTGGGCGTCTGCGACCCGGTAGTGTGGCATCGACTGGGTGGGCGCCCCGTCCGGTGATCTGCTTGATCACCTCGTCCATCCACTGGTTCGGGTGCGAGATCGACTCGAGGGAAACGAACGGACTTACGATGGCGGAGAAGATCGAGCTTCCGCCGCCCGACGAGGTCGGCGGTATGGCATTGGCGCTTGCGCTCAGGCGGCGCCGGTCGCGGCGGGAATTCGCCGACCGCGCACTCGATTGGAAGCAGATCGGTCAACTGCTGTGGGCAGCGCAAGGCGTGAGCGACCGGGCCGAGGGTTTGCGCACCGCACCGTCAGCAGGCGCGCTGTATCCGCTCGAAATGGATGTCGCTACTGCGTCGGGCCTGTACCGTTACCACCCGGCGGGCCACACCCTGACGCTGCGCGATCTGCGGGACGTGCGCTTCAAGCTGGCGCGTGCTGCCGCCGGGCAGAGCTGGCTTTCGAGCGCGCCCTGCGTGTTCTGCATTTCGGCCATCCCGTCTCGAACCACGGGAAAGTACGGCAATCGCGGCCCGCGCTACGTGCAACTCGAAGCCGGGCACGCGGCACAGAATCTCCTGCTCGCGGCCTGTGCCCTGGGCCTCGACGGTACGCCGGTCGGCGCGTTCAGCGACGAGGATCTCGGGTTGGCCCTGCAGCTGCCGGCCGGAGCGGTGCCGGTCTATCTCATCCCGGTCGGATGGTCACGCGCAACGCACTGAGTTTCTTGACACGGACTGGAGTCCGACTCGAGGCAAGGTCGACCCTGGCACGTACTCCGGCCGGCTGTCCTATTTGCCTGCGAGGGCGGTCGCGCGGCAGTAGCCCTTGACCGGCGTCAAGACCGCGGCGAGCGGGTGTCGCAGACTTCGCTCATCGAGCACCGAAAGGAGGCGCGCCATGCCTGCCCGCTACAAGTACATCCGGTTCTTCTCCGACATCGGCATCGATGATGTCGCCGTGGTCGGCGGCAAGAATGCCTCGCTCGGCGAGATGTATCGAGCGCTGACGGCCAAGGGTGTCAAGGTGCCGAATGGCTTCGCCATCACGGCCGCGGCTTACTGGCGCACGCTCGAGGCGGTCGATGCCTTGCCCAGGCTGCGCCGAGCGCTCGACGGGTTGAATGCAGCAGACGTCCAGGATCTCGCTCGGCGAGGGACGTTGGCTCGCGACATCGCCTACGGCGCAAGTCTGCCGGCGGATCTCAAGGCGGAGATCCTGCAGGCTTACGCTGCGCTGCGTGACGAATACGGCGCCGAGCTGAGCGTGGCGGTGCGTTCCTCCGCGACGGCCGAGGACTTGCCGACCGCAAGCTTCGCCGGTCAGCACGAGACCTACCTCAACGTTCGCGGCGAGGAGATGCTCCTGGATGCCTGCAGGCGCTGCTTCGCAAGCCTGTTCACCGACCGGGCGATCCACTACCGCATCGACCAGGGTTTCGACCATTTCAAAGTGGCGCTATCCATCGGCGTGATGAAGATGGTGCGCGCGGACCTCGGTGCGGCAGGCGTGATCTTCACCCTCGACACCGAGTCCGGATTTCGCGACGTGGTGTTCATCACGGGCGCCTGGGGCATCGGGGAGAACGTCGTGCAGGGTGCCGTCGACCCCGACGAGTTCTACGTCTTCAAGCCCACCTTCAAACAGGGCCATCGCGCCGTGCTGCGCAGGGCGCTGGGAAGCAAGAAAATGAAGATGGTCTATGCGGAAGGCGGGACGCGGCATGCCACACGCAACGTGCCCACACCGACGGCCGACCGGGAGCGCTTTTGCATCAGCGATGCAGACGTGCTGACGCTGGCCGACTACGCCATCAAGGTCGAGGAACATTACAGCATGAAGGCCGGCGAGCCGCGTCCCATGGATATCGAATGGGCCAAGGACGGCAGCGATGGGCAGCTGTATCTGCTTCAGGCGCGTCCGGAAACCGTGGCTTCGCAGCGTCGCGGTCAGGTGCTGGAGACCTTCGAGATCCGAGGCAGTGGGGAACTTCTGGCCCGGGGCAGAGCGGTCGGGGAGAAGATCGCTAGCGGCAAGGCTCGCATTGTCGCAGCCGTCGGCCAGCTCGCGGCATTCCAGCCGGGCGAAGTGCTGGTCGCCGACACCACCACCCCTGATTGGGAGCCGGTGATGAAGACCGCAGCGGGCATCGTCACCAATCGCGGTGGCCGCACGTGTCACGCCGCCATTGTCGCGCGCGAGCTAGGCATCCCCGCGGTGGTTGGCACCGAAGGCGCAACCGCTACTGTCGCCGACGGCGCGCAGGTGACGGTTTCCTGCGCTGAAGGCGATGTGGGCAAGGTCTACCGCGGCGCGATCCCCTTCGCGATCGAGCGCACCGACCTGGAAGGCCTGGCGCGCCCGGCCACCGAGATCATGGTGAACCTCGGCAACCCCGAGCTCGCGTTCAAGACCAGCTTTCTGCCCAACGACGGCGTGGGGCTGGCGCGGATGGAATTCATCATCAACGAGTACATCAAGGTCCACCCGATGGCGTTGCTCCATCCGGAAAAGGTCGCCGATCGCGAGGAGCGCGCCACCATCGAGCGCCTGGTCCGCCACTACGCGAAGCCGGCGGACTTCTTCGTCGAGCGGCTGGCCGAGGGGGTCGGCACGATCGCCGCCGCCTTCTATCCGAAGCCCGTGGTGGTGCGCATGTCGGACTTCAAGACCAACGAGTACGCCAGCCTGATCGGCGGCAGGGCCTTCGAGCCGAGCGAGGCTAATCCCATGCTGGGATTCCGCGGCGCCTCGCGCTACGCCCACCCGGCGTATGCGGAGGGCTTTGCCCTGGAATGCGCCGCGATGAAGAAGGTACGCGAGCAGATGGGGCTCATGAACGTCAAGCTCATGCTCCCCTTCGTGCGCCGCGTGCAGGAGGCGAAGACGGTGCTCGCCGCGATGGCACAGCACGGTCTCGAGCGTGGCAACGAGGGACTGGAGATCTATGTGATGTGCGAGATCCCCAACAACGTGGTGCAGATCGACGCCTTCGCCCAGGTGTTCGACGGCTTCTCGATCGGCTCGAACGACCTCACACAGCTTACTCTGGGGGTGGACCGCGACTCGGAGATCGTCGCCTTCGACTACGACGAGCGCGATCCCGGCATGCTCGAGATGTTGCGGCTGGCGGTGGAAGGCGCCAAGCGGAACAAGCGCCATTCGGGGATCTGCGGTCAGGCGCCTTCCGACTATCCGGAGATCGCCGAGTATCTGATCCGGCTCGGAATCGACTCGATCAGCCTGAACCCGGACGTCGTCCTCAAGACCACGCTGCACGTGCTGGAAGTGGAAAAGCGCCTCGGTCGCAAACCGCGCCACACCAGGTAGCCGGCACCGTGGTGGAGATCGATGGCTCCTACGGGGAGGGTGGCGGCCAGTTGCTGCGCACTGCGGTAGCGCTGGCTGCGGTCACGGGACGCGAAATCGCCATACGCAACATCCGCGCGAAGCGCGACAAGCCTGGCCTCGCGCCACAGCATCTGGCGGCGGTGCGTGCCGTGGCGGCCCTATGCGAGGCGCAAGTGGATGGACTCGAGCTGCGCTCGCAGGCGCTGCGCTTCGCTCCGCGCGCCTTATCCGGGGGCGAGCACCGCTTTGACGTGGGCACGGCAGGCTGCGTCGTCCTGGTCCTGCAGGCGTTGCTTCCGGCCATGGTCGCGAGCGGCCGCAGCGTTTCGGTCACGGTCACGGGCGGCACGGATGTGCGGCAGGCGCCATCGATCGACTACTTCGCCAACATCCTCCTGCCACTGCTCGAACGGATGGGCGTGGCCGCACAGCTCGAAGTGGTCCGGCGGGGCTATTATCCGCGCGGGGGCGGCGAGGTCCGCGTCCGGCTCGCGCCCTGCACGTTGCGACCGATTGCGCTCGAGGAGTCGGGCGGCCTTGTCGCCATCGGGGGGCACGCGCATGTCGCGAACCTACCGGAGCACATCGCGACACGCATGCGCGATGCGGCGCTCGATCGCCTGGCCGCGGTGCCAGGGCCTGCGCCGCGTATCGGCGTGGAAATCCTCGACTCTATGCAGGCCATGGGCAGAGGTGGAGCGATCGTGGTGTGGGCGCGAACCGAGCATACGGTGCTGGGTGCGGGCCGCGTAGCCGAGTTCGGCGTGCGCGCAGAGGCGCTCGGCGCAGCCGTCGGGGAGGAGCTGGTGAACGACCTGACCGCAGGTGCGACCGCGGACCTGCACGCGTCGGATCAGCTACTGGTCTACCTTGCGCTCGCGCGAGGCGGCTCCTACCTGGCGCGTTCGCTCACGACACATGCACAGACGGCGATGTGGCTGATCGAGCAGTTTCTGCCAGTCCGCTTCGCTGCCGCGGAGAAGGGCGGCCTGGTTCGCGTGAGCGTCGCGTCGCGCTAGAGACACTACTTCCACCTCTCACCACGAAGACACGAAGAAGACCGGAACGATGGAAGCGACTCCGGAGCGGGACGAGGCGCGCCGACGACATGCGCGGTCCTCATGCGTGCCTGCACGATCGCATCCCCGCACGCAAGGCGTCTGCTCCACGCTACGGCGCGCCCGAGTAGCCCGGCGCGGCACCATGTACCCGGCTCGCATCCCGTGCAAACCTTGGAATCGGGCGCAACGACATGCTTCGAAACAGAGACGTAGCCAGTCTGGCAAGCGCACCTGTACCGGTCCTGCCGGTTTTCTTCGTGTCTTCGTCCCTTCGTGGTGAGAGGTGGAGTTGAAGGATCGAATTACTATATTGAGCCTTGCAGAATCAGGTTACAGGCTCCCACACCACCCCGCCGGCTGCGCCGGCACCCCTCCTCGGAGAGGAGGGGAGGGTCTTCCCTCCTTTCAAAGGAGGGGTGGCGCCAAAGGCGACGGGGTGGTTGGCGTTGGACTGCTGCAGCTTGAGCGTAATGTATTTGTGCAAGGCTCAATAGGCGCCGGGGCGCCGCGTCAGCGGCGTGACTGCTGCTCCTGCAGTTGCTCCCGCGAGAATACTCTGCCAAGCAAAGTCAGCTCCTCGCCGATGATCTTGAGCAGGTCGTCCAGGGTCACGATCCCTACCAATGCGCCGTGCTCGTTGAGGACCGGAATGCGGCGCACGCCCTTGAGGCGCATCAGTTCGGCCGTTTCGTGCACGCTGTTCCCCTCCCCCGCCGTCACCAGCTCGCGGGCCATCAGATCGCCGGCCGTTACCGCGGCCGGATCCGCTTCCGCGGCCATGACTTGGACCACCAGGTCGCGGTCCGTTACGATCCCCACCGGGATGCGCTCACCGTTGGGCTCGTCGGCCACGACGACGTCGCCCACGTGCGAGTTGCGCATGATCTGCGCCAGCTCCAGGGCTGTCGTCTTTCTATCGCAGTGCACTACGTTACGGATGCAGATCTCACCAAGGCGCACGATTTCCTCCGTCTATTCCGCCCGCGGCCCGGCTCACGTCGCGGGCAACTCGAGCGGGCTCTTGAGCAGGATGATGTGCCGGTTGTCCTCCGCATCGACGGCTTCGACGCTGTGCAACCAGTCCAGCTCGTGATCGACATGGATTTGCTGCGGATGGCGGATCAGGTGGTCGACTCCCTCCGCGACTACGGCCAACAGGTCGCTTTTCGGGTCATAGGACAGACCGAACAGCGGGATCCAGTCGGCTTCGACCTGGTCCCCCAGGCCCAGCCCGGTCACCTCGATGTGCACGCGCGTGGCGCCGAGCGCCTTGGAAACGCGGTCGAAGTAGCCTTGCCACTGGGATCTTGCGAGCTGCGTGAGCGGCATCGGTCCTCCCGCCGAAGTGTGTTACTGCGGCCTGCACGGCACTCTAGCCCGGATATTTCACCAGGCCACCCCCGGGTTAGCTCGGGGTCGCGCATGCCGACCCTCCTTGGGACGCACCTCTCCCTGGCGTCCGAAGCGAGAACGAAGGAAGCATACGGCCGCACCTTGCCGCGGCATTTGATGCAGATCAGTCCGTTCACGGTCGGCCTTGAGGTGGTTCACCACACCCGAAGGGCGCCCTGTAGAGAGTCGCGCCACCTGTGCGGCCCGGCCCTGAGTCGGCCCCAACCACCTCCTCGATCCTCGCCGGAGGCCATCCCGTCCGGGTGGACGGCCGGGTGGGCAGCCTTTGACGCCGGTCAACACAGGCGCTCGGTAAAGAGCATATCGTCCGATCGCGTTGTCCGCTGCTTGGCTTTGTTTCCTACCTTAACAAGGAGGTTTTCGCCATGCCCACCTTCGTCATGCTCACTCGCGTCGATCCCGAAGTGCTGCGCTCGCCTCACTCCCTCGAAGAGCTGGAGAAGCGGGCTGCCGAGGCGATCCAGAGCCAGTGTCCGACCGTCAAATGGCTTTCCAACTACGCCGTGCTCGGCCCCTACGACTACGTGGACGTGTTCGAGGCGGCCGATATCGAGACCGCGGCCAAGGTATCCACGCTGATCCGCACGCATGGACGGGCCCATTCGGAGATCTGGCCGGCGACGGACTGGAAGAAGTTCAAGAGCATGCTGCAGTCGATGCCGGCCTAGCCTGATTTCGCACCCTTGCGAGAGAGACAGGCTAGACCCCGGTGAGGCGGCTGCGGCTAGCCATCGTAGGGTTCGGACGCCTGGGGCGGGCGTGCGCGGCGGCCGTCGAGGAGGCGCCCGATCTTGCTCTCGCGGGGGTGGTGCGCCGTCACCCTGCACCGCTCCCGGCGCCGTTTGCGGCTGTCAGGGTCGCCCAGCACGTCCGCGATTTGGAGTCGGTGGACGCCGCCCTGCTCTGCGTGCCCGCCAACGATACCGCGGCGGTGGCCACCGGGCTGCTGCAAGGCGGCCTGCCCGTCGTGGAATGCGCCCAGCTCGGCGAGCGCGCGCGCTCGGAGCACTACAGCCTCCTCGACAGCGTGGCGCGGCGCCATCGCGTGCGCGCCGTGGTCGGCGCAGGCTGGGACCCCGGCGCGCTGCCGCTCCTGCAGCGGTTGTTCGAGGTCCTTATCCCCCGCGGCCACACGCAGATCGGCAAGCATCCGGGAATGACCCTGCACCACAGCGCTGCGCTCGAGGATATTCCGGGTGTCACTGAGGCGCTCAGCGGACAGTGGCCCGACGCAGAAGGCAAGCCCAAACGCTATGTCTACGTCCAGCTTGCCGAGGGAGCGGATGCGCAGCGCGTGCAGGCGGCGATCCTGTCCGATCCGGTGTTCGCCGGCGAGGCCACGGAGGTCCTGCAGATGGCCGACCTCGCCACGCTCGAAGCGCCCGAAGGGCTCGTGGTGGAACGGCGCGCAGCCCCGAAGGTGGGGGAACATCAGTCATTGACGCTCGACGCGCGGTTCGAAGCGGCCGCCTTTGCGGCCAGAGTGATGAGCGACGCGGCCCGCGCCCTGCCTTTTCTTTCGCCGGGGGCGCATCCGTACGCGCTGGGGCTTCGGCACGTGCCGGATACCGGTCGGCATTGACGGACCCCTTCCCGGCCGTTCGGAGGATGCACGGCGTGCCGTGCCTGCCAGTACGCCGGCCATTGACCCAGATCAACCGGCAAGACCGCGACAGCGGTAAGTTGGCACGCTGAATACACATCCAATCGAGGCGAAAAATGCAGGTTCCCCTCCAGATCACAACTCGCGACGTGGCCCATTCCGATGCGCTCGAAGCGCACATCCGGGAAAAAGCCGCCAAGCTCGAGGAGTTTCACCCGCATATCACCAGTTGCCGTGTCAGCGTGGAGCAGCTGGGCCAGCATCACCACCAGGGACGCCAGTTCCGTGTGCGCATCGACGTGCGCGCGCCCGGCAAGGAAATCGTCGCCAATCGCGACCATCACGAGGACGTCTACGTCGCGTTGCGCGATGCCTTCGACTCGGTGAAGCGCCAGCTCGAAGAGACCGTGCGCTTGCAGCGCGGCGCGGTCAAGGTCCATGAGACGCCGCAACACGGCCAGGTCGCACGCCTGCTGCGCGAAGAGGGATATGGTTTCATCCAGACTGCCGACGGTCGCGAGCTGTACTTCAGCCGGGAGAACGTGGTGCATCCCGGCTTCGACCAGCTCGAGGCGGGCACGCCGGTGCAGTTCATAGAAGAAGAAGCGGCCGAGGGCCCGCAGGCCAAGCGGGTCAGTGTGGGGAAGCACAACTACTAGTACTTCAACCCATCAATTCCACCTCTCACCACGAAGGCACGAAGACACGAAGAAAACCGGAACGAGGGGCGATGAGGCCTCCTGGATGGTGGGCATGTGCGTTAACTCAAGGCTTCGTCCCCTTCAAGGCTAGGGCCGGGGTGGGGATGGGTTTGAGCGCGGTCACGACCCATCCCCCGCCTAACCTCCCCCTTGAAGCTGATCATGTCCCATAAGTCGGGGGCTGGACACCGCCGTCATGTTCCATTACTCTCGAGTGATGGTGGTGTGTGGGCAGGAGTTTACCCCGCAGCTGCTC
>Ga0105095_10001355_pt1 | contig 12840 bp, 10 predicted proteins | sample PPLLak2March2015_2_FD_79180 | JGI IMG/M metagenome (GOLD analysis project Ga0105095, IMG submission 79180) | Freshwater sediment microbial communities from Prairie Pothole Lake near Jamestown, North Dakota, USA - PPLs Lake P8 Core (3) Depth... | ecosystem: Environmental > Aquatic > Freshwater >... | reverse complement strand
GCTTCAGCCTGTTCTTTCCGGAACGCCGGGACTTCTTCCTGGAGGGGCAGGACATCTTCTCGTTTGGCGGCGCGGGCGGCGGGGGCGGCGGTGGCGGCGGCGGTGGGGGCGGCGGCGGGGGATTCGGAGGCCCGAACAATACACCCATCCTGTTCTATTCGCGCCGCATCGGGCTCGACGCCGGCGAGATCGTGCCCATCATCGCCGGGGGACGCCTGCTCGGACGTACCGGCCCGTACAACATCGGTGCGCTGAACATGCAGACCGACGAACCGCCAGTGGTGGGCGGGCCGCGTACGAATTTCTCGGCGGTCCGCGTCACGCGCGATGTCCTGCGCCGCAGCCGGATTGGTTTCATCGGGACGGCACGGAACCCGTCCACGGCCAGCGGATCCGCCAGCTACACGGCCGGGGCGGACGCGCGGTTCCAGTTGTTCGACAACGTCAACATCGACACCTACTACGCGCGCACCGACACACCCGGGCGCACGGGCGATCAAAGCAGCTATCGCGGCCGTTACGACTGGAACGCCGATCGCTGGGGCGTGCAGGCCGAACACCTCTTCGCCGGCGCCGACTTCAACCCTGAAGTGGGGTTCATGCGGCGGACGGCGTTCCGCCGTTCGTTCGGCCAGTTCCGGTTCAGCCCGCGTCCCGCGCAGCCCTCGGTCGTCCGCAAGGTGTTCTACGAGGCGAGCTTCGACTACATCACCGGTCCCAGCGGCAAGCTCGAGACGCGGGAGGCGCAGGGCTCTTACCGCCTGGAGCTCAACAGTGGCGACTTTGCCTCGGTCGAGGTGACGCGGAGCTTCGAGGGATTGACCGAACCTTTCAACGTTGGCGGTGAAGTCGTGGTCCCGGTCGGCAACTACGCGTTCACGCAGACGCGGCTCAATTATCAGTTCGGCCCGCAGCGTTCGATCAACGGCGGCCTCACCTTCAGCTACGGCGGGTTCTACGACGGCACGCTCACGGAGGTCTCGTGGCGGGGGCGCGTCGAGATGGGCGCGCACTTCCTGCTCGAGCCCACGCTCTCGTGGAACCGCGGCAGCCTTCCGTGGGGAGACTTCACGACCGAGCTCGTCGCGGGGCGCTTCACCTGGATGATGAGCAGCCGGCGGTTCTTCTCGGTGCTCGCCCAGTACCAGTCAGCCACCAGCACGGTCTCGACCAATGCCCGCTTCCGATGGGAGTACATTCCGGGCAGCGAGCTGTTCGTTGTCTACAGCGACGCCCGCAATACGCTCGGCCCCGGCTTCCCCGGGCTCGACAACCGCTCGTTCATCGTGAAGGTGACGCGCCTGCTGCGGTGGTAGGTGTCAGTACGGGACGGGGATCAGGCGATCGCCCGTGCGCATGTCCTGCTCGATCAGATCGAGCAACGCCTTCGCCACGGGGCCGGGCTTGCCGTCGCCGATCGGCTGGCCGTCCCACTGGACGATGGGCGCCACCTTCACCGAGCTGCCGATGAGCAGCATCTCGCGCGCGGCGCGGGCATCGGCCACCGGGATGTCGCACACCTCCACGCCCTGCAGCAGTCCGCTCGCCTGCAGCGCGGGCGCCAGCTCCAGCATGCGGCGCGCGGTGCAGCCGGAGAGGATGTGATCGAACCTGGGATGCCGCAGCACGCCATCCCCCGTGACGAACGCCACGTTCATGTTCGAGCTCTCGCCCACGTGGCCGTTCGCGTCGATGAAGACCCCGTTGTCGAGCCCCGCCTCCTTGGCTTCCAGCTGCATCAGGACGTTGGGCAGGTAGTTGGTGGTCTTCGTGATGGCATAGAGCGCCGGCTTGATCGGGAACGTCGTCGTCATCACGCGCAGGCCCTCGGTGTACCACCGCTCCGGGTACACGAGACCTGGGAAGATCATGACGAAGAAGCCGGGCTCGGAGCCGGGAGCCGGGCTCAACTCGAGGCTGCCGGGGCCGGACGACAGCCAGTAGCGGATGGCGCCGTCGCGGCGCCCACTGGCCGCCGTCGTGCCGATGATGATGTCGCGCATCTCGGCGCGCGAACCCGGGAGCCGGAGCTTCGACAGCTCGGCCGACCGCGCGAAGCGATCCAGGTGCGCTTCCAGATCGTAGACCTTCCCATCGACCAGTCCCGCGGTGTCGAAGATGCCATGGCCGCGGTGCACCATGTGGTCGTCGAACGGGATGACCATCAGCGCGGGGTCGGTGACGATGCCACCGAGCTGGCTGGAGTAGAAGGCGGAGTACTTGACGGGTTGCTTCGCGCGCAGGTCGCGCAGGGCCCGGAGCGTGGCGTCGGCGTCGAGGATGGGTAGGCGGCTGGTCGTGGTGGACATGACAGCCCATCACTCTACCCTGAGGCCGAGGCAAAAGCCACGGGCCTCAGGGATGGTGAAGGGCGAACACGTGAGAAGTCAGAAGTGAGAAGCCAATCTGCGGAATCTGCGAAATCTGCGGATCCTTCGTCCGCGTCACGCGTCTACCTCTGTGTAATCTTCAACCCGCCGTTCGTCGTTCTCACGCGGACTGGGGCGCCGCCGGCTCCCAGCGTCGTCGAGATGCCGCGGCGCGGCGACAGCTCGCCGGTGATCGTGAGCGGGTAGTCGAAGTTGAACCCGCCGTTCTCGGTGCGCGTCTCGAGCTGCGCGTTGTACGACGACGGGATCGACAGGGTGACGCCCCCGTTCGAGGTTTCGACGTTCAGCCCCTCGCCGTCCCACTGTGTGCCGCCCAGCATCACGCGCAGCCCGCCATTGCGCGTGCGCCCTGCCACCTGTCCCGCCAGGTCGCTCAACCGCACGCCGCCGTTGGTGGTGTCGAAGCGGATGGTGCCCGCCACGTCGGCGATGGTGATGCCGCCGTTGCGCGCGTTCAGCTCCAGATCGGTTCGCCGCGGCACGCTGATGCGGTAGCTCACCGACCACCACTGACGCCGCTCGGTCTCGGGCCCGGTCGCGCTCACCCGCCCGCCGCCGGCGCGAATCTCCACCTGGTCGGCCCGGCGCTTCGCTTCGGCTTCGTCCCGCCCGGTTGCCTGGACCACCGCGCGCACGAGGATGTCGCTGCCGTCCCAGCCCTCCACGCGGATGCCACCGTTGGTGCCGGCGTCCACCGCCAGCGGTCCTGCCGGCAGGCGCTCCTCGCGCACCTCGCAGTGCCGGTAGGTGTTGTCGTCCCAGCGGTCGCGGTCGTCGCACGGGTTGTCGCTGATGCTGCCCTGATCCGAGTAGCCTGACCACCCGGCCCGGCCCACGCGTCGCTCGACGCGCGACTGCACGGTCCGCACGCGCGACTCCACGCGGGCGCGGATGCGATCGGCCTGTCGCTCGGCCCTCGCGGCCGCGCGCTCGGCGGCGTACTCGGCGCGGTCGCCGACGCGGTCGGCCAGCCGCTCGACGCGGTAGCCGATCCGGTCGGCAACGCGCTCCGCGATGTATGAGACGCGCTCGAGCGCGCGCTCGATGTGTTCGCCCACGTGGGCGCCGAAGTCGTGCCCGCCGTGGCGGCCGGCTTCCCAGTGGAACGTCTGCTCGGCGGCGGGCGCCGCGGCCAGGCCCGCCAGGATCGCCAACGTGAAGAGGATGCGAAGCGTCATCGTCCAGGTCTCCCGTGAATGCCGTCGTCGGGATTGGACGAGAGGAAGGAGCCGGAAGTTGGCAGGGGACGAATGCTGGGACGGGCTATGTCTCCACGGGCCGGGTCGGGTCGGCGCTCCACTCACTCCACGAGCCGGGGAAGATCCGCGAGCCGGGGAGGCCCGCCACCTCCATCGCCAGCAGGTTGTGGCAGGCCGTGACGCCGGATCCGCAGTACATGACCACGTTCGTCGGGTCCTGTCCCTGGAGCACGGTGTCCCACTGCGCACGCAGGTCGGCGGCGGGCTTGAAGGTCTTGTCCTCGGCCAGGTTGTGCTGGAACCAGTAATTGCGTGCGCCGGGGATGTGCCCACCGACCGGGTCCAGCGTCTCGTTGATCCCCCGGAAGCGTTCGGGCGAGCGCGCGTCCACGAGGAGCCCCTGGGTGGCGGCCGCCACCTGATCCACGGTCAGGTGCCACTCGGCCCGCGGCGCGGGAGCGAAGACCGAAGGCGTCGCGGTGACGCGGCCGGGCTGGACCGCGCCGCCCTCGGCCACCCAGCGCGCAAAACCGCCGTCCAGCACGGCCACCACGTCGTGCCCCAGGAAGCGCAGCATCCACCAGAGCCGTGCCGCATACATGCCCGAGTCGGCGTCGTAGGCGACGACCTGCGTGTGCGGCCCGATGCCGAGGGCGCCGAAGGTGGCGCTCATCTGGTCGACAGTCGGCAGCGGATGGCGCCCGTTCGTGCCCGTCTTCGCGCCCGAGAGGTCGCGGTCCAGGTGCGCGTACCGCGCCCCGGGGATGTGGCCGGCCACGTACTGCTCCTCGCCCCACGCCGGGTTGGCCAGGTCGAACCGGCAGTCCACGACCACCCAGCGCGAGTCGGCGAGCTTGGGGGCCAGGTCAGCGGGTTGAATCAACGTCGTGTGCATAAGCAGAAAGAAACCACGAAGGCACGAAGTGAATCACGAAGCACACGAAGGTAGCACTGCGAAAGCCTGTCTCGACCACCCACAAAGAAAGGTCTTCGTGCCGGCCTTCGTGCATCCTTCGTGTCTTCGTGGTTTATTTTCGCAGGGCGGTCGCCAGCTGGTGCAGGAACAGTCCCACGTCAGTGACGACGCCTACGGTCTGCGTGGAGCCGCGATCCGACAGCTTGGTGACGACGGCGGGGTTGATGTCCACGCAGATCACCATCACCCACGACGGGATCATGTTGCCCACGCCGATGCTGTGCAGCATGGAAGACAGCATCACCACCACATCCACTCCGTCCAATGCCTTCGCGTACGCGTCCTGCGCGGCGGACAAATCCATCATCGTCTCGGGCAGCGGCCCGTCGTCGCGAATCGAACCGGCGAGGATGTACGGCACGCCCTGGGTATGGCAGGCATGCATGATGCCGCGCGTGAGCACCCCGGTCTCCACGGCCTTGGCGATGCCGCCCGCACGCCGCACGGCGTTGATGGCGCGCATGTGGTTGCGGTGACCGTGCTCCACGGGATTCCCCGAGCTCAGGTCGATGCCGAGCGAGGTGCCCGAGAGCGCCACCTCGATGTCGTGCACCGCGAGGGCGTTGCCCGAGAGCAGCAGGTTCACGTAGCCGAGGCGCACCAGCTCGCAGAAGTACTCGCTGCCACCGGTGTGCACCACGACCGGGCCGGCGACGAAGGCAATGCGGCCGCCACGCGCCTTCACGCGTTTCATGGCGTCGGCCACGCGTGCCACCGCCGTCTCGACGCGGCGCTCTGACGACACCTCGTTGCTCATGAACCCGAAGGTCGGCTTGTCGCGCGACTGCAGGTCGGGCTGCACGCGCACGCCCTGCAGGCCGCACACGACGAGGTCGCCTTTGCGGATGTCGCGCAGCTTGCGGCACGTCGCGGTCGTCCCGTTCACGACGATGGCGGCGTCCATCCGCTGGTGGTCCGCCACCACCCAGCGGCCGTCGATGAACACCGACGTGCGGTGGTTGGTCGTGGAGTAGAAGTCCTCCGGTGCGCAGCCATCCATGTCGGCCACGCGCAGCGCCGCGGGGGGCGTGCCCTTCACGTAGCAGCCGAACACCGAGAGCTTGGCCAGCAGGTCGAGCAGCGACTCGTCCGTCGCGGCGATCAGCTTGAGCGCCAGCCTCGACGGGGCCTCGTTGGTCCGGCCCACGTCCAGGCGCAGGATCTCGTACTCCGCACCGTGTTCGACGATGGTGGTGAGGATGGATTGCAGATTGCCCGAGTCGATCAGGTGCCCTTCGGCTTCGACGGTTTCAGTAACCACAGGAATCAGGAATCAGGAATCAGGAGTCAGGAATCAGGAGTCAGGGATCAGGGCTCAGGAACCAGAAATCAGCAACAAGTGGCATCGAGAGCTTGGGTCCAAGACCCAAGACCCAAGACCCAAGTCCCAAGACCCAAGTCCCAAGACCCTAAGGCGCTCCCGCCATCGAAGTATAGCTGCCGTTCAGGATCTTCCACGCCCCGGCATCCTTCACCAGCGTGAAATAGTCTACGCCGTGCGAGCGGACCTTGCCTTCGACGACCACCGTGAAGTCGGCGCGCAGGAAGGCGAGGTGCCCGCTCTCGACGTGCACCGTGACGTTGGTGAGCGGCTCCTGGAAGATGGTCCCCGGCGTCTGGGCCTCGAGTCCCGCCAGCCACTCGTCGAAGGTCTGGTGGGTGGTGGTCCACTGCCCGTCGCGCTGCCGCACGACCACCATCGTGGCCTTGGGCGCGAACAACGCCGGGAGCTTGTCGAGGCGCCGGTTGCCGAGGTCGTCCAGGAACTGCTCGACGGCGCGCCGGACGGCAGCGGCGTCGGCGTCCACCGGTTGCGCCGCGGCGGGCACGGCGGTCACGGCCGCGGTGAGCGCCGCCATCGCGATCAAGTGCATGGTTCTCTCCTGCCGTTCGCCCCCTCACAGAGCCGGCGGCGACCTGCGGGTCCCGACTCCCGCCTTCGCCAAGGGCTTCGGCGGGCAAGCCCGACTCCCGATCTGATCTACCGCGCGTTCTGCAGCGCCGCGATACGCGCCTCGAGCGGCGGGTGCGTGGAGAGCAGGGCCATCATGCCGCTCCGGCCCGAGATTTTCATGGTGGCCAGGGAGGGGTGCTGGGTCTCGATCATGCGGGTGTTCTGCTGCAGCCGCTGCAGCGCCGCGATCATCTTGCCCTTCCCCGACAGCGTGGCCGCGCCCGCGTCGGCACGGAACTCGCGCGCGCGGGAGAACCACGCCACGACCATCATGCCCAGGATGCCGAACGCGATGTCGAGGGCGATGGTGGTGACGATGCCCACCAGATACGAGATCTTCTCGTCCACGGCGTTACGTGCGATGTTGGCAATGATTCGAGCGAAGAACATCACGAACGCGTTCACGACGCCCTGGATGAGGGTCATCGTCACCATGTCGCCGTTCTGGATGTGCGACACCTCGTGCGCCAGCACGCCCTCCACCTCGTCCCGCTGCATCGAGCGCAACAGGCCGCTGGACACGGCCACGAGGCTCCGGCTCTTGCTGGGGCCGGTGGCGAACGCGTTCACTTCGGGCGACTCGTAGATACCCACCTGGGGCATCGGCAGGCTGGCCCGATCCGCGAGCTGCTTCACCGTCGCGTACAGCCAGTCCGCGTCGGGGTTGCCCGTCCCGCCATCCACCAGCTGCACGCCCATCGCGTGCTTGGCCACGATGCGCGACAGCGCCAGCGAGATGAACGAGCCGGCCATGCCCCAGACGAGGCAGAACACCATCAGCGCGCCGTAATCCAGGCCCCCGCCGGGCAGCCGGTAGCCACCGATCCCCAGGAGGCCGAGGACGATGGACAGGGTGACCATCACGGCCAGGTTCGTGAGGACGAACAGCAGGATGCGCTTCATATGTCAAATATACCCCGGGGGCGGGTGACCATTGGCGATTGCCGATCACCAATCATCAATGGACGCCCGTCACTCCCGCACCGCAGTGTAGCCCTCCGCCAGCTTCTTCCGCGCCGCCTCGACGTCGCGGTGAAAGACGAACAGCGCATCGGCGTTGGCCGCCGCCTTGTCGGTGAAGTTCCAGGTCTTGCCGCCCTTCTGCTTCACGCGCAGGTTCTTCTCCATGTAATCCACGACGAAGGTCTCGATCTGGGCGTAGGGCAGCTTGAACGCGTCGTTCTTGTTCGTCGTTTCGTAGGCCAGCCCGTCGACGGTGGCGACGAGGGTGCCTTCACACCCGCCGATGCCGTGCTTGTGGTTCACGGCCATGCGCTCGTTCAGCCGCACTTCACGAAACCGCATCGCCACGGCGTTTTCACCGGCCGACAGATCGACCGAACGCTCGATCCCCTCGTACCCGTCGGCCGTCAGCTTCAGCTGCTTGCTCCCGGGTTCGAGCTTGTCGAGCCGGAGGGGCGTGGTGCCCACGTACTGGCGGTCCACGAACGCCGAGGCGCCGGGGACGTCACTTTCGAGGACCAGCGTGGCCATGGTCGGGGTGGCCGGTTCCGCCTGGGGCGGGGCTGGCTCGGCCTTGCGCGGGGCCGACTTCCGCGCGGGCGGCGGAGCCGGTTCTGCTGGCGCGGGCGCGGGCGCGGGCGCCGGCGTCGTCGGCGCAGGCCGGACAGCGGGCGCCTCGGCGACGGGCGCTGGCGCCTCCTCGGGGGCTCGGCCGGTGACGAACAGGATGATGCCCCCCAAGAGCAGCAGGGCGGCGATGGCCGACAGGATCAGCTTCACGCGCAAAATCGTAGCATCACATCCCGGAAGCCGGAGACCGGAGACTCGAGACCGGGAGACCGCGACCGGATCACGGATAATCCCCTCCGTGACCATCCTCTGCCTCGCCTCCTACAACAAGGGTCACGACTTCATCCGCGAAGCTCATCGCCTGGGCTGCCGCGTGCTGCTCGTCACCTCCGAGAGTCTCCGCGACGCTGCATGGCCGCGCGAATGCATCACCGAGATGTTCTACGTCCCCGACGTGAACAAGCAGTGGAAGCTCGCCGACCTGCTGCTCGGCGTCAGCCACCTTGCCCGGCGCGAGGTGATCGACCGCATCGTCCCGCTGGACGACTTCGACCTGGAGAAAGCCTCGGCGCTTCGTGAGCACCTGCGCGTGCCCGGCATGGGCGAGACGACCACCCGCTATTTCCGGGACAAGCTCGCGATGCGCGTGAAGGCCGCGAGCGACGGGATCCCCGTGCCCGGCTTCGTGCACGTGCTGAACGAGGCGCGTATCCGGGCGTTTTGCCAGCAGGTGGACCCGCCATGGTTCCTCAAGCCGCGGCAGCAGGCCGGCGCGATCGGCATCCGCAAGATCGAGACCGAAGAGGGACTGTGGGCCGCCATTGACGAGCTGGGCGACGGCTCGTCCCACCATGTGCTCGAAACCTACGTCGCCGGCGACGTCTATCACGTGGATTCCATCGTCTATGAACGAGAGATCCGGATGGCAATCGCCAGCCGCTACGGCACGCCGCCCTTCGACGTGTCCCATGGCGGCGGCGTGTTCACCACGCGGATCGTGAGGCGGGGGACCGACGAGGACCGCGGCGTGCTGGAGCTCAACCGCAAGGTGCTGACCTCCCTCGGGCTCGTGCGGGGTGTGTCGCACAGCGAGTACATCCGCCGGGCGAACGGGGAGTTCGTGTTCCTCGAGACCTCGGCGCGCGTCGGCGGTGCACACATCAACGAGCTGGTGGAGGCGGCGACCGGGGTCAATCTGTGGTCCGAGTGGGCGCGCATCGAGAAGGCAGGCGGGGATGAGCCATACGAGGCGCGCGCACCGCGCGCCGACTACGCCGGTCTCATCGTCTCGCTGGCGCGGCAGGAACATCCGTCCACCGAGGCCTACGCGGATCCGGAAGTGGTGTGGCGGCTCGACAAGCGCCACCACGTGGGGCTGCTTGTCCGTGCGCCGTCGTACGACCGCGTGGAGCAGTTGTTGGGGGACTACAGCGCGCGATTCGCGCACGATTTCGTGGCGACCCTGCCACCCATGGCGACCCCGTTCGATTAGCGTGCGACACCCGCTTCATCCGCGGAACCAGGCTCGTGGAGGTTCGATGTCACGTCGATCTGCACTCTCGCTCCTCGGCGTCTGGCTGCCGACGGTCGTGCTCGGCGTGGCCCAGGCACCCGCGCCGTCCGACTGGTCGCAGTGGCGCGGCCCGAACCGCGACGGCGTGTCCCAGGAGACCGGCCTGCTCGGGCAGTGGCCTTCGGGTGGCCCGCCGCTCGCGTGGCAGTCGAGCGGGGCGGGCACGGCCTACTCCTCGTTCTCCACCTCCGGCGGGCGGCTCTACACCATCGGGGCCCGAGACGATGTCGAGTACGTGATGGCGTTCGACCGCGCCACCGGGCAGAAGCTGTGGGAGACCGCGAACGGCCGACGATTCCGCAACGAGCAGGGTGATGGCCCCCGCAGCACACCCACCACCGACGGCAACGTCGTCTACGCGTTCGGTGGCTCCGGCGAGCTGTCGTGCCTGGACGCGGCCAGCGGACGGAAGATCTGGTCCGTGAACGTGGTTCAGCGATTCGGCGGGGTCACACCCTACTGGGGATACAGCGAGTCGCCGCTGGTGGTCGGCGATCGCATCGTGCTCAACGCGGGCGGCCGTCGCGCCTCCATCGTGGCCGTCGACAAGACGGACGGGAGCACCGTGTGGCAGCAGGCGGGCGACGAGGCGGGATACTCGTCACCGGTTCTGCTCAGGACCGGAAGCCTGCAGCAGGTCGTGTTCTTCACCGCGGCCCGCGGCCTGGCCGTTGACCCGAGGGACGGGCGGCTGCTGTGGTCGCACGAGCGCGCCTCGAACAGCACCGCGAACATCGCCACGCCCATCGTGCGTGGCAACCGCGTGTTCTTCTCGTCCGATTACGGCACCGGCGCGGCGCTGGTCGACGTGCGCGCGGCCGGCAACTTCGCCACCGCCGACGAGGTCTACTTCACCCGCGAGATGCGCAACCACCACGCTTCGTCCGTGCTGGTGGGGAAGCATCTCTATGGTTTCAACAGCAGCATCCTCACGGCCCTCGAGTTCGACACGGGCACGCTGGCATGGCGCAACCGGAGCGTGGGGAAGGGTTCGCTCATCTACGCCGACGAGCGGCTGTACCTCTACAGCGAGAATGGCGTGGTGGGGCTGGCCGACGCCTCACCCACCGCCTACGTCGAGCGCGGGCGCTTTCAACTGAAGACCGGCAACGCCTCCACGTGGAGCCATCCTGTCATCACCAACGGCCTGCTCATCCTGCGCGACCAGGACAGGGTGTACGCCTATGACATCCGCGCGGGACATTGAGCGATTGGCGATTGCAGATTGAGCGATTCATTGAGGATTGGCGACTGGGGCATTGGGTGATTGGATTGAGCAATTGCGTGATTGCGTCATCGGGTGATTCGGCGCGACACCGTCGGTTGAATCGCTCAATCCCCCAATCACCAATCGCCCGATGAATCGCTCAATCCCCGAATCCCACAATCGCGCAATCCATCGCTCAATCTGCAATCCCCCAATCGCGCAATGGCCGCCCCGCCCTCTCAGTTCCCGCCGGATGAGGGCGGCACAATCCCCTTGAGCCGCATGTAAGTGACCAGGTTGCCGTAGTGCTCGTAGCTGTGCGCCGTGTTGAACGACAGGATGCCCAGCCTGGTGCTCGGCCCGGTGAAGAACTTCGTCACCTCCATGCCCTTCGTGTCGTCCATGCCCGCAATCACCTTGTCGCAGTAGGCGATCGAGTCGTTCAGCGCCCTGGTCAGCGCGGCCTTGGTGGTCATCGACTTCTCGATACCCGACTGCGCCGGCTTCTCGCCCGCGGCGGTCGCGCACATGCCGAACTGCGAGTCGGCGATGTGGCCGACCAACTGGCCGAACGAGCGCACCTCGGGCGTGGGCTTGAACGACCAGACGTCCTCGGGCACCTTCTCGGCGGTCTCCGAGAGATTGCACTTCAGCATGTCGAACACGGACTTGATCGATGCCTGCATCGGGCTGGCGGGCGCCTGCGCGCTGACAGCAGACGGCACGAACAGCAGAGCGGCAAGAACGGCGGGGACCAGGCGTGTCATCATTTACTCCTTGAAGAAGGCAACGAACGTAGAGGGCATTTTGTCACGGCCTTTCTGGTGCGTGAGAGCCCTTGTGATGATCGCGGTGACGAGTGTCGGTGCCGGTTGCGCATCGACTGTGTCTCATCCATCGGCCGACCCAGCCGGTCCCGGAACCATTCCCACGCTCGAGTTCCTCGCGTCGTTGGTCATCCCGGCCACGCCGGCGACATCGGTGGTCAATCGAGCTCGACTGTTCGGCAGCCTCTCGGGACTCGCGCATGACGCGCGCACGGGCCGTTACCTGGCGGTGAGCGACGACCGACAACCGGCCCGCGTCGCGTGGCTCGACATCGTGTTTGCCGGCGGCAAGCTTTCGGTGACGGCCCTGGCGGTGGAGCCCATCACGCCGGGTCCCGGCGTGGACGCCCGGCTCGTGACGGGTGCGGATCTCGAAGGCGTGGTCGCGCTGCCCGATGGGACGTTCGTGGCCAGCGAGGAGGGGCACCGATCGAGCGGCGCACCCGGACAGCCCGCCGCCGGCGAGTGGCCCGTGGCCCTGCTTTCGTTGTCACCGGACCTGGTCGTCACGCGGATGCACGCGTGGCCATCGTCGTTCGATCTCGGCGTCGAGCGCGGCGGCATTCGCGACAACCAGGGCGCGGAGGCGCTGACGCGAACGCCGGATGGACGCCTCATCGCCGGCCTCGAGCAGCCGCGTCAGGCCGACCTGACCGCGACCATGCGCAATGGCCGCCCCTTCGGAGGCGGGCGGGGCGGGCCCGGGCGCCTCGTCGAGTTCGCCCTGGAGGGCGAGGCGTGGCGCGCCCGACGGCAGTGGCGGTTTGCCATCGAGCCCACCACCCCGCGCGAGGGCTTCGACACGGTGTGTGCCGACGGCGAGAACGGGCTGACCGAGCTGCTGGCGCTGGATGACTCGACCATGCTCGCGCTCGAGCGCTCGTGCCTCGTGAACCCCGCGACGCGCCTGGTGCGCAACACCGCCCTCATCAGTCACGTGAGCGTGGCGGGAGCCGACGATGTGTCGGGGGTGGAGAGCCTGGCGGGTGGCCAGTGGCGCGGCGTGGCGAAGACGCTCATCCTGAACGCGGACACGCTGATCCCACGACTGCCCGCCTCGCTCGCGAACCTGGACAACTTCGAGGCCATGGCTTTCGGGCCCACGTTGCCCGACGGCGGCCGCACGCTGCTCGTGGTGTCGGACGACAACTTCCGCCCCACGCAGCAAACGGTGTTTCTGC
>Ga0105095_10001352_pt1 | contig 12853 bp, 11 predicted proteins | sample PPLLak2March2015_2_FD_79180 | JGI IMG/M metagenome (GOLD analysis project Ga0105095, IMG submission 79180) | Freshwater sediment microbial communities from Prairie Pothole Lake near Jamestown, North Dakota, USA - PPLs Lake P8 Core (3) Depth... | ecosystem: Environmental > Aquatic > Freshwater >... | reverse complement strand
GGCTCAAGGCCTCATCTTCGGAGGGGGGCATGCCCGTTGACCCACAACGCAACGCCATGCGGGCCAAGACCGCCGCCAAGGCGCTCTCCGTCCTCGAGTGCCTGGCCCTGGCCGAAGCGCCGCTGACCGCTCAGGCGCTCGCAGAACGCTGCCACCTTTCCCGACCGACGGCCTATCGCCTGGCCCGCACATTGATCGAAGCAGGGTTCGTCGAGACGGTCGGGGAGGGCCGCTACCGCCTGGGGACCAAGATCCTGCGCCTCAGCCGCCACGTGCTCGATCGCCTGGAAGTGCCGGCGCTGGCCAAACCGATTCTGCGGCGCCTGCGCCAGCAGACGGGCGAGATGTCGATCGCGGCGGTCCGCGACCAGGGCGGCTTGTTCTACATCGCCAAGTACGAGACCACTCATGCCGTGCAAATGGCCTCGCGGGTTGGAACGTCCGGCTATCTGCACTCGACCGCCTTAGGCAAGGCCATCCTGGCTTTCCTGGCGGTGGACGAACGAACGAACCTGCTGGAGAACCTGCCGCTGCCCCGCGTGACGCCCAAGACGATCACGAGCCGCACGCAGCTCCGCTCGCATCTGGAGCAGGTGCGGCTGCAAGGCTTTGCGATCGAGGATGAGGAAAACGAGCCCGAGATCAGGGCGATCGCCGCTCCGGTCTTCAATCACATGGGCGAAGCCATCGGCGCCGTGGGGACTTCCGGTCCGGCCTATCGGCTGGATCTGAAGCGCTTGGGGCAGATGTCGGGCCCTGTGGTCAAGGCGGCGGCGGAGGTCTCGAAGCAGATCGGCTACGTCGGGGCCAGGCCTTCCCGCCGCCGTTCTGGCGGGCGCCCCGGCAAGGGAAACGACCGCCCTGGGCGGGACGGGGGCCCCTCGTCGTGAAGCTGACCATCATCGGCGGCGGAAGCATCTTCACCCCGCTGTTGCTGGACGGGCTGCACAGGTACGCTCAGGAGCTGCCCGTCGCCGAGGTCGCCCTGCTCGATCTCGACCTGGCGGCGACGGAGCGAGTGGCGGCCTTCACGCGCCGAAGTCTGGCGCGCCACGACGCGGTTCTGCCGACGATCGTGGCGACCCGTGAACACCAGCAGGCGATCGAGGGCAGCGACTTCATCGTCTTCACAATCCGCGTCGGCGGCCTGGCTGCCCGGGTGCAGGACGAGAAGATTCCCCTGCGTTATGGAATCCTCGGAGACGAGACGACCGGTCCGGGCGGCTTCTCCAACGCGTTGCGAACGATCCCGGTGATGATCGATTACGCCCGGGAGATCGAGCGTTGGGCGCCGCAGGCGTGGGTGATCCCTTTCACCAACCCGGAAGGCCTCCTTACCGAAGCGATCACGCGGCACAGCGCGGTGCGGGCGATCGGACTATGCACCGCACCCTACGGCATGCGCATGGGGGCAGCCCGGCTGCTCGGTGTCGAGCCGCACAGGGTTCAGGCCGATCTCATCGGCGTCACGCACACGGGCTGGGTCCGGAGCGTCACACTGGATGGGCACGAGGTGCTGCCTGACCTGGTCGATCGGATTCTGAGCCAGGAGAAGCCGGGGTTGCTCTATCCGCCCAGAGTCATGCGGGCACTGCCGGCCTACCCGGCCCACTGGTTCTACAGCCTATTGGGCATCGAGGCTCCGCACTTCTACTACCATGCCCGGCAGATCTTCAAGCGCCAGGTGTCCGCCGACCAGACCCGCGCCGAACTGCTGATGAAGCGGCAGCCGGAACTCCAGGCGCGCCTGGAAAGCTCCGACTTCACGGTCGAAGAGCTGGCCGCGCAGCGAGGCCATCAGGTCCTCGACGAACCGATCCTGGCGCTGATGAGTGCGCTGCGCAACGACAAGGACGAGGTGCACGTCGTCGATGTCCCCCAGCAGGGCACCGTGCCGGGTTTCGAGCCCGAGGCGGTCCTCGAGCTGCCGGCCCGCGTGGACGGGCGCGGGGCTCATCCCCTCCCGTCGAAGCCGCTCCCGGCCGAGGTGCGCGGTCTGATGCAGATGATCAAGGCCTACGAGGAGCTGACCGTCGAGGCGGCGGTGCGCGGCTCCTATGCACTGGCGCTGCGTGCGCTACTGGCTCACCCGCTGGTCCTGTCGTATGAGCTCGCGGCCCCGCTTCTGGATGACATCCTGGAGGCGAACCGCCCGTATCTACCTGAGGGCTGGGCGGGTGGACGCGGCGGGGACGCAGGGCAGGTGAGTCAATGACCCAGGTCGTCATCGTCTCGCACGGCCGGCTGGCCGAGACGCTGCTCTCCACGGCGCAGATGATCATGGGCGAGGTCCAGGGTGTTCAGACCATCGGACTTGAGCCGAGCATGGGCACCGAAGACGTGCTGGCTGCCTTGCGGCAAGTCGTTGAGGCGAACCCGGAAGACGGGATCCTGGCCCTGCTCGACCTTTTCGGGGGGAGCCCGGCCACGGCCTGTGCCCGTGTGATGGCGGAAGAACCGCGCCTCGAGGTGATCACCGGCGTCAGCCTGCCGATGCTGCTCGAAGTGCTGCTGAACAAGGACAGCCTGGGAGTGAAGGACCTTGCCTGTCTGGCAAGCGGCAAGGGGAAGGAGGGCATAATCGACATCCGAGCCGCTCTGGGAGACTGACACCCCGGTCCATGAAGGCCGCATAAAGAAGGAGGCGCAGCATGGAGGTCTCTGCTGTACAGGCCCTGCTGATCGCGCTTTACGCAGGCATCGCCGCGTTGACCGAACTCCCCATCATGATTCTGCCGCCCATCTTCGCCATGCCGATGATCGTCGGCCCGGTGGTCGGGCTCATCCTGGGGGATGTGGCCACCGGCCTGGTGGTCGGCATCTCCCTCGAGTTGGTCTGGCTGGGGCTGACCTCGATCGGCGGCACGGTCCCGCCGGACAAGATCGTGGGCACGACGCTGGCGACGGTACTGGTGATCGTCGGAGGGCTCAACTACGAAGCCGCTCTGGCGGTCGTGCTTCCGGCGGCGCTGATCGGACAGGCGTTTGGCATCGCCGTCCAGACGATCAACTCGTTCACCGTCCACTGGGCCGACCGCTTTGCCGCCAGCGCCAATACCGGCGGGATCAGCCTGGTCTTGTGGATCGGCAACGCACTCCATTTCCTCGTGCGCTTTGTCCCCGTTCTGGTGGCCCTGACGCTGGGGGTCGAGGCGACGCAGTCCCTGGTGGCCGCCGTACCGGAATGGCTGACCCGGGATATCGGCGTAGGCGGCGCGCTGCTGCCGGCCGTCGGTTTCGCGCTGCTGATGGTGATGATCCTGAAGCGCGAATTGTGGCCGTGGTTCCTGGTCGGATTCATCCTGGCGGCTGCCCTCAAGTTGAACACCATCACGATCGGGGTCCTGGCGACTGCGGCAGCCGTGCTCATCGGCTACAGCAAGCTCCAGGCCAGTCGCGCCGGGCCAGCCTGAGCGCTGAGGAGAGGAGGCTGTCATGGCTGAGAAATCGGCTGCACCAAGCAACGAGACCCAGCTGACGCGGGGCGACCTGTGGGGACTGTTCCTGCGGTCCTTCTTCCTGCAGTCCAGCTTCAGCTTCGAACGCATGCAGGCCGTCGGCCTGACCTGGATGTTCATCCCGCTGATCAAGAAGCTGTACAAGAGCGTCGAAGAGCGCGCTGAAGCCTTGAAGCGTCACCTGGTCTTCTACAACACCAACCCGCTGACGGGCTCGATCCTGACCGGCATGATCGCGGCCATGGAAGAGAAGAACGCCAAGGGCGAGCTGAAGGATCCTTCCACGATCAACGCCCTCAAGGGGAGCCTGATCGGGCCGCTGGCGGGGATTGGAGATTCCTTCTTCCTGCTGGTCTTTGTCGCCCTGCTGGGTATCGCCGTCGACTTCTCGATGCAGGGCAGGGCCACCGGTGTCATCATCCTGACCGTCGTCTTCGCCTTGATCTGGTACCTCGGCCTGTACTTTGGGGTGACGCAGGGGTACTACCGCGGCGAGGCGCTGCTCGAGCGGCTGACGGGCAAGGAAAGCGACGCGTTCATGGGCGGCCTGGGGCTGGTCGGGGCGATGGTCGTCGGGGCGCTGGTGGCCGGTTACGTCAAGATCATGACCCCGTTCGCCGACGGTGCGCTGCAGGGCCAGCTGGACGGCCTGCTGCCTGGGCTGCTGCCACTGGCCTTCGTCGTCCTGGCCTACCGCCTCCTGAAGCGCGGCTGGCGGTCGGTGTGGGTGATGATCCTGATCCTGGCGATAGGGATGCTGGGCGGACACGTGGGCCTTCTGGCCTCGGCGGGCCAGTAGGTTCGTTCCACCAAGCGGTTGTGTCGCATGAACGGTGCGCCCGGGCCCGGCCGGCGCGGCCTCGCCCGGGCGCACCTTCCGAGGCAGGTGGATGGGCATCGTCCTGACCCGCACCGACGACCGGTTCATTCATGGGCAGGTGACGACGGGCTGGGCGCGCAAAGTAGGCGCCCGGCGCATCGTCCTGGTGAATGACGGGATCGCCAACGACTCCCTGATCCAGAAGCTGCAGCGGCTTTCGGCCGGGCCGGGTGTAGAGGTGGAGTTCCTGACTCAGGCGGCGGCGGTCGAATGCATCCGCGGGCCGGGGTTGGGTGACGAGCCTTTCTTCCTGTTGGTCGAAAGCCCGGCCGACCTGGTGCCGCTGGTGCAGGCCGGTCTGAAACTGGAAGAGGTCAGCCTGGGCAATCTACGCTTCGAGCCGGGGAAGCGCAAGATCGCCAACTGGCTATTCGTCGACGACCGGCAGGTTGCCGCGCTGCGCGAGTTGGCGGCGCAGGGAATTCGCCTGAAGGCTCAATGGATGATCGGGCAGGAAACGATCCATGTGAACGATTGGCTGGCGAAGAACCGCTGACGGCGCGCCAGGGGAGGCGGACGATCATGGTGACGTATGAAGATCTCGGCGTGAAACCGGTCATTAATGCTTCCGGAAGGATGACCCTCCTGGGCTCGACAGCGCTCGACCCGGAGGTGGCCCAGGCGATGGTTGAGGCCTCACGGCACTACGTCAACATGCTGGAGCTTGACCTGCGGGTGGGCGAGCGCATCGCCCGTATCACCGGCGCCGAGGCCGGCTGCATGACCGCCGGCGCTGCGGCGGGCATCGCCATCGGCGTGGCCGCCTTTCTGGCCGGTACCGACATCGGCCGGATTCAGGCCTTGCCCGACACAAACGGATTGAAGCGCACGCGCATCGTGGTTCAGACCGGGCACATGTGCAACTTCGTCGCCATGGCTAGGCTGGCGGGCGCAACCCTCGTCCCGATCGGTTGGACGAACTACGTCACCCAGGGCCACCTGGAAAGCGCCATCGACGATCAGACTGCCGGGATGCTGTTCATCATCTCGCACCACGTGATCCAGAAGGGCATGCTGTCCCTGGGCAAGTGCATTGAGGTGTGTCACGGACGTGGCGTGCCGGTTCTGGTCGATGCGGCGGCGGAGGAGGACCTGACCAGCTACATCGGCCTGGGAGCCGACCTGGTCACTTACAGCGGCGGGAAGGCCATCGGCGGGCCGAGTTACGGGATGCTGTGCGGGAAAGCTTCCTACATCGACGCCTGCCGGGCACAGCAGTGGGGTATCGCCCGGGCGATGAAGGTCACCAAGGAGGGCGCGCTGGGCTTCCTGACCGCCCTGGAGCGCTACGCCGGCCGCGATCGAGCAGCGGAGCAGCGCCGCCTGGAAGAGGTCAACACCATCCTGCTCGAGGGACTGAAGGGACTGGCAGCGACCTGCGTGGAAACGGCACAGGACGAGGCCGGCCGGGCGATCTCACGCGTGGAACTCAAGCTCGACGAGAGCGCATTGGGTTTTACCGCCTTCGACCTGATCACGGTCCTGCGCTCGGGTGATCCGGCAATCGTCACCCGCGACCACAAAGCCAACCTGGGCGTGATCGCCATCGATCCCCGTCCCATCAGCCTGGACGAGGCGCGCTTGATCACCGAGCGAATCCGCGCCTTCTACATCACGATGAAGGCGAAGGCGTAGCGGCCGAGAGCCCACCCCGCGACGGGTGCAGCATGTCCGGAACGGCAACGTTGACGAGGTTCTAGCGCCCGGCTGCGAGGTGCTCGGCCTTCTGCTGATGAAGCTTGTCCAGCCGGAGGCGCATCCCCTCGACCTGTGACTTGCCGAGCGGGTAGAAGCGCATCGCCAGCAGGAAGATCGCCAGGGCGACCGCGGACAGGCCGAACATCCCCCAGCGCAGCGCCAGTATCGTCTCGGGCGCCTGCGGGTAGATGCCCGCCCGGTAGCCGCCCAGACCCAGGACCAGCGCCGTGCTCCCGCCGATGAGCACAAGAGCGAAGCGCTCGACAAACGTTGTCACCCCGAAGTAGACGCCTTCCCGCCTCAGGCCGGTCTTAAGTTCATCTTCGTCGATCACGTCGCTCAGCACGATCTCGCGCACCAGCGTGATTCCGGCGTTCGCCGCGCCCAGCAAGGCGAAGGTGATGATCGCCGGCACAAAGCTGGAGATGAACATCACCGGGAAGGTGAGCAGGGCATACAGCGCGACGGAGATAACCAGGGCGCGTTTCGAGCCGATGCGCAGGGTGATCCATCGCCAAAGCGGGTAGAAGACGATCGACGTCCCGAACATGGCCAGGAACAGGATGCTCATCTGCTCATCGGCCGCGCCGATCACGTACTTGTTGAAGAAAGGCGCCATCGCCGCCAGCCATGACCAGATGTAGTTGATGACCAGCGTTCCGACGGCCGCGGCCAGGAAGGTCCGGTTGGTGAAGGTGATCTTGAAGGCGGTCCGCAACGGCAGGCTGGGCTCCTGGCTGAATTCGCGCCGCTCGCGACTGCCGAGCAGTGAGAGCCAGAAGGCGGCCCAGGCGATTCCCCCAAGGATAGCGGCGGTCACCGTTCGGCTGCCCATCTCGCCTGCTCCGGCCGTGAAAGCCTTGACCAGGATCGGCCAGGCGCCCAGGCCTAGCAGCAGGCCGACGACCGCGGCGATCTGCCGCGGGATCATCACGCTCGCCCGCTCTTTCAGTTCGGCGAACATCTCTGGGAAGAGCGAGGCGTAGGCGATGTTGGCCGAGGTGAACATCAGGTCAAAGAGGCCGATCGAGATCGCCAGGTAGAGGGCGATACGGATGTCATGCGCCTGCGCCAGCGGCTGCCCACCGACCGGCGGCGACCAGACGGCGACGAACAGCAGCGCCGCCAGCGGGGCTCCGACGAAGATGTAAGGAATGCGCCGCCCCCAGCGCGTGCGCGTGCGGTCAGACAGGTGGCCGACGAGCGGATCGTTGATCGCGTTCCAGATGCCGTAGGACACCGCGTAAGCCAGGCTGATGAGCGCCACGTCGAGCCGCACGACGTCGGTGTAGAAGTAGATCAGGTAGGCGCCGATCGCTTGGAACAGGAGCGGCGAGGCGACGGTTCCGATGGCATAAGCGATGTTGGCGCGTCTGGTTCTCATGCCCCACTCCTGTGCCGTGGAGCGGCCACCTTGGCGGCGGTCAGCGGATAGCGGCCGAAGGTGTCCACCGCCTGGAACATGGCGTCCATGTTGTCGTACGGCATGTCGCGCGGGATCTCGCACCCGCCGCTCAGCCAGTAACCTCCACCGGCTGCGGCGTCGTCGATCGCCTTGCGGCAGGTGCGCAGCACATCCGGCTTCGACCCCAGGTGCAGCACGCGGTTGCAGTCCAGATTGCCCATGATCGTGATGCGCTCGCCGATCTGCTTCTTGGCCTTGGCCAGGTTGACCTGATAGTCGAACTGGATCGCGCCGCCGGGATTGAGATCGGGGGCAAAGCCGATGCACTGGGGGACATTGCCGCAGCAGTGGATCAGGACCTTGGCGCCGGCCTCGCTGATGCGCTGGAAGAGCGGCTGCTCGAAGGGGAAGGCGGCCATCTGGAACAAATCGGGCGAGAGGAAGTAGGCCACCGACTCACCGCAGCCGATGATGTCAGCGCCGTTGTCGATCATTGCCTTGGCGGCGGCGAAGGCGTACTCGTTGTACCAGGAGAAGATCTCGAACGTCAGGCCGGGGTCGGAGCGCATCACCAGCCAGGCGCGCGGGTCGGCGCCGAAGAGCAGCATCGTGCCCTGGAAGGCGCCCTCGATCCAGCCAATGACCGCCACCTCGTCGCCCACGCCCTGGCGCATGTACTTGACTGAGCGTATCAGCTCGGCCAGGCGGCTCCCCTGGATGTATTCCTCGACCGGCCGTCGGCGGATTCGTTCGAAATCCTCACGCGGGTGATCCACGCTCAGCACCGGCTTGATGATGCGCGGGATATCGTCTTCCGGCATATACACCTCGCCGCCGATCGCCTGGGCATACAAGCCGACGTCAGACGAGTTGCAGACGTCGTCCCATCCGAACCGCCGGCAGGCTTTGATCTCGGCCTCGGCCATGACCTCCGCCTTGGAGACATAGTCTGAGAATCTGACCCCGGCATGTTTGGCGGTGAACGTCATCGAGAAAGCCACCAGCGGGACGCGGTCCGGCTCTTCCAGTTTGAGCGCGGTCAGCACGCGCTGGCGCGAGGTCATCTCGCCCTTCCGGGTGGCCAGGAACGTGCGGCATTCCTCCAGGATCGCCTCGGCGTCCGAGGCGTAGACGTCGGCGCCGTAGGTCTCGGCGACGCGCGGGCCGGCGGCCGGTCCGGACAGGATCAGGCGCACCTTGCGCCGCAGCCCGGCAGACGCCAATCCGTCGGCCAGGCGGCGCAGCAGGTCGAGTTTGTAGGAAAGGTACATGCCCACGGCCACAACGTCGGCCTTGGCCTCAACGGCTGCGGCGACGACGCGTTCGGGTGAGACGTCGGAGCCGGCGTCGACGACGCGGAAGTTGTTGGCCCGCAGCACGGCGCCGACGATGCCGGTGCCGATCGTCCATGGGCCGTCCATCACGCCCAGGACGACTATGCCCTCGGGGGCGCCGCGCTCGCTCTCCAGTTGAGGGCGCAGGGCCTCGAGGCCGGCGTTGAAGGCGAAGGAGGCGCCGAGCATGGTGTCCAGATACATGCCCTTTTTGTTCAGGTCGCGGGCGATCTTGCGCATCCCCTTCGAGAGGCCGCGCGTCACGAGGTCTTGCGCGGAGGCGCCGGCGGCCAACGCCTGCTGGCAGGCGGCGACGGTCGCTTCGGGGTCGCCGTTGGCGACGTGTTCGATGATGGCATCGTAGCCCGTGCTGGCCATGCTCTACTCCTCCTGGCGATAGCGCGAGTGTCTGTAGCGGTCGCAGCGCGCCGGATCGGCAGCGGGGGCCGCATGTTGAGTGCCGTTGGGTGGACAAAAGGGAACTCAAAGCAGGGGAACCCTGAGGGGATTGGCAGGAGTGTGTGCAACCGCGCCCCCCGATTGGCGGCCGAGCCCGGATGCGGAGCGCGATCGCCCCCTGCCAACGTGCTCGTGCATCCCGCAGGAAGAATAGGTCAGAGTCAGGGGTCTGTCAACCGCCCGACGGCCATCGCAGAGATCTCGAAGACGGAGGCGCCGTAGATCGGGTGCGATAACGCAGGCGTAGAATCATCCGAGACGCATCGCCAGCGGGAGGCCCATCCATGCGCACCGGCGTAGCTTACTTCGGGCACCACAATCCCCGGCATCTGACGACCGATCTCCAGGAGATGGCCCGCCTCGGCCTGGACGACGTGCTCCTGGCGGCGCAGGAGAACGACTTCGTTCACTTCCCGGGCAAGCTGAGCTACACGGCGCGCATCGCCGCAGACCTGGGGCTGCGGCCGATCGCCATTTTCTGGGGAGCGCTCAACCTGTTCGGCGGAGGCCGGTCCAGCCAATACCTCCTGGACCATCCGCAGGCGGGGCAAGTGGGCATCGACGGCGCACCGCTCGGCGCCGGCTGCTACGTCAATCCGGGGAGCGTGAGCCTGATCGAAGAGATGATCGACACCGTCGCCAACCATGGCTTCCAAGGCTACTTCGTCGACGAGCCGGCCCCGCTGCGCGACTGCTACTGCAGCGCCTGCCGTGCACGATTTGAAGCGCGGCAAGGCGGCGATCTGGCGGCAGCGACGCCCGAGGCGCAGGAGACCTTTCGTCGGCAGTGCGTGGTGGACTATGTGCGGACGATCGCCGAGTACTGCAAGAGCAAACACCCGAGTCTCGAGGTTTTGTGCTGCCTGACTCCGTGGGATGAGTCGCTCTGGGAACCGATCGCCGCCCTGGGGGCGCTGGACAACCTGGGGACGGACCTGTATTGGGTGAACGAGGATCGCAACGTCGAGGAGATGGCGCCCCCGGTCGGTCGGATGCGCGATGTCTGCGCCGCGCACAGAAAGCGGCACCACGAATGGCTTCAATGTTGGCTGGCCTTCCGTGGGTATGAGAAGCGCATCCTGGAGCAGGGGCAGGTGCTGGTCCGCGAACGACCGGACTCCCTCTACATCTGGGGCTGGCAGGGGCAGGTAGGAACTGCTGAGGCGTGCGAGGACCCGGAGCTGGCCTGGGCAAAGGCGTGCGAGGTGATCGCGCTCGCGAAATCGGCGGGCGCCGGGTAAGGCTACACCGTTCCTCCCTCAGTAGAAGAGCACATGAAGGGGAGAGGCTGAGGCTCCTTCTCGCGGTGGGAGCCCCACGCGAAGTTCGCGGTGCACCGCAAAGGGAGGAAGTGGGTGTGCGGACACCCGTGCGCGGATCAGGCTCAGGTTCGCTCTCAACTGTCGTACAATGCCTTCGGCCGAGGACGGCGCAGGAGGCCGCACCTCTCGGCCGTTCACTGAGGTTGCGGGGTCTGACGGTGGCGATTTTTCGTCCTCTCGTTCGTCAATTGCTCGAACTCGACCGGCCCTTCCCTACCTATGAGGGGGAGGCGTTCGAGCGCGAGGTGCGGCGCAACTACCGCTGGAACATGGGCGCCAGTGTCGGCGAGGTCGCCCTGTTCTTCTTCGGCCTTTCTTTCGTCGCCGCGAGCACGATCCTGCCGCTGTTCATCTCCAAGCTCACCTCGAGCACCTTCGCCGTCGGCGTGGTAGCCCTGCTGGCCCAGGGCGGCTGGTCCCTGCCGCAGCTCTTCACCGCCCATCCCACCGAGCGCCTTCCGCGCATGCTGCCGATCCTGGTCAACATCGGATTCTTCGCCGAAAGGCTGCCGTTGTGGCTGCTGGTGTTGGCCGCCGCGCTGGCCGTGCGCGCACCATCCGCGGCGCTGATCCTGACTGTAGCCGGCTATGCCTGGTTCACGCTGGGCGGAGGGGCGATTGCGCCCGCCTGGCAGGAGCTGGTGGCGCGCTGCTTCCCGGTCGACCGGCGCGGCTTCTTCATGGGCTTCGGGTCCTTCGTTGGGACAGGGCTGGGGGCACTGGGCGCCGTCGCCAGCGTGGCCCTGCTCAAGACCCTGCCTTACCCCACAAGCTTCGTGGCTGTCTTCGGAATGGGGGCCTTGTTCGTCCTGCTGAGCCTGGGCTTCATGACCCAGGTCCGCGAGCCGGTCCCCACTCGAACGCAACCGCACCAGTCGGCGCGTGAGTTCTGGACCGGAATCCGTGGCCTCCTGCGGGAAGGCGGGAATTTTGGCTGGTATCTGGTCGCTCGCGTGACGATGGGTTTCGCCGGCCTGGGATCCGGCTTTGTCACCCTGAGCGCCATCCGCACCTGGAACGTCAGCGACGCAACCGTCGGCGGGTACACCGGCGCCTTGCTCGTGGGTGAGGCGGTCGGAATGCTCGTCGCCGGCGCCCTGGCCGACCGGCGCGGGCACAAGCTCTCGCTCGAACTGGCCGCGGTCTGCTACGCCGCCGCCTTTGGCCTGGTGGCCTGGTCGCCCGGACCGGGCGTGTACCTGCCGGCCTTCGTGCTCATCGGCCTCGGGCTGGGAGGCCTGATCACCTCGGGGATCATGTTGACCCTCGAATTCGCCGCACCCGGCCGGCAACCGACCTATGCCGGGCTGGTCAACACCACCCTTGGGATCGTGGGCGTCACCGCACCGCTGATCGGAGCCTGGCTGGCGGCGCGCGATTACAGCCTGCTGTTCGGCCTGGGGGCTCTCCTGAACCTGGCGGCCTCCCTGGTGTTCCTGCTGCGCGTGCGAGATCCGCGTCACCTGAGCGCAGTTGTCCCCGAACGTCCTCCCCTCTAGGGCGCCTTTCCCCGCTGCACGCCCGCGAAGCCCGGGATCGCCGCCGGACCTACGGGCGGGCAAATACGGCCGTGAAATACCCGCCGTAGCTGCTGTCGGCGCTGTACATATACCCCAGACCGATGTCGGTGTAGTTGGGGCTGAGCAGGTTGGCGCGGTGCAGGGCGCTGTTCATCCACCAGGTGAATGCGCGCTGCGGCGCGCCGGAGGACGTGTCGCCGGTGGCGAAGATGTTCTCCCCCCACCACGAGGGCGTGTAGCCCTGTCGCACGATGCGATCGTGTGACGTCGAGCCGTCCGAGCCCGTGTGTGACAGGAAATCATTGCAGGCCATGTCGGTGCTGTGCAGGCGGGCCGCGGCCTGCAGTTGGCCCTGCAGGTTGTACGCGGCCAGTCCCTGGTTGGTGCGCTCCTGATTGATCAGGCCGAGCAGAGTGCTCTCAAAGCCCGTGTTGCCGGTCGGGCTGCAGGCCGCGGCCGAGGTGGCCGTCGGAGGCGCCGGGCTTGCGCTGGCGGTCGATGTCGGCACAGCCAGCGTCTCTGCTGGGGTCGCCCCGGCGGGCGTCTCGGTTGTTGGGACGGGGCCGGAGGCCTCGGTCGGAGAGGGCGAGAGAGAAGGGCTGGCTGTCAACGAGGCCGTCGCTGTCGGGAGGGCCCAGGTCGGCGTGCGCGTCGCGGTGCGCGTTGGGGTGCGCGTGGCGGTGCGGCTGGGCGTGGCGGTAGCGGTCGCAGTGCTCGTCGCCGTAGCCGTTGCAGTGGCCGTGGGAGTCGCGGAGGGCGTGGTGGTTCCGGTCGAGG
>Ga0105095_10001351_pt1 | contig 12859 bp, 8 predicted proteins | sample PPLLak2March2015_2_FD_79180 | JGI IMG/M metagenome (GOLD analysis project Ga0105095, IMG submission 79180) | Freshwater sediment microbial communities from Prairie Pothole Lake near Jamestown, North Dakota, USA - PPLs Lake P8 Core (3) Depth... | ecosystem: Environmental > Aquatic > Freshwater >... | reverse complement strand
CGCACGTCGGGCGACCCTGCTACTCGCCGTATCGCCGCTTCTTGCTTTCGCGCAGGAGGAGGTGTCCACACCAGAGACCGAGGTCATCGGGCACTACGAGACTGGCATCGGGACATCGGATGCTGCCAGTGAGGGTTCTGTCACCTACAAACGCATCGAGACGCGCCCACTGCTGCGCCCGGGCGAGTTGGTGGAGCTGGTCCCCGGCATGATCGTCACGCAGCACAGCGGCGACGGTAAAGCCAATCAGTACTTCCTGCGCGGCTACAACCTCGATCACGGCACCGACTTCGCCCTTTGGGCAGATGGAATGCCGGTGAACATGCCCACGCATGCGCACGGTCAGGGCTATGCCGACATCAACTTCCTGATCCCGGAGCTGATCCAGGGCATGGACTTCAGCAAAGGGCCGTATTTCGCCAAGGAAGGCGACTTCGCCTCGGCGGGCGCGGCGCACATCCGGTACTTCGACACGCTGCCCCAGAACCTCGCCAGCTTCACTCTTGGAAGCAACGACTATCTGCGCGCAATCGCCGCTGCGTCACCGCTACAGTCTCTCCTTCGGCGGGCACATGGGGCTGGGCACGGGGCAGGGCCGGCTGGATGCGTACGTGATCCGCTATGAGCTCGACCTGTGGTCGAACTTCACCTATTTTCTGGACGACCCGGTCAACGGCGACCAGTTCCAGCAGTCCGACCGGCGCACCGTGTACGGGATCAACCCGAGCTACGCGTGGCCCATGAAGCTGGGTGCCCTGGAAATGACCAACACTATCGGGCTCCAGACGCGCTACGACGACATCGGCCGGGTCGCACTCTACAGCACGCGTGCCCGCGGCATCTTGTCCACCACGCGTGAAGACAGTGTCAGGGAATCGAGCATTGGCGTCTATGCTGAGAACGCCACGCAGTGGACAAAGTGGCTGCGCAGCGTGGTGGGGCTGCGCGGAGACTTCTACAACTTCGACGTCGACAGCAGCATCGCGGCGAACTCCGGCAGCAAGAACGACAGCATCGTCTCGCCCAAGCTGTCGCTCATCTTCGGCCCGTGGTCGAAGACCGAGTTCTTCGTGAACGGGGGTTACGGCTTCCACAGCAACGACGCGCGCGGGACGACCATTACCCTCGATCCCAAAACCCTGCTGCCGGCCGAGCCGGTTGATCCGCTGGTGCGCACGAAGGGCGCGGAGGTCGGGGCGCGGACCGAGATCATCAAGGGTCTGCAGAGCTCGCTGGCGCTGTGGATGCTCAAGCAGGACTCCGAGCTGCTCTTCGTCGGCGACGCCGGGACCACCGAGGCGAGCCGTCCCAGCAAGCGGGAGGGCATCGAGTGGATCAACTACTACCGGCCGCTGCCCTGGTTGCTGGTCGACGCCGAGTTCGCCTGGACCAAAGCGCGCTTCGAGGACGACGATCCCGTAGGCGACCGTATCCCCGGCGCGTTGGAGCAGATGGCGCAGGTTGGGGTCACGATCGAGGACCTCAATCGCTGGACGGCCGCCCTTCAGTTGCGCTACTTCGGGCCGCGGCCTCTGATCGAGGACAACAGCGTGCGCTCCGAGAGCACGACGGTCGCGAACCTGCGGGTGGGGTATGCGCTCACCAAGAACCTGCGCCTGCAACTGGATGTGCTGAACCTGTTCGACTCCGACGACGACGACATCACCTACGTCTACGAGTCGTTCATCCCCGCGATCGATGCAGCCCCGGTGGAGGACAAGCACTTGCACCCGGTGGAGTCCCGGCAATTCAGGTTCTCGGTAATTGCGTATTTCTGAACCCGCCGGATCGGTTACTTCACATCCGGCGTAGCACGCTGCGCTATCGCGCTCTGCAGGGAGTGCAACCGCGTGCCCGCAGCGTTCTAACTGCCTAACCCCGCGCGCATGCGAGCGAGCGCCTGGTCGAGCAGGCTACGCGGGCAGGCGAAGTTCAAGCGCAGGAAACCGGGGGCGCCGAACAGCGCGCCGTCGTAGAGGCCGACCCCGGCTTCCTCGAAGAACTCCAACGGGTTGTCGATACCCAGGCCGCGGGCATCGATCCAGGCCAGGTAGGTCGCCTCCACGTGCCAGGTGCGCAGTCCGGGCATCCCCCCGACGGCCTGCTGCACCACATCCCGGTTGCTACGCAGGTACTCAAGCAGCGCGAGCTGCCAGTCGCGCGCGTGTGCGTAAGCGGCGAGTGTCGCGGTGTAGCCCAGGCCGCCCACGTGGTGCACGATGCCGGCCATGGTCCGCCGCAGGCGGGCGCGCAGCTCGGGGTTGGACGCAATCGCGAACGCGCAGCCGAGTGTGGGCAGGTTGAACGTCTTGCTTGCCGACATCAGCGTCACGGTCCGCGCCGCGATGTCTTCTCCCAGGCTGGCCAGCGGGATGTGGCGTGCGTTGCGGCTCAGCACGAGACCGCAGTGGATCTCGTCCGAGCACACGATGAGGTCATGACGGCGCGCGAAGTGAGCGAGCTGCTCGAGCTCGGCACGCGTCCATACGCGGCCCGTGGGGTTATGCGGACTGCACAGCAGAAGCAGCCGGGTTCGTGGTCCGACCGCACGCTCCAGTGCCTCGATATCCCATTCCCAGCGAGCCTCGCGCGCCCCCGTGAATGCGGCTGGCGCCTCTGGCGCGGGGACGAGCGGGACGCGCACGGCGTTGCGATTGCCGTTCTGCGGAGCCGAGAGGAAAGGCGGGTAGATCGGTACGCAGGTCAGGATGTCGTCGCCTTCCTCGGCGAACGCGCGGCTGACGACGTTCAGCCCGACGACCAGGCTCGGCAGCCAGACGATCCAGTCCGGTTCGATGGCCCAGCCGTGATCGCGCTGCAGTGCCCGGGCGATGCTCGGGGCTAGCTCGGCCGGCGGCTCGGTGTAGCCGAATACGCCATGATCAACCCGGGCACGCAGCGCCTCGACGATCACGGGCGCGCAGCGGAAGTCCATGTCCGCGACCCACAGGGGGAGCACGTCGCGGCCGCGGTAGCGGTTCCACTTCGTGCTCGAGGTCGCTCGCCGGTCTACCGGCGTGTCGAAGTCGAAGGCGGCGTGCATGCGCTGCTGGCGAGGGTCCGTGCGTGTGGGGGAGGGCGCCACTGGGGCGGGCCGTCATTCTGACATGAGCGGGCGCCGGCCACTATTCACCTAAGGATCTGGCCCTTGTAGCCGTTAACCGAGGGAGCACTACGCCGGCCTTGCGACCGGGCCGGTCGGCTCTTACGTGACCGTCAGCATCCAGATCAGAGTTCGACTCGCCTTCGCCGCCGTGCTGCTCCTAGGCGCGGCGCTGTCGGCCTTCGTGTGCCTGAACGGCCGCGCAGTCCTGGCCGTGTCCCAGCCCCTGCTGCAGCAGCAGCTGCCCTTGCTCGAAACGATCTCCCGCCTGCAGCTCGCAGTGGCCGAGCAGGAGCCGATTCTGTACGAGTACTACGCGACCACCGACCGGGCGGTCTTTCAGCAGCGTTTCGGCGGCAACGACGGCGCGATCCAGCGCGATCTCGACAGCCTGTCCCGCGTGCTGGGCGAGACGGGCCGCGTGGCCGGTGTCAGGACCCGGTATGCGCGCCTGCGCGAGCTGGCGGGAGCGTTGGATAAGACCCTGCGCGTGTACGGAAGCGAGGCGGTCGAGTGGGATCGCGCGCGCGAGGTGCTGGTGGAGGTGTCGGCTGCCGGCCGCGAAGTCAACGCGGAGCTCAGCGCGCTGGCGGCGTCAGTGCGCGATGCGGTCAGCCAGGGTGGGGCGCAGACTGGCGCTCGCGTGGACTCCGTGATCACCGCCGTGCTGGCGTTCAGCATCTTGATCGGCATCGTGGCAGCGTTCGTGGGCTACTACGTCACCGCGTATCTGCGCGAGGCGGGCGAGCGCCACAAGCTGGCGATGTTCGTGGAGAAGAACCCGAACCCCGTATTCAGGCTCACCGCTAACGGAGACGTGCTGTACGCCAACCCCGGTGTTGCCGACCTGCTGCGCGCAGTCGGACACGAAGACAGCGGGCCCCGCAGTCTGCTGCCATCGGACATCGCCCAGCGCGCGCACGCGCTCGCCGACGCAACCAGAGAGGCGGACCGCTTCGAGTATGAGATCTTCGATCGGACCCTGCAGTGCGTGCTGCGCTACCTGCCGGGTCATGACGTGTTCCACTGCTATCTGGCCGATATCACGGAGCGCAAGAAGGCCGAAGCACGGCTGCGCCACCAGGCATTCCACGATGCGCTGACCGGGTTGCCGAACCGTCGGCTGCTGCAGGAGTCGATTGCCGGGCTGGTCTCCACGCAGCGGGCGGCCGTGGTACAGGTGAACGTCGACCGCTTCCGCCAGTTGCTGACCGACGTGGGCCCGGAGGTGGGCGACGAGCTGCTGCAGAACGTGGCTGCGCGGCTGGCCAATTTCTTCCCGGCGGGCGCCTCTCCGCCGAACCTGTATCGCCTCGAAGGCGACACCTTCGCGCTGCTGCTGACCGGACCCAACGCCGAGCGGGAAGCGTCCGATGTCTCCAGAGAGATCCTCGATGCCCTGCGGACGCCTTTCTACATCGAGGGTCGCGAGTTGTTCCTGTCCGCCAGTGCCGGCATCGGCTTGTTTCCCGCGCACGGCAGCGATGCCGCGGAACTGGTTCGAAACGCCGGCGCCGCGCTGCATGCGGTCAAACAGGCAGGCGGTGGCAGCTTCCTGACCTACAACCAGGAGATGACCGCGCGCGCGAGCGAGCGCCTGGCCCTCGAGGGCGACCTGCGGCGCGCGCTGGAGCGTGAGGAACTGTTCCTCAACTACCAGCCGCAGGTGGAGCTGATGGGCGGCCGGATCATCGGTGGGGAAGTCCTGCTGCGCTGGACGCGGCGGGAACTCGGCGGAGTGTCGCCAGCGCGTTTTATCCCGGTGGCCGAGGAGACGGGTCTGATCATGCCGATCGGGGAATGGGTGCTGCGTCGTGCCTGCCGGCGTGCGGTGGAGTGGCGACGCCACGGGTTCGCAAACGCCGGGGTCGCGGTGAACATCTCGGCCCGCCAGTTCCAGCGCCCGGGCCTGGTGGAGCTGGTGTGCGATGTACTGGCCGAGACAGGGCTCGAGCCCAGGGCGCTCGAGCTGGAGATCACCGAAGGCTCGGCCATGCACGACGTCGAGCGCACCGTGCGCATCCTGCAGGAGCTGAAGGGCCTGGGCGTAACGCTCGCCATCGACGACTTCGGCACCGGCTTCTCGTCCCTGAGCTACCTGTCGCGCTTCCCGATCGATCGTCTCAAGATCGACCAGTCGTTCGTGCGCGGGCTCGGGCAGGATGCGAGCTCGACGGCCATCGTCTCCGCCGTCGTCACCCTGGGCCATACCATGGGACTGCGCGTCATTGCCGAGGGGGTCGAGACACCGGAGCAGCTGAGCGTTCTGCGCACCATGGGATGCGACGAGATTCAGGGCTACTTGTTCAGCAAACCGCTCCCGCACGACCAGTTCGTCGCCTGCCTGAGCGAGGGGCGCCGCCTGGTGCCCGAACGCGGCGAGCAGGGGCCCTTCTACGGGCAGCCGGGGCTGTCGCAGGTGGTGTAGTCTCAGTGGAAATCGCGTGAGCGCGCCACCAGGCCCCCGAGCAGGGCACTGTGATCGACCAGCTTGCCGGCGAGCAAATGCACCACCTCCCCCTGGCGCTCGACCGTGCCGTGCACGGCCAGCAGCTGTGAGCCGAGCAGCGCTCGTCTCTGGCTCTCGGCGACATCCCGCCACACCACCACGTTGACCATCCCGGTTTCGTCCTCCAGCGTGACGAAGATCACGCCGCTAGCGGTGTCGGGCCGCTGACGGCCGATGACGATGCCTGCCGCACGCGCGAGCTTGCCATGCGGCAGTTGTCGCAACTGTGCCGCCGTGACCATACGCAGCTTCGCGAGCCGCGGCCGCAGCAGCGCGACCGGATGGCGGCCGAGCGTGAGGCCCAGGCTGGCATAGTCGGCCACGATGTCCAGGCCTTCCGTAGGGGGGCCAAGCTGGGCAGCGGGGTCCGGGATCGGTGCGTCGCGCAGCACTGGCGGGCGCGGCTCGATGCCCGTGACATCCCACATCGCCTGCCGGCGGTGTCCGCTGATGGAGGCGAGCGCGCCGGCGGCGGCCAGCGCGTTCATGTCGTGACGATTCAACCCGGCTGCGTGAGCCAGGTCTTCGATTGTGAGGCGTGAGGAGTGAGGGGTGAGGAGTGAGGAGCAAGCTCCATCCCCACCCCAGCTCGCCCCCTGCACGGGGTAGAGAGCAAAACCTCCCTCTCCCCTCGTGGGAGAGAGCAGGGGAGAGGGGGATAAGCGCAGCCGCTGGCGCGCTTCGACCAATCTCTCTGCAGCGGCCTGCGACAGCCCTTTCACCATGCGCAAGCCGAGCCGCAAGGCGGGTGAAGATTGCTCCTCACCCCTCACTCCTCCCTCCTCACGGCTCGAGCCGCACTGCGGCTCGAGCGTGCAATCCCACTCGCTTACCAGCACGTCCGACGGCAGCACCCGCACGCCGTGGCGCTGCGCATCCTGCACCAGCTGAGACGGTGCGTAGAAGCCCATGGGCTGGCTGTTGAGCAGGGCGCAGGTGAAGGCCGCCGGCTCGTAGCGCTTCAGCCAGCAGGAGACGTAGACCAGCAGCGCGAAGCTCGCGGAGTGTGATTCGGGAAAGCCGTACTCGCCGAAGCCCAGGATCTGGCGGTAGATCTGCTCGGCGAACTGCTCCGGGTAGCCGCGTTCGCGCATGCCGTCCTTGAGGCGCTTCTCGAATGGCTCCAGGCCGCCCTTGCGCCGCCACGCTGCCATCGCCCGCCGCAGCCTGTCCGCCTCGCCGGGCGTGAAGCCGGCGGCGACCACGGCGAGCTGCATCACCTGCTCCTGGAAGATGGGCACACCGAGCGTGCGCTCCAACACTTTCCTGATGTCCTCGGAAGGGTAGGTGACCGGCTCCAGCCCCTGGCGGCGGCGCAGGTAGGGATGCACCATGCCGCCCTGGATCGGGCCGGGGCGCACGATGGCGACCTCGATCACCAGGTCGTAGAAGCGATTGGGTTGCATGCGCGGCAGCATCGCCTGCTGCGCGCGCGACTCGATCTGGAACACGCCGACGGTGTCGGCGTGTCCGATCATCTCGTACACGCCGGGATCCTCGGGCGGCACGTCGGACATGCCGAAGGGCTTGCCGCGCCAGCCGCTCACCAGCGCGAGTGCACGGCGGATGGCCGTGAGCATGCCCAGCGCCAGCACGTCGATCTTGAGCAGGCCGAGCGCATCGAGATCGTCCTTGTCCCACTGGATCACCGTGCGATCGTCCATGGCGGCGTTCTCTATGGGCACCAGGCGCGACAACGGACCGCGCGAGATGACAAAGCCGCCCACGTGCTGCGACAGATGGCGCGGGAAACCGACGATGATGCTCACCAGGGCGATGAGCTTGCGGATGACGGGGCTGCCGGGGTCGAAGCCCATCTCGCGCAAGCGCTCGGGCCGCACCTTGCGGCCGTCCCACCAGGCCAGGCTCTTGGCCAGGCGGTCCACCTGCGCCAGATCCAGCCCGAGCGCCTTGCCCACGTCGCGCAGCGCGCTCTTGGGCCGGTAGGTGATGACAGTGGCGGCAAGCGCCGCGCGGTCGCGGCCGTATTTGCGGTAGATGTACTGGATGACCTCTTCGCGTCGCTCGTGCTCGAAGTCCACGTCGATGTCCGGCGGCTCGTTGCGCTCTCTGGAGATGAAGCGCTCGAACAGCATATCCATGCGCGCGGGATCGACCTCGGTCACGCCCAGGCAGTAGCACACCGCGGAGTTGGCGGCCGAGCCGCGCCCCTGGCAGAGAATGCCCTGGCTGCGCGCGAACTTCACCACGTCGTAGACGGTGAGGAAGTAAGGCTCGTACTGCAGCTCGGCGATGAGCTCGAGCTCGTGCTCCACCAGCGCGCGCGCCTTGGCGATGTCCACACTGCGGCCGGCGGTGAAGTGGTTGCCCCAGCCCGCTGCGCTGTGCGCAGTGGGTGGTGAGGCGTGAGGCGTGAGGCGTGAGGAGAGAGAGGGTGAGGCGAAAGGCGTGAGGCGGGAGGCGTGAGGCGCATGCTGCTGACTCCTTCCCCCTTCCAGGGGGAAGGTTGGGATGGGGGTGAAACGCGCGCTATCAGGAGATGCTTGCGCTGTACCCCCACCCCAGCCCTCCCCCTTCCAGGGGGAGGGAGAAGTTCCATTCTCTCCTCTTGCAGGAAAGAGCCTGCCCGAGACCTGATCCGGGGGCTGGGGTGAGGGGGACTCCTGCCACCTCCCACCTCCCTCCTCACGCAACTGCGCTCCAAACCTCCATCGGAACCCTTCCTCCGTAAGCCCGCGCAGCCAGCTCGCCGGCGTCTCGCCCGCTGGCACGATCTCTTCGGGATACTCGTAGCGCAAGCTGTCGAGAGAAAAGGAGCAGCGCTCCGCCACATCGAGGGTGGCGATCAGCAGCTCGGGCGGATACAGGCGCGCCAGCCGCTCGCGCGAGCGCAGATAGCGTTCGCCGTTGGGGAACAGCGCGTGACCGCAGCGGGCGAGCGGTGTGCCGAGGTGGATGGCGGTGAGAGTGTCCTGCAATGCGCGGCGCGCGCGCACGTGCATGTGCACCCCGCCGGCGGCTACCAGCGGCAGGCCGGCGTCCTGCGCATGGCATTCCAGCTGCTCCAGGCGCGTGCGGTCGTCGGGGCCGAGCAGCAGCTCGGCTGCGATCCAGCAGCGTCCCTCGAAACGGGACCCGAGCCAGCGGGCGTGGCCGATATCCGGCTCCTCTCCCGGGAGCAGCAGCGCGAGGCAGCCGGGCACGCCGTCGTCCAGATCCGCTGTGGTGAGATGGTATTCGCCCTTCTTCGAGCGGCGCCGCGCGCGAGTGATCAGCTCGGAGAGATTGCCGTAGCCGGTGCGGTCGGTGGCGAGGAGGACGAGGCGCAGTGCTGCGCTGCGTGAGGCGTGAGGCGTGAGGCGTGAGGCGCATGCGCTGTGCGCAGGGAGGAGGGAGGAGGGAGGAGGGAGGAGGGAGGAGCAAGCTTCACCCCCACCCCAGCCCTCCCCCTGGAAGGGGGAGGGAGAGGGTGCTCCCTCTCCCCTCGCGGGAGAGGGCTGGGGTGAGGGGGCGCGCGAGGCGTAGCGAAAATCTCCCCTTTCCCTCGTGGGAGAGAGCCTGCCCCGGATTTGATCCGAGGGTCGGGGTGAGGGGGAACCTTGCGCCTCACGCCTCACGCCTCTCGCCTCACCATCGAGCGCCAGCTCCGCCCCGACAATCAGCTTGATGCCGTGCTCCTTCGCCGCCACATGCGCGCGCACCACGCCCGCCAGCGAGCACTCGTCGGTGACGGCAAGCGCCGAGTAGCCGAGCCGCGCGGCGCGCTCGACCAGCTCCTCCGGGTGCGAGGCCCCGCGCAGGAAGGTGAAGTTGGTCAGACAGTGCAGCTCGGCGTAGGAGGGGAACATGGAGCGGCCTTGATATATGTACTAATATACAGCATCAGACAGCCTTGCCAACGCCGCTCGTGGTCTTGCGTTGTTCCTCGTCCTTATCTATAACTATCTCAAGCCCCCGTGCATCTCCGGGTCGGCCGACATCCCCGGCACAAACAGGAGAAACCGATGAGCATGCTGACCAAGGCTGCGGTGACCACCATCCTTCCGGTCAAGGACATGGCGCGGGCCCGCGACTTCTACCAGAACAAGCTCGGGCTCGAAACCAAGGGGTTTGCCGCCGACGGGAACTACCTCTTCGCCTGCGGCGGCGACGCCCATATTGCGCTCATCACCAAGCCCGAAGGCACCAAGGCCGAACACACGGCACTGAGCTTCGAGGTCCAGGGCATCGAGCGCGTGATCGAGGGGCTGAAGGCTAAGGGGGTGGTGTTCGAAGACTACGACTTCCCCAATCTCAAGACCGTCGACCACGTATGCGTCCTCGGCTCGGACAAGGCGGCCTGGTTCAAGGACAGCGAGGGCAACTACCTGTGCGTGCACGAAGGGCCGCACTGATCGCGATCTAGGCTGCTAGGCGAAGACGCCCTGGAGAAACCACGCCGCCTCGCCTCGCTCGCGGTAGATCCAGAAGCGCCGGCCCGCTGCGTCGGTGGCGATAAAGTAATCGCGCGTGACGTCGCCCTCGTCCCACCATCCTCCCTCTATGCGTTCCGGCCCGGCTTCCAGGGTGAGGGGGCCGTCGAGCAGCGGCTCTCCCGCGCTGGAATGCAGCCGGCGCGGCGCTTCCAGCAACCACAGCGGGCGCCGGACGCTGCTGCAGTAGCCTTCCCTTCCAGTCCCCGGTTCGCAGGCGCGCCAGGCCTGTTCCGGCCGATGATCGGGATGGGAGATGATGCCGTGCACGGCATCCGCGCCCAACCTTGCCCGCAGATGATCGATGATGAGCCAGCGCTGCTCTTCCGGCAGGCGGTCCTCGGGAAACAGCGACAGGTTGCGCGAGCCGAGCGGCCGGGTTTCCTCGCTGTCGATGGCGATGGCCTCGACGCGATCCGGCAGCTCGACGTTCGCCAGCCGCTCGCGCAGCAGCCGCACCATGCGATCGGCGTCGCGGCAGGGCACGGCAAAGCCGAGCATCACCACGGTGGGTTTGCGGTCCTCGTGGTGCAGGGTGAGCTTGAGCCGTGTCACACCCTTCTGCTTCATGCGCAGGAAGCCGGCGAGCTCCAGCAGCAGACGCTTGGCGACGAACAGCAGCGGTTCGGCTTCCTGCACCGGTGCGGGCAGTGCGAGCTTCGACGCATAGCGGGCGGGGTGGAGGTACGGCTCGCGGGCATCGGGCAGCCGGCCCAGCGCACGATCCAGCTCGTCCAGCAACTGCTGGCCGAAGCGGCGGGCGAGGCCGTCGCGCGGCAGAGCCAGGCACTCCCCGATGGTATGCACGCCTATGACTGAGAGTGTACGTACGGTCTCCTCGGGTTGATCGAGCAGAACGAGCGGGAGCGGGGCGAGCGCTGCCGGCAGCTGGGCCGGGTCGGTGATGCGGACACCAGTGCCGGCGCGCGCCAGCAAGCATGCGCCGGTAGGGGTAGGTGCGACAGCGAGCGCGGCGGTATAGCCCAGCTCGATCAGGCCGGCATCGATCTGCAGCAGAAGCAGGCGCAGGCCGCCGAACAGCCTCAGGCTGCCGGCGATCTCCAGCAGCACTGCGTCGGGCGGCACCAGGCATACGACGGAAGTGAACTGTCCCGCCCAGGCCGCGATGCTGCGCAAGGCCGGCTCTTCGGCGGCGGGATTGCGCACGTGCTCCACGAGATCCGGCGCCAGCGCGATGGCAGCGGAAGCGGCCATGCCCGGCCGGATACCGTGGCTGCGTGCCTGCGAATTACAGGAGAGGACTTGCGGCCGGTTCCCCGCCGTCGTCACGACGACTGACCCGGACGATTCTGCGCCCCGCAGGCGGAGCTGGAGGGAGAAGTCGGGGAGGCGGAGACAGGCCCAGAGCATGGCGCGGGCGGATCATCGGTGGATGCAGGCTAGGCCAAGCCATGCCGGATTCTTCGGTAGCGCAGAGCAGGACGAAGGACGGAGGACGACTCCAACGCCAGCGGCGGCGCCCAGCCGCCGCCGCGGCGCTTGAGGATCTGCACCTCGAGCTTGCCGCGGGCGGCGGAGAGCTGGATACGCAGCGGAGCGGGCGAAGCATTGGCGGCGTTGCGCGTGGGGCCGAAGATCACACCGAGGCTTTTGCCCTCTTCGGCGGCGAGCTGCAGGCGACGCAGCGACCGTTCCGACCCGGGGCCGGGCCAGGCGATCACGGCCGCGCATGTGCCGGAGCGCAGGCAGCGCTCGGCAGCCCACAGGCTCTCGCCGCTCGAGCGGGTGCGCACGATGACCAGGCGCGAGAGGTTCATGCCCAGCGACTCGAAGCCAGGCGCATAAGGCAGATAGGGCGGAGCCACCAGCACCAGCCACTTTTCCTCGCCCGACAGATGCGCGAGCGCAGGAGCGAGCAGGCGCAGCTCGCCGATGCCTTGCTGGTTGGTGAGCAGCTCGGTCAGCGCTGCCCGCGGCCAACCGCCACCGGGAAGCTGTGCGTCCAGCTCGGCAAAGCCCGTGGGAACGCTCTCGACCGCGACCTTGGCGTACTGGTCGCCGCGCCAGATGGCGGGGTGCTGGAGGACGAGGCTGAGAGAGGTAGACATGGGTACATCGGGACTAAGGACGAAGTGCGAAGGCGAGGATTACTTCCCTCAGCCCAGCCCCCAGATCGAGTCCGGGGCAGGCTCTCTCTCCTGCAGGGCGAGGATGACACCTGATCAAGTGTTTCCTAGCGAGCTAGGTAACTCGCTGACGGTTGCGCAGCAGTATTTTTCTTGAGCGGGAAACGCATTCCTGTGAGCGGCTCCGGGATCTTACCCAGCTTCACCAGTCTGGCCTCGATGGCCCAGCGGCTGCGTCGGTGTTCCGCGGCGAGCTGCTCGATCGGCTTGCCGGCATCGAAGGCCTTGCCCAGATGCGCGTCTTCTTCTTCCGACCAGGGCTTTCCGGCATTGGTCGGCGCGCCTTCGGGTCGCGGTGTGGCCTGCTTTTGCGGGCGGGTGGGGCCGCTCAGCGTCTGCACCGCCCAGAACAGCGCACGGATGGTATCGGGATGCTGATAGGGGCTATCGGCGGAAAACTGCTCGCCGGTGGCCGGATCCACACCATCGGCCAGGGTCTTGAGGATCGCAAGCGCTTTGTCTTGTTCCATGATTGCCTCCCAAATAAAAAGCAGGACGAAGGACTCAAAAAGCTAGGTGGGACGTGGGACGAAGGACGAAGGACGTAGGTGCCTTCGCTCTGCGTCTTAACTCTTGGGTCTTCAATCCTCTATGTCCCGATTTCCTGCCGGGACGTAGGGCACAGCGTCTTCACCTCGTTCCGTGCGAACTCTGGCTAATCCTCTGG
>Ga0105095_10001348_pt1 | contig 12871 bp, 8 predicted proteins | sample PPLLak2March2015_2_FD_79180 | JGI IMG/M metagenome (GOLD analysis project Ga0105095, IMG submission 79180) | Freshwater sediment microbial communities from Prairie Pothole Lake near Jamestown, North Dakota, USA - PPLs Lake P8 Core (3) Depth... | ecosystem: Environmental > Aquatic > Freshwater >... | reverse complement strand
AGGCCTGGTCCAGGCTATTGATATTGCTGCAGAAATGTGTGGAATTGAAAAATACAGAGTCGTGGAGTTACCTGCGCTGGAGGATCCTCTGCAATTATTCCTGAAAGAAATATCCGAAAATGCCAGAATGAGAATTCTTAAAAAAGAGCTGGGAGAATATTACAAATATCTTGAACAGCTTGAAGATCTTGAGAATCTTTCCGGTGTGCAGGCAAGACTTCCGTTTAAGGTAAATTTTAAATGAAGGGAGCATGGTTCTATCTGCTTTACCCATTTTCACTGGTATATGGACTGGTGGTTTATATCAGGAATTTTTTATTTGATTACCAGATCATAAAATCAAGTGAATTTAATATCCCTATTATTTGTGTTGGGAATATCACTGCCGGCGGAACAGGTAAAACACCTCATATTGAATATCTTATCCGTCTTCTGAAATATGAATTCAATGTAGCCTGCCTGAGCAGGGGATATAAAAGAAATACCCGAAAATATATACTGGCTGATCAATCATCCACTGCGGAAGAAATTGGTGATGAGGCCCGTCAGATCAAAAAGAAATTCCCTGATATCCATGTTGCGGTTGACAGGAACAGGGTAAATGGTATTACAAGATTAATGCAGGATGTTAAGGATTTAGATGTTATCCTGCTGGATGATGCATTCCAGCATCGTTATGTGAAAGCCGGATTATCAATTCTTCTCATCGACTATAACCGGCCCCTCGACAAAGACCATTTATTACCGGCAGGACTGCTAAGAGAACAGCCTTTCGAGAAAAAAAGAGCTAACATTATCCTGGTTACAAAATGTCCCGAGCGGCTAAAGCCAATCGACCGGAGACTGGTAGTAAAAAACCTTACATTATTTCCTTTTCAGCATCTTTATTTCACTCATTTGAAGGATGAGCTGCCCAGACCTGTCTTTAAATCAACTGAGAAAGTTCTGACTCGTGATGAGATTAAAAACATGAAACCCCACATACTGATGATTGCCGGTATTGCCAATCCGCGTTCCTTGAAAAAATTTGTCAGAAATTACTCTACTCATATAACCGATATTGTCTATCCCGACCATTATTCATTTACTAACAAGGATATAGATAACATCATTTCAACATTTAATTCTATGGAGGGCAATGAGAAGATAATATTTACTACAGAAAAAGATACCACGAGACTTGAGAAATTTACTGATATTGATATCAAAATTAAGGACAGAATGTATTTCATTCCGGTAACCATCAATTTCCTTAATGAGGATACGGATAATTTTAATCAACATATTCTTAGCTATGTTAGAGACAATAAAAGAAACAGTATCTTATATAAAAAGAAAGATTGATGTTGCTCCTGAAATTGGCATTATATTGGGAACAGGATTAGGAGGGATGGTCAGGGAAATAAATAGTCAATTTATAATTGACTATGAAGAAATCCCAAACTTCCCGGTATCAACAGTTGAAGGGCATCATGGTAAGCTGATCTTTGGAAAGCTCAATGGCAAAAACATAATTGCCATGCAGGGCCGCTTTCATTACTATGAAGGATATACAACACAGCAGATTACTTTTCCTGTCAGAGTTATGAAGGATCTTGGTATTCGTTATCTTTTTGTATCCAATGCCAGCGGTGGAGTAAATCCCGATTATGCAATTGGTGACCTGATGATCCTGGATGACCATATTAACCTGATCCCCAATCCGCTTATCGGGAAACATTATCCGGAATCCGGTGCCAGATTCCCCGATATGAGCAATACCTATGATAAAGAATTGATTTCCAAAGCCATGGCAATAGCACTCAAGGAAAAAATAAAAGTGCAGAAAGGATGCTATGTTGCTACCACAGGTCCTACGCTCGAAACTCCAAAAGAATACGAACATTTCAGGATTATAGGCGGTGATGCCGTCGGAATGTCAACAGTACCGGAAATTATTGTTGCGCATCAAATTGGAATTATTTGTTTTGCGATATCTATAATAACTGATCTTGGAGTCCTCGGCAAAATTGTCAAGGTAACTCTTGATGATGTGCAGAGGGTAGCAAGCGAAGCTGAGCCTAAAATGACCTTGATCATGAAAGAGATTATTGTCAGCTTATAAACTCTTATTTTCTGATTGAGAGCACACAGGTTTTTTTAATCTGACTTACTTTCCCTTCCAGATCAAATATTCTGATATACACAAGGTAGATCCCCATATGTGCCCCCCGTCCATTGTCGTCCGTCCCGTCCCATACAATGCATCCGGACGTTCCGAGCAGCATATTTGTTGCCAGCTGCCTGATCTTCCTGCCCATGGGATCGAAAATCCAAATATTGATTACATTCCCGGGCTTATCGAATGAATAACAAATATTCGTAACGTCATCCATGCCATCATTATCAGGAGTAAAGATTTCAGGTTCAACCCCAATGGTAAGTTCCGTATTTAAGGAAATAACATACTGGGAGTTCTCAAATCCTGGTGTACAGAAGCCGGCATCTTTTGCTGCTGAATGCCAGTTATCCTGATCGCCTGCAGACCTTTCATAGCTGATTCTCTCAAGTGAAACTCCTTCGGTGGATGTCAATAATGAAAAATGCATTTCATTATTGTATGCAAATTCATCCAGAACCTGAAGCCATTTATCAAGAACCAGAACTGTACCCTGGTTATCATCAAGCGAAAACAGGTCTGATAATCCGATGATTGTTCCACAGGCATGAGGATAACCTCTGAGAAATTCCGTCTCATCATTTGTCAGAACCAGGAATTCTCCGGGAAAATACAACCTGTGAGTCTGGCAAACATTTGTGAATGATCCAATCCCGGTGGATTGAACATCCTTCTCAGCAATAATAATATCGCTTAAATCGAAGGTCTTATCCGAATTATTATATATCTCTATGAATTCTGATTTCAAGGAAAGCGGATCAAACATTATTTCTGATATAAGGATATCATCTTTCCCGGCTGGCTCAGGCCGGGCAAAACGAACTGTGTCAGGCCAATCAAGAACGTTACCTGCACAATCTTTCAGATCGCCATTAATAGTCATCTTATATATTAATCCTTCTTCCAGTGATTTACTTAAGAACAGGAGTACAGAGCGATAATCCGGGCTTTTTAATTCAATTCTGATCGGGTTTCCAATACCCTGATCAATAATATATCTCACAGGGTAAATTTGTGTAGTGCTATCCATAGGTTCACTGAAGTAAACCTCAATGGCAGATTCTCCTGGAATCTCAATATAACTTATACCGGGACTTAGTGTATCGGGAGCAAATCCTGCTGCGGTGTTTGTCCGGCCCGGGGTGCCACCTGAGGGATCAACACTTCCTTTCCAGTTATCATTTCCTGCACAAAACCTTTGCGGATCAATTTTCTCAAGCGACCAGCCCCCGTTCCTGTAATAATCATTCTCGAACCATTCATCACTGTAACTTGTCCAGGAAATCAGACTGCCTTTCTCATTTCTTAGTTCTATTTCAGCACCCGAATTGGCTAAACTGGTCCGGGATGTAAAAACAGGAAGGCACTTTCCAAATTGGATGAATTCATTTACAGCATCTTCATGGACCAGAAGAAGGAATGATCCGGCGTCAATGCTGATATCAGGAAATATTTTAAAAGTATTCCCGCATTTTATACTCCATCCTTTTAAACAAACTTCAGATTCACTGCGGTTCAGAAGTTCTATATATTCAAATTCCGGCAATCCTATTATTGGAATAGGATCTGCCATTATTTCATTTATGATGATATCAAACCATCCGGTTGGATTATAAACAAATTCATTTTCTGAAGGCCGGATCAGGTTCCCCTTCAGGTCCATTAATCCCTCTATAAATAGTGGACAAAATATGCCATCAGGGAAATTCCGTTCAAAAATCAATTCCAAAATATTTGGATCCCCGACAATTACTTCATCCGGATATCCCAGGTACTCTCCTGCATAAAAATTTGTGACCGTTATTCCCGAATTTGTGTCAAGCGGTTCTGAAAAATTAAGAATAATTGAATTGTGTCCTGAAATAGTAATATCAAGGAGCACCGGGGGTGTCGTGTCTTTCACAAATGATCCCGAGATCATAATATCGTCAATCCAGAATTTGCAGTCCTGCTTTGCAGAATATTCATAATAAATTCCAAAATCATGAATATACGTGAATTCCTTATCCATTTTTTCTCCTGCCGGCGAATAATCTGAATCCGTGGATTTAACCAAGATCTGCCACATTCCTTCGGGAGATCTTATGACCTTTATGCGCGCAGGATAAATTCCAATCTCCTCCTGCCAGTTCAGGTCTGTATTAATTACAGGTATTGCTGTACCCCGGTTTATTTTCCATAATTTTAACAGGTCATCCGATCCGGTGTAATTAACGCCAACTGCATAACCTGAAGCTATTCCTCCCGGAAACATCTGAGTTGCATCAGCATTTGAAACCAGATACACAGCCCAGTTGTTGGAGGAGGATGGATCATACCCATGCCTGGCCATGAATTGCCATTCTGTTACGATCGCTTCCAGATGAAGGCTATCGATACAGAAACTTGCCTGGTCATGACCGGCTTCAGGATTATCATAAACATGCTTTAATGATCGCATTCCTGAAATTGGCTCTGCTGAAGAAGTATCCCATGATGAAGTCCTGGAGGTTATCCATTCTCCAATACCACTGCTTTCGAAATTGATATTTACCTGACCTGAACATATCACAGGTATTGTTAAAAGAATTAAAATTGTTTTTTTCATTTTCAATTAATATTTCAAATTTTACTTACTTTATGAACTTATTTTTAAGAACTAAATCTTAAATTCTGAAATATGAAAGTTGCCGTTGTAGGTGCAACCGGACTTGTAGGCCGTGTCATGCTGAAAGTCCTTGAGGAAAGAAAATTCCCCGTTACAATACTTTATCCCGTTGCATCAGAAAAATCGGTAGGTAAAGAGGTAAAATTTTCAGAAAAAAATTACAAAGTCATCAGCGTCCCTGAATCCTTAGGTTATAAACCTGATGTCGCGATTTTTTCTGCGGGAGGTCAGACTTCTCTGCAATGGGCTCCTGAATATGCAAAAGCGGGAACGGTAGTGATTGATAATTCCTCTGCATGGAGAATGGATAAGACAAAGAAACTGGTTGTCCCGGAAATCAACGGCCATGTTCTCACATCTGAAGACAAGATCATAGCAAATCCTAATTGTTCCACTATACAGCTGGTTATGGCACTGGCACCCCTTCACAAGAAGTACAGGATTAAAAGAGTTGTTGTGTCAACTTACCAGTCTGTCACCGGCACAGGGGTCAGAGCTGTCCGTCAGCTTGAGAATGAACGTGCCGGTATTTCAGGTGAAATGGCTTATCCTCATCCGCTGGATAAAAACTGTCTCCCTCATTGCGATGTATTCCTGGAGAACGGTTATACCAGGGAAGAAATGAAAATGGTTAATGAGACCAGGAAGATCCTGGGAGACGATACTATCCAGGTAACTGCTACTTCGGTGAGAGTTCCGGTAGTAGGAGGTCATTCGGAATCGGTCAATATTGAATTTGAAAAAGAATATAATGTTGCTGATGTACGTAAAATTCTTTCTGAAACACCCGGGGTAATAGTTCAGGATGATCCGTCAAAAAACCTGTATCCTATGCCACGAAATGCTGAGGGTAAGGACGAAGTTTTTGTGGGACGCATACGGCGTGATGATTCCAGAGCAAATTGCCTTAACATGTGGATTGTATCTGATAACCTCAGGAAAGGTGCTGCAACCAACGCTATCCAGATTGCAGAATATATGTTAAAAATGGGGTTGTTGTAATGGTCCCTTTTGATTATCAATAAAGAAAATCATCGTAGGGATAGCGTTCGATGTGAATTTCCCTTACTTTAGCATAAAGCAGTTTTTTCAGATCTTCAATATTTTCCTTCTTTATAGCTGAGATAAATACGCACGTTCCGTTACATTTAGCCATCCACGTATTGCGGAGCTCATCGAGGCTTATGTTTTCTTTCAACCTGGGTGTCAGATCATCAATATCCTTTAAAATATACCTGAAGGCATCAATCTTGTTAAAAACCATAATTACAGGCTTATCTCCGGCGCCGATATCATACAAAGTCTGCTGGACAATTTCAATCTGTTCCTCAAAATTCGAATGGGAAATATCAACAATATGCAGAAGGATGTCAGATTCCCTGACCTCATCAAGGGTTGATTTAAATGACTCTATCAGGGAATGTGGTAATTTCCTGATAAAACCGACCGTATCTGAAAGCAAAAAAGGCAAATTTTCGAATATGACTTTTCTTACGGTTGTATCAAGGGTTGCGAACAATTTATTTTCAGCGAAAACGTCAGATTTACTTAATAAATTCATGATAGTTGATTTGCCCACATTTGTATATCCAACCAGGGCAACCCTGACCAGCTTACCCCTGTTCTGACGTTGAGTTTTCTTTTGTTTGTCAATCCTTACCAGATCTTCTTTCAGTTTGGCAATCCTTTCCCTTACCACCCTGCGGTCTGTCTCAATCTCTGTTTCGCCCGGACCCCTGAGTCCGATACCTCCCCTCTGTCTTTCCAAATGCGTCCACATGCCTGCCAGCCTGGGCAGAAGATACTGATACTGGGCTAACTCAACCTGGGTTTTCGCATGCGCTGTGCGCGCTCTTCGTGCAAATATATCCAGTATAAGGTTAGTGCGATCGAGTATTCTGCACCTAAGTTCACGTTCGATGTTCCTTAACTGGCTGGCAGATAATTCATCATCAAAAATTACAAGCTCCGGATCATTTTCATTAATAAAATCCCTGATCTCTTTGATTTTGCCTGAACCGACAAAAGTTCTCGGATTAGGATATTCAAGTCTCTGAACAAATCTTTTTACGGGAATTACCCCCGCTGTCTGTGCAAGAAATGCAAGCTCATCAAGATATTCATTGACAGCCTCCTCAGTGGTGGTATCATCGATAACGCCAATAAGAATAGCTCTCTGAGTTTTAGATTCCGTTATTTTTGGTTCAGGCATAATTAATCAATCCTCCACGCAGGCCGTACGCCCGGGAAAAGTAACATTTAAAGCAGAAAACAATCTCTCTTAGAATACATACCTCCTGTTCCTGTATATTGCGTCTCTTATGGCAGGTTTCAATGTTTGAGTGGTATTAAAAATCATTTGCATATCATTTGGGAACGGGATGTATTCGGTCTTAATTAGTTCCAGTGCTTTTTCATCAAGGGCTTCTATATCTCCCACTGCCCGGGCTGAATGATGATCAAAGACATTTTCTGCTCCTATTGGTTCCTTCTTAAGCAATTTCCTGGGATTATTGGACAGGAATTCCGCATTGCCTTCAATACGAACGGTTTTGTTTTGATGGGTTTCAATTACAGTGCATGCTAATGTTTTATATTTTGGGATTTTAATATCATTCCCCGCAGTATCTTTCATTACATTTCCCCTTGCATCCAGAACATATTCGAAACCATCCTGAATTTGCTTTTTGTATATCTGATCAGATTCTTTCACATTGTCAGGTGAGACCATAATGGACTCAAGGTTAATGAAAATGGTATAATCATAGTTTGTCTGATCATCAAGATCTTTAAAATGGTATTCAACCCAGGGCGACTCAAGATTGTCAGTGTTTATTTCGAGCAGATCCTCCATAAAAACAGGATCAAGATTGATATGTGTCATATTATTAACCATAACCAGTGCACGGCTCATTCCTTTGAATTGTGCTTCTTCAATCATCCTGTCAATATCAAGATACTGGCCTCCTGAATATGTACTGGCTTTCATCAGTTCATCATATGCCTGCCGGTATCCCTCTTTTGTTCCGAGTTTCATTAATTGTTGTGCATTCTGATAAAAATAATCTGCAGCTTTATTTTTTGCAGAAATAATTTCCGCATCATAATCCACATATGGATAGTCAATATTCCTCCCATCAATATTAAGCGGGAGAATGGTGCGTACAAGGCTCTGCCTGTTTTCAAGGCTTGAATAAAGCATAAACACCTCATCCCAGTTATTAGGATTATTTTCCCTCTTAAGGAATTTAATACGCTCGTTGTCTCTCTCGTTTGCGATTTTATAACTACGATCAAGTATATCTGCCTGGTTGGCCTTATCAGGATTTTTCCTTAGCTCTTTCACAGATTTGTTAATAGCCCCGTCATAATTTCCTCTTTGCATCAGCTTTCTGGATGAGGCGCATGATGACAGGATCAGCAAAAGTGTCAATAGATAGGCTATTTTCTTCATAGTTATGGATTATTTATATCCGCAAAATAATAAAAAACCCTGATTGATTATCAGGGTTTTATTAACTGTTTATCAGAAATTATTATAATACAAAATTAATAGGGAATGTAAACTGCACCTTGACCGGTTTGCCTCTTTGTCTGCCCGGTTCCCATTTTGGAGAGGACATTATCACCCTTAATGCTTCCTGATCAAGCGCAGGATCAACACCCTTGATTACGACCGCATCTACAACTTCACCTTTTGAATTTACCGCAAATTGCACATAGACTCTTCCGCCTATCCTCTTTTTTGCTGCAGTCTCAGGATATTTCAAATTCCGGGCGATCCATTCCCTGAAACCTTCCTGGCCTTTGCCCAGAAAGCTTGGCATATCTTCGACAACGAAGAAAATTTCTTCATCCAGGACTTCTTCTCCTTCAGAAAACTCTACAATATCAATTTCCATTTGCTGGTCAGATTCAGCATCCTCCACTATCAATTCATCCTTTATCTGAACATCATCATTAACTATGTTAAGAACATCCGTCACTTTAGGCAAAGCAGGCGGCGGAGGCGGAGCGACCTCCTGCTGTCTTGTTATTGGGATTATTTCCTCGGTCAGGTTCATGTTCACGACTGTCCCGAGTGAACTCACGGTCTTGATACGGCTTGTCCATTCAAAAGCAATAAGCGTTATAAAAAGTACAATAACAAGTCCTATTTGAAAGAAAATTCCTTTTTTCCCCTCCAGATCTGCTTTTTCCGATTTTTTCTTTCCCATGTTGTTAAATCAAAAACTTTACAAAATAATGAAATTTATTTACACATTTAATACTTTAATAAAACGTTGTATAACAGAAAGTGGATATATGCGATTTTTTGTCGGATAGTTACTTAAATTTACAGTAATAATTCTTGTATCCTTATGCATTTCTTTAAAATCTTAACTATCCTTGTATTTATATCTTTCTCTAATCAGATAACTTCTTATACCAGCGCTGCGGTTATTCACAAATGGGAAGTTATGATGATTACTTTCAGAAGCCAAACTGATTATGAAAATCCTTATACAGATATTCCTGTAAATAAAAACGACGATCTGTTGAAAGTAATTTTTACAGGAACAAGCGGAAATGCACTTGATCAGCAAATTTCAATAATTGGTTTCTGGACTGGCGGAAATGAATGGAAAGTAAATTTTGTTCCTCCTTATACCGGGAAATGGAAATATAAAAGTATATCCAATGATAAAAGTCTGAATGGTAAAACAGGCAGTTTTGAAGTCATTGAATGGAGTGATCAGGATAAAATATCAAATCCCGTACGAAGAGGATTCATTCGTGTCAACAAAACAGGACCGGTAGCAGGACATTTTTTTGAATATTCTGATGGAACGCCCTTTTTATGGATTAGCGATACCTGGTGGAACTGGACAAAAAAGGATATTCAATTCGAAACCTATAAAGGACTTGTGGATGACAGGTCGAAGAAAGGGTTTAACATCGGACAGCTCTTTATTCCGGGAAACGGCGGACGGGAAAGTTCGTCACTTGACCATACTTTTTCCATACTTGATACCGCTCATGTAAGGAGGATTGAGGAAATGATCCGATATGCAAATTCCAGGGGAATGACAGTATGGATCCATGGCTGGTGGAGCCGGGAAAATATGAACACCCGGGTTGGTGAAGAAAATATTAAACGGTGGTGGCGTTACCTTATTCACAGGTTCGGTGCTTATAATGTGATATGGGTGATGGCAGGCGAATACAACATGTATAACTACGGGGGATTCTCTCTGGATTTCTGGAAAGATCTCGGCAGGATGATTAATGAAGAAGATCCTTATGAACGAATAATCAGTGTACATAATACTCCGCCATTCTGGGACGGAGGAGAAGATGCGCCGCAATGGTCTACCGGAAGTGTGCTTCATAATGAAGAATGGCTGGATTATAACCAGTGCCAGGTCGGACACGGCAGGTATGCAAATGAAATGATTCCTTTAATTATTTCCGCAGATTATAACAGAAAGCCGCCAAAACCTGTTGTCATTACCGAACCATGGTACGAATTTGTGGAAGGAAATCCAACAGGGATGGATATCAGGTTTGCAGCCTGGTCATCAATACTATCCGGAGCAGCAGGACATACCTATGGAGGGGGTCATGTTTGGTGGGCGCATGTTCCGGAATCTCCTGCAGGTGTCGGCAGCTGGCCGCTGGAGGTTGAGTTTGACCGTACAACTTATGATTATGAAGGGGCTGTATCAATAGGAATGCTGGCAAATTTTTTCAGGGATATTGAATGGTGGAACATGGAGCCCCATCCCGAGTTAATTCTTGAGTACCCACAACCTTTTTGCCTGGCAAGACCCGGACAGGAGTATATCATATATCTGCGTTATGGCGGATCACCAGTTATAAATCTTGGTACTGACGCGGCCGGATCAGACTATTCCTTTACCTGGTATAATCCTGCCAATGGTAAAAGATATGATCCCCAGGTCATTAAAGGCAAAGAGTTTTTAAGGCTTAACTGTCCTGAGATGTATCCCGGAACAACTGTGCTCAGAGATTGGGTGTTGTATTTAAAACGTGATAATAATAATGGTTTCTAAAATTCTTTGACTGAAAAACTTAAATAATTTTCAACCATGACAAAGTCGAATATAGTAAAATCATTTGTTGTACTTTTTTCATTCGTCTGTCTGTTAGCGTCACAAAATGCATCTGCAGATATCAAAATCCTTAAAAATGGTGATAAAATATCCTGGGATGGAAGTTATTATGATTTCCGGGATTCGGCAGGCAACCAGATGATTAAGATGTGGATCCCCCCTGATATTAAAACAATCAGAGGTGTTTTTATTTCAGGCCATGGAGGAGGCGGAGGGGACAGCAGGAATTTCGCACGTGATGAAAATATACGTGCATTTGCCATGCGGTTGGGATTTGCCGTTGCAGGTTTGCATAATTTCCCGGGCAGGAGGGCATATGAGAGCGGAGCACAGGTATTTTTTCATGCACTGAAGGAGTTCGCAAAAATCGGGGATCATCCTGAAATAGAAAATCTGCCTTTCGTGATGTATGGAAGTTCAAACGGAGGTGCCGCAACCTACGGATTTATTAATTATGCCCCTGAACGTGCAATATGTTTCGTTGCTAATGTCTCGGCGGGAGGAAGTCCAACCACTCCTGTAGATGCCGCATTAAAAGTGCCCGGCATTTTCATTATAGGTAAATTTGATGCCCTTATGGGAGAAAGGGGAATTACCAGGACAGATGAACTTTTAAAATATGCAAGATCAAAAGGCGCTCTATGGGCCTGGGCAATGGAACTTAAAGGACATGAAGACGGCGCATCATTCGATGTATATATGAAACTGGTAGAACAGGTCGTTGCGATCCGTTATCCTGAACGTGGAGATCCTTCAAAAGGTATTGTAAAACTTATTGATGTACAGGAAGAATCCGGCTGGCTTGTCGACTATAGTTCATGGGATAGCGGATTAACTTATGTGGCTCCTTATAAAGATTTTAAAGGCGACAGGCAAAATGTCGGGTGGGTGCTGAATAAGGATTTAGCATACGTTTACCGCAGCCTTGCGACACATCATAATCCCCTTGTCGTAAAGGTTAAGGAATTCGACCGCACTTTTAATCCAAATACTGATCCTGGCACTATGTTCAGCCTTGGGGGCCCTGTTGCCAATCCGGGTGAACAGATTACAATTACATGTGATGCTGAGAATTTCCCTGAGTGGAAGACTATCGAGTTTTATAACGGTTCAATAAAAATAGGTGCAGTCAGTTCCGGAAGCAATGCTTCAATAACGACCCGGCTTGCCCCTGAAAATCTGGTATATTGTATAACCGCTCTGGCGATAGATAAATCTGGAAATCAAAGGACCTGTACCCCTTTGCATTTCTTTATTAAAGATCCATCCTTACCATGGGATAAAGTAATACCCCAGCCTGTTTTTACCGGCAAAAAAACCAATGCCGGGTCAAAAAATGCAGGGAAAGATATCAAAAGTCCATCCCCTGATCCGAATGATAGTGTACTGGTTGCATATGGACTTACCCCGGAAATGGAACAACAGTTTTCAGGCAATGACAACAAAGTTTCCGGATTCTGGATGCTGCTGGATGACAGCAGGGATTGCATCAAAATGACTGCAAGAAGGAATGCAGCCGGAAATGCAGCCTTCAACGGTGTATTATCTCATGACTGTAATATGGATATCAAGGCAGCATACGGAGCTGATGGGATATACCTGTTGTTTGAAATCAATGATGATAATGATGTGGCATGGCCAAACAGATTTACGGGCACTGAAAATGAGCAGTTTTATCTGAGTTTTGATGCGGTTGATGTGATAATTGACGGCCGTTCCATTGAAAATATCTGCAGACCTGAAAACCTTGATATGTTTATCAGCAAATCTTTTGGTTTAACATCCACAACCAAACAATATCAGATTGCCTGTGGAACAGAAAAAGAAAGACCTTCAGGTTTTCATCGTACAGTGCCTGATCCATGGGACATGTTTCCGGTTTATTTTACTTTTAATGATGCCGGAATACAACTGGGCCTTCAAGTTGAAAATATTAAGACTGATTACTTT
>Ga0105095_10001347_pt1 | contig 12871 bp, 9 predicted proteins | sample PPLLak2March2015_2_FD_79180 | JGI IMG/M metagenome (GOLD analysis project Ga0105095, IMG submission 79180) | Freshwater sediment microbial communities from Prairie Pothole Lake near Jamestown, North Dakota, USA - PPLs Lake P8 Core (3) Depth... | ecosystem: Environmental > Aquatic > Freshwater >... | reverse complement strand
TCAAATATTGTAAGCGGAAATATCCCGGTGGAATTTATTTCATTTTCCGCTTCAGTGTCGAAGAATTCAGTACTTTTAAGCTGGTCAACTGCAACAGAAACCAATAATTTAGGTTTCGAAGTGGAAAAACAAATCGGAAGCAGATGGCAGCGAATAGGATTCGTTAAAGGGAAAGGAACTTCCACCGAGTTAAACACTTATTCGTTTAGTGATAAGAGTGTTTCTGCTGGAACTTATTCTTATAGATTAAAACAGATTGATTTTAACGGCAGCTTTGAATATTCCGATGTAATTAATGTTAATATTGGTTCTCCGCTCTCATTTAAGCTGAACCAGAACTATCCAAATCCTTTCAACCCGGCAACAACAATTAATTTTCAAATACCGGAAAGAACAAATGTCAGCCTAAAAATCTATGATATTCTCGGCAATGAAGTAATGACCTTGCTTGATGATGTAAAAGAAGCAGGCACTTATAGTGTCAATTTTAACGCTGCGGGATTTGCAAGCGGAATTTACATCTATAAAATTTCAACCGGAAGCGGAAATATTGCCGCTAAGAAAATGACTCTCCTAAAATAATTTAGGAATTTTTTTTAGATGTATTCAATCAGAGGCATGCCTTCGCATGTCTCTGAATTATTTTTAAGGATATAATAGAAATCTTATCCCCCATTCATCTTCGCTAAAGTATAAATCACTGCTTAGATTTTGACTTCTCTCTTAATTATATTTATATCCCAAAATTAAACAATAAGAATTATGGATTTATTAGAAAAACTAGAAAAAATTAAGAACCGATACGATCTTGTTAATAAGCAGCTTTCAGATCCGGAATTAATCAATAACCGCGATAAAATTATTTCTTTAAGCAAAGAAAAAAGAGATCTTTCACAGATTGTTCAGGTATATGAAAAATATTCAGAGTTAATGAAGAATATTGAAGGGAACAAAGAAATAATCGAAACAAGCAAGGACCGGGAACTTGTAGAATTTGCTGAAATTGAACTTAAGGACCTTGAACAGAGCAAAGAAAAGCTTGAAGAGGAGATCAAATTTATTCTTCTGCCAAAAGATCCAAACGACAATAAGGATGTTATTATGGAAATCCGTGCCGGGACAGGGGGGGAAGAAGCTGCCCTTTTTGCCGGTGACCTATTCAGAATGTATTCACGGTACAGCGAAATTAAAGGCTGGAAAAATGAACTAATTGACATTAATGATACAGGTCTCGGAGGAATAAAGGAAGCAATATTCTCAATCAGCGGAGATAATGTTTACAGCAACCTTAAATTTGAAAGCGGTATTCACCGTGTACAGCGAGTACCGGAAACCGAAGGTAGCGGAAGAGTACATACATCGGCAGCTTCGGTTGCTGTACTGCCGGAAGCAGAAGATGTCCAGGTTGAAATAAATCCTAATGATTTAAGAATCGATATTTTCCGTTCGGGCGGAGCAGGCGGGCAAAATGTAAACAAAGTTGAAACAGCAGTCAGAATTTCACATATTCCCACCGGAATCGTCGTTCAATGCCAGGATGAACGTTCCCAATTGAAAAACAGACAAAAAGCCATGAAGGTTCTGAGGGCCAGGCTTTATGATTTAAAAATGAAGGAACAAACCGATAATATTTCGGCACAAAGAAAAAATATGGTAGGAAGCGGTGATAGAAGCGACAAAATTAGAACGTATAATTTCCCTCAAAACCGGGTTACCGATCACCGGATAGGCTTAACCCTTTACAATTTAGCTAATATTATGGAGGGTGAAATTGATGAATTGATTGAACATTTAAAAATAGCAGATAGGACTGAAAAACTACAAGCTAATACTTAAATGAACGTTTTTTTATCTTTTCTGATAATTATCAAAAAATTTCGTGAAAAATCCAAATACAAATCCGGTAGAAGCTATTAATAAATCTATTTCATCGAACTGAAATCTCTCATTTCCGCTTATTAAATATCCAATGCTTTCAAGAAAAAATACTGTAAAAAATAAGGCTAAAAACCAGGAAAGTCCCAATCTTGAGGGTAAAACAAAATAATTAAACCATGCGCTGCTAAAACTGATCTTTTTTTCTTTAATTCCTAAATTGTAAATACTTAGACTCTTCATATAATCCTACAGATGTTTTTAAAAATTAGAACTGTAACATAGGAAAACAGAATAAATGACTAAATGACAGCAGTCACTAAAAAAATCTTATGGTTGGATATACAAAGGAGATTATTCTGCCCGGATAGTTATTAAACTGATATCATCTTCAAATTTCCCTCCCGTGAAATTTATGAACTCAGTTTTAATAATTTCAAGTGGATCAACGGAGGGACTTATATCCTTAATTGATTTTAATAGATCATTTTTACCAAATTGCTCCCCGCTTAAATTCCTGGATTCTATTATACCGTCGCTCGCTAAAATTATAACATCGTGCTGATTTAATCTTACAAGAGAATCCTCATAATTCCCGTCAGCAGCGTAACCTAAAAGCATTCCTTTAACATATATTTTATTTATTTCGCTTGAAGCAGCATTTTTAAATAATACCGGAAGATCGCCTGCTCCGGCATAGAGCAAATGCCTGGTTTTTCTATTTAAAACAATGATTGATAAGGTTGCAAATACTTCCGAGATTTTAGCATCCTGGTAGACAGCTTTATTCACTTCCTTCAAAATTTCTTTCGGCGTACATGTTTTTAACGACTGCAGAACAATTCTTGTTGCACTTCTTACATAACCTGCGTACGCAAAAGCAAAATACCATGCGCCCCACTTTTTCCCCATTACATCGCCGAGAACGATTACAATATTATCTTCATCTATCTGGATGAAATCAATAAAATCGCCTCCGGGAATTCCCTGAAAGGGCTGATGCCAATGCTTTATTTGGAATCCTTCCAAAACGGGATCGTTATCCGGAACTACTTTGACTCTTAAAGAATCGGCTGCCTGGTGAAGCTCGGATACAATTTTTTCCTTCTCTTTTCCCAGGCTATGAATAATAGCAGTAACTTTTGCTGCAACTACTTTCGGTCCGGACGATTTAACTACGTAATCTGTAATCCCCAAATCAAAGCCGGATAAAATGTCTTCCTCTTCCCCTTTCCCTGTTAAAAAAATGAAAGGAACCGATTTAAGCTCTTTATCTTCAAGTACCGCCTTCCTGAAAGTAAATCCATCCATTCCAGGCATAACTATATCTGAAATAATAATATCAGGCGGCGAGGATTTAGCTCTTTGCAGTGCTTCTTCGGGATCATTAAACGCCTCGCATTCAAAACCGGATTTATTCAGGTTTATCTGAAAGATTTTAGAACTAGTTATATCGTCGTCTACAAGAAGAATTTTTGTTTTTCCCCCGGCAAAAGATTTCTGGAGGTTTTTTTTAGTCCCGTAAATCTTATAAATATCCGCTCGTCTCAGCAATGTTCTAACTTTTAACAGCAATTCATTAATATCGAAAGGTTTTGCTATTAAGTCATCACCGCCGACTTCATGTGCATGGGATCTATCTTCAAAACTATTTTTAGCCGTAACAAAAACGAATGGAATAAGGCGGTAATTATCGTGCTGTCTTACTTGTTTGCAAAAAGTGAATCCGTCCATTTCCTCCATTGTAACATCACAAAGGACGAGATCAACGTTGTTGTTCAATAAATGATTAAACCCCTCTTTACTTCCGCTTGCTTCAAGGACATTATACTGATCATTTTTTAGATGCCGGCTGACAAGCTTGCGAATAGTAATATCGTCATCTATAAGGAGTATTGTTTTATTATTAGTTTCAATCATTGTGTATCGGATAAGTCAATTAAAACTTTTTACGGCCTCCTCTTTGGATTTATAAGAATCAAATACCCGGTTCATCCTGGTTAATTCAAACATTGAATGAACGGCAGGCTGAAATCCGACCAATCTTAAATCACCCCCAAGATTTGTAATCTTTTTTAATGAAATAACCAATGCACCCAAAAAAGTAGAATCAATAAATTCACACACAGTAAGATCGACAATTAATTTTTTATGTCCTCTTTCAATATCCTCAGCAAGTACACGCTTAAATTCATCGGCTTCTCTCATAGTTGCCCGTGTAAGGTCTACTATCTGTACTATTACATCGCCGTAATTTTCTTTTATAAAATCCATTCTTAATCCAATTTATTGCATTACTTATAAATCTAGTTTTCTATTTTATATTTTTCCATTAACCTGTAAATAGTCGCCCTTCCAAGCTGCAGCTTTTTTGCAGCTTCAACTATATTTCCCTTTGTAACGTTTAAGGCATGCCGTATAGCTTCTTCTTTTAATTTTTCAAAAGGAATAATAGTATCATCGCTGAACAAGGGCCCCGCATAATCTATATTTATTAATGTATCGGTTTCCCTTAAATGAGCAGGAAGATCTTCAATGTCTATTATTTCTCTATCGGAAATAATCATGCACCGTTCAATAGTGTTCTCCATTTCACGTATATTACCCGGCCAAGGATATTCATAAATTAGTTTTAATCCTCTCTTGGAAAAACCTTTAATGGTTTTGTTCAGTTTTTTATTGAAATTCTCCAGGAAATGCTGAGCTAATACTAAAATATCTCCTTTTCTGTGTCTCAATGGAGGTATAAAGATCGGGAAAGAATTCAATCTGTAGAATAAATCTTCCCTAAACTGCTTCGATTCTACGGCCTGTTTTAAATCTCTGTTTGTAGCAGAAATAATTCTTACATCGGTTTTTATTAATTCTGTGCCGCCTACTCTTTCAAATTCCCTTTCCTGAATTACACGGAGTAATTTTGCCTGAAGAAGCATTTCGAGCTCACCAACCTCATCTAAAAATATTGTACCGCCGTTAGCAATTTCAAATTTACCAAGTTTCCTCTGATGAGCTCCTGTAAATGAACCCTTTTCATGTCCGAACAACTCACTTTCAAGTAGTTCACGCGGAATTGAAGCGCAGTTAACAACAACAAACGGTTTATCTTTTCTCCTACCGTTATAATGAATGGCCCTGGCGATTAATTCCTTGCCGGTCCCGCTTTCACCGTAAATAAGCACTGTTATGTCGTTATTTAAAACCTTTGTAACAAGCTTAAATACTTCCTGCATTTTGCTGTCGGCCGATATAATATTAGCAAAGCTGTATTCTTTTTTTATTTCATCCTTTAAATTCTGGACTTCTTTTATGAGGTCGTAATTTTTAATTGCATTTCTCAATGCCGGTTCCAGTTTTTGCAGATCTATAGGTTTGGCAAAATAATCAAATGCTCCTAAACGCAGCGATTCCACCGCAACTTCAATACTTCCCTGAGCGGAAAGCATAATTACAGGAAGATCCGGATCCAATTGCTTTATCCTTTTAAGTGTCTCCAAGCCGTCCAAACCGGGAAGCATAATATCAAGCAGAACAATATCCGGTTTTAAATGGAGCTTTTTTAAAACATCTTCCCCGTTGGAAAATATTTCCACATCATATTTCCATTTATCTTTTATCCAGTAAGATAAAAGCTTTGAAATAGCTTGTTCATCATCTACAATAAAAACTAAGTTATTCACAATTCTCCTCGAATCTTATTTTGTTGTTGATTTTAGGGCAGTTCTCAAGACTAAGATACCGGTATCCTTTAATTTGAAATCCCGCCATTTTATTAATCAATCACTCTTTAGCAAAAATCAGACCTAAAGTGTTCCAAAGCGATACTGATCGAGTGTAAAAAATGAATAAATTCAAATAGTGAGTCTATTTTTGGGAATTTTGTCTAAATATTCAATATTATTTCCATTTTTGAAAAGAGAATTAGCGAAATGCGATAAAATCAGTTCCATGGAAAAAATAACCAATTTTAAAAAATTGCAAATGCAGAGAAATTCTTTCTAAAACTCTATACAAAATTACCTTTAACTGAAACCTTTAAAAACAGCTGTTTTTATCTTGTCTTATCCTACGGATCCTGTATTTTAAAATCTGAAAAATTTTTCTTTTGAAAATAAGGGCTCAAATTTTTAAATAAAATACCATTTTGACTATTTTTAAGTTAAACGTAAATCCAGATAGATAATCAAAAATAATTCTTAAACTCGTATTCATGCAGGTATTAAAAAAAGCGGCAGTTCTTTCCATACTTACAAATATCCTTTTATTTATCATCAAGGCGATAGTCGGAGTAATATCAAACTCCATTGCAGTAATATCCGATGCTATAAACTCTCTCACCGATATTATAGCCTCTGCCGCAATTACGTTCAGCGTGTCGGTCTCATTAAAAAAACCTGACAAAGAGCATCAATTCGGACATAGGGCAGCCCAGCCGATTGCTGTTTTTTTAATTGCCTTATTTACAGGAGTTGTAGGTTTTGAAGTTATTAAAGAAGCGATCAGCAGATTTATTTCACCCGGGGAGGTAAATATCAGCAGTGCAGTGTATATAGTTTTATTTTCTTCAATTGTAATTAAATTGATTATGACCAGATATCAATCGAAAATAGGGAAGACCTATGACAGTCCCGGATTAAGAGCCAGTGCAGTGGACAGCTTAAATGATGTCCTTGCATCTTCGATTTCCCTGATTGGTGTGCTGGGGGTTCAGCTTGGACTTACATATATTGACGGAGCGGCGGGAATTGCGATTGCATTGTTTATCTTTAACTCCGGATACAAAATAGCCAAAGAAAATATAGATTACCTGATGGGAAAATCTGCCGATGAAAAATTAATCCTTGAAATCGCGAACCAGGCAATGAAGATTAAAGGTGTTAAAGGGTTTAATGATTTGCGGACATATTATATGGGAGATAAAATTCATGTAGAGATACATATTGAGGTAGATAAAGATTTACCAACAAACGAATCTCACGATATCGGGAATGATGTAAAAACAGTTTTAGAAAAAATAGAAGGGATACAAAAAGCATTTATCCACATTGATCCGGTGTAAAAATTCTTCGATTAATTTTTTATATTTTCTTTTTGAAGCGCTTCAAAATATCTCCTGATAAGGATTTCATAATCCTTAAGATAACCTTCCCGGACAGTACGGTTCAATTCATCCCTAAGTTTATCTTTTCCTTTTTCTGAAGATAGATTCAATTCGTCAGGCGATTCTCTTACAATGTTTTCCCCGGTTTGAGATTCTCTTTTCTTTTCAAAATCTCTTTCATTTATAGATCGCTGCGCATCAAGCATTCTTGAAAGAATCCTCTCCTGCTTCTGTATAAGATTGTCATCAAGTTTTTCGGTATTCATATCGGTTACTACTTCCCGCATTTCTTTCATAATATTTTCAAGACTTGAAGGTATTTTTTTAGAAATCCCCGATTCCTTTGCTTCTTTATTGAGCTGCTGGATTGATTTTCTGATTAACTCCTGCTGCTGCGCCAGCCGCTGTAGCTGCGATTGCTGCTGGGGAGAAAGTTTCCCCTGTTCTCCCTGCTGCAGCATCTGTGTTAAATTGTTAAGATTCATCTGCTGCTGTGAAAGCATTTGAAGCTGCTGCATTAAGGACATCATTCCGCCCTGGCCCGATCCCTGCATCATTGCATCCATTGAACCTTTCATATATGTCGCAGCTTCATTCAGCGATTTCATTGCTTCAGCCTGGCTCTGCGAAGCCATATTCCCGTTCCTGTTCTGCATTGCCTGAATTGATTTCATCATCTCTCTTTTTGCATCGCCTAATGATTTCCCCATTTCAGGAGTTATTGCAAAAGTCTTCTGGGAGAGCTCAGACATCTGTTTTAAAATATTATCCAAATTTTTCTGGATGCTGCTCTGCTTTTCTGCATTTTGATTGAATGCACTTGAGTTATAATCCAGATTTTCTGATTCTCTCTTTAAATTTTCTTCCTGACCGGAAAGCGTTAAGATATTATCTAGAATTTTCATCATGTCCGTAAAAGTCTGAATTTGATTATTCTGACGTATTGACTGCTGCAGCTGTTCTAAATTCTTATTCATCTGCTGCGAATTCTGCTTAAGCTGCTGCTGTTTTTGCAGTGAAGACTGCTTTTGACTCTGCATTAAATTTTCAGATGCTTCTTTCGACAATTCGGTGTTATCCTGTTTTTCAGATTCCTCTATTATTTTATCCAATTCTTCTTTAGGCATATCTTTGAAGGTTTCCATTTTTTCCGAAAGCTTCTCCATCTCATCATCTATTTTCTCGAATTCTTTTGTTACTTCATCCTGCTTTTCTGCAAGTTGTTCTCTTGTTTTCTGATCATCTAAATTATTTTTATTTGACTGTTCCTGAAGTTCTTTCTGCTTCTCAGAAAGGTTCTCTGTTCTCTTTACAAGTTCATCAACTTTCTGCTCTATCTGAATTCTTTTCAAAAGATTAATTGTTCTCTCGATGCTCTTTTGAAATCTTTCTTCATCCATTTTAAAATTCTGCATTGCATCCTGGGCTTGCTGGCGGTTCATTGATTGAAGCATCTTCTGCATCTGCTCCATTGCTTTCCTCAGCTCTTCGCTGGTTAGCTGCTCCATAAGTTCCTGAAGCTCCATATATTTTTCCAGGGTCTCTTTTGAAAGCAGATTATTCTGCTGCAGTTCCTGCTGCATCTTTTCAAGCTGCCTGCTTACCTCATCCGTTTTCTGCTGGAGTTCTTCAAATTTGTCCAATGATTTCTGTATTTTTTCCTTTTCTTCCCAGGTAAGATCACGTTTATCCTTTTTCAGGTCCTGATCGATTTTTTCGAGCGTTCTCTTTAATTCCTCTGCTTCCTTCAATGTACTTATTAAATCCTCTTCCGCCTGGGACTGTGCATCTTCGGCTTTTGCAAGTATCTCGTCAAGAGACGGAACCCGAACTGTAAACAAAGAAGATTTTGTTCCCTTCGGACCGCTGACATTATCATTGTCATAAATTTCCAGGTAATAAGTAATTACATCCTCAACAGCAAGGTTCAACGGCGAAAGATTCCATACGTAGCTGATATCTGTTTCCTTAAGTTTTTTATCAAAAGATATTTCAAGAGACTTAAAGTCTTTTTGAGGCATTTCATATTTCGATGCACTAAGTCTGAAATGCAGAAGTAATTTTGAAAAGCCGTAATCATCGGCAACTTTAAGATACAAAGGGAGTCTGTTATCGTTTGCTAAAGAGACATTCCTGTTAGGTGAAATTATATCAATCGAAGGATACAGATCAGGCAGTGCCTTTATAGAATAAACAATCGGCGAGAGATTTTGATTTCCCGCTTCATCCGTAAGAACGATCTTATATTCAGAATCTTTTTTGATTCTGAATTTCCCCTCAGCCTTTTCACCTGCACTCGTTAAAGATAAACCGATTTTTTCAAGAGTATTTTTTTGGTTAAGGGTATCTAACGTAACGAGCTCCGCTTTCCTTAGCTTTTTAGTCGAACTCAAATAAACATTAACAACACTGCCTGTAAGTGCAGTGATATTTCCGTTATCTTTCTGCTTTATTTGCGGTAGCCCGGAATATGAAGGAGGTGTCACGGCAATTTCAAATGTTTTTATGACCGGCCTGTCAATAACCTCAATACTGAATTCGCTGCTTTTAATATTTTCAGCTTCGGCATAATATTTAAAAGAATTCCGGACGGCTTTTCTTTCAAAATTATAATTTCCAAGTGAGTCCGGATATAACCGCTCAGTCTCAAAACCTGTTTGATCATTATCTTTTATGGCAAGGTTTACCCCGGAAGGTTTTTGACCTTTTACTTTTACGGTGATTAAAACATTTTCACCCTTAGTAACTTGGAGGTTGCCCGGCTCAATTATAAAATAAAACTTTGCCGGAGGAATAAATTCTTTATTAAAATTAATTAATCTGTTTGATGCAGCATGCATACCCGGGACTGTAAAGATCAGCAGCAGGAAGACTGCAGCAATTCCGACTGTATAAGCCAGCAGCTGTTTTCCCTTTTTAAAATCAACGATTGATTCGAACTTTATATTTTTTGTACGGTTGTAGATTTCGGTAAATGCGGCGTTAATAAGTGTGTTTGAATAGAATGTGTTTGAATCTTTTTGAGAAACAAGCTGCATTGCATTTAATAGATCATCTTTGATTTCGGGGAAGTTCTTTCCGACTTTATCTGCGGCGTTGTAATAGTTAGTATGACTAAAAATTTTTAAGTAGCGTGCTAAAGGCAGCAGGAACAAAAATAAAAATGCTCCGATTGAAAGCATCAGAAAGAGGAAAAAGAACACTGTTCTTACCGTGGAATTGAAATGTCCGATCAATTCTAAAAAAGTAAATGATAAAAAAGTTGCGGCAGCAATAAGAATGACGGCCTGGATCCCTATAAAAATGAATGAAGCATTTTCATGCCTATTCAGAACATCAAGTTTATTAATTATCTCTTTATAGTAACCGGATTCTTTGCTCATACTTCTTGAAAATTTACTGGGTCAACGCCCAAACAACTATATTTGTTCCAAATTTTAAAGCTTCTTCTCTTTTATTTTCAGGATCATTATGAACTTCCGCATCCGCCCAGCCGTCGCTTGGATTTGATTCAATTGTATAATAAACAACCATCCGTTCACCGATGAAAATACCAAATCCCTGAGGAGCTTTTTTGTCGTGTTCATGAGTTTTTGGCGGTCCTGAACTGAAATCATAAACTATGTTGTAAATTGAATGACTAAAAGGGAGCTCGATGAAATCTTTCCCCGGAAAAACTTTTTTCATCTCTCTCCTTAAAGCTTTATCGAGACCATAATCATCATCAATATAAAGAAATCCTCCGCTTTCAAGATACTTCCTTAATTTCAATACTTCATCCTGAGTGAAAACAATATTTCCGTGTCCGGTTAAAAATAAAAAAGGATAAGAAAATATCTCATCAGTTGAGAGATCAACAAAAGAATATTCCGGATTAACATCGATATTGGTATTTGCTTTTATAAAATTAAGGAGATTTACTTCAGCCGAGGGATCATTATACCAGTCGCCTCCGCCGTTATATTTTAAACGGACAATTTTAAAAGCCTCTTTTTCTGCCGGCAAGCTTCTTTTAATTTGGGCAGAAAGAGGGATAGAGAGCATAAATAAAAATACTAAAATCCACCTGCCTGTACCGATTCTATGGCAAAAACCTTTATGGGGGGACTTTAAATAAAAGTTATTCGATTTGAATAATTTTTTTCTCATAGTTATTGTATTATCCAAAACTATCAATGCTTTCATATAAATAGATTTAAGGATCAAAATTTAATATCCAGCTAAACTGTCAATTTTAAGTTTTTGACCTTTGAGCTTTTGACCTTTGAATTTGGTCTTTGAATATATTTATGGATTAAGTTAATATCAATTGACTTAAAAAGGAACCATAGATACATTAGATATAGATACTCTTCTCTTCTATGATAGGAAGTTTGCGATTATAAAGATTTTATATTATTTAATGTAAGCTCAAATTCTGAAATCGTCCCAAATCGATTAATTAGCAGATAAAAGCTCATGAATAACCAACAGGATATTCTCTTTGTGGCTGAAGAGGTAAAAAAACAATATTATAGTTATCTGCTCCCTCATCTAAACAACAATATAAATGAGCATGTCAGTTTTTTAAAAGAGTTCGGCGAATTATTAAAGATATATAAAAGAAGATATCAAAGTAATTTAAGATCGGAAGGAATTTTTATAAATGAACTGAAGTGCTCATTTCATAAAAGAAGTTATGAGTTCATCTATAATAAATATGAAAGCACAAAAAAACAGAACTTCGACCAGGCCTACGCGGAATTTGCCGGAGCAATCAGCTCTTATTTAAATAATCTTGATGAGAGTGTTACAAAAGTTCAGGATGAAGAGAGATTTATAGTCAATGAAAAAGATAAATTTACCGTTAAATTTCTCAAGAGAATAAAAAATATTTCCTACAATCTTTCCCAATTCCCGGTAAAATCCGGCAACCTTTTAAGAAAACTGTTCCGAAAACCAATCAAAGAAAAAAAACAATGGCATCATACGGTTCCTTTGCGAAATTTAACTGCATATTATTTAAGAGATACTTTATGCTTAAACCTTCTGCCGGATTTAGAGGAAATTAACAGGAAAAAATCCGCTGCATATCTGCAGGCATGGAAATCGGATGAAGTGTTAAGTTTGCTCCAGGAAAATAGTGAGAAGGAAATTAATTTTGATCTTAAAATTGATCAGCTTGAAAAAGCGTATAATAATTTTGTTGAATCTTTTGAAAAGATCTTTAATGGAACCGTTGCTTCTTATAAAGATGCTTTTAGTAAATCCGGAACTGCCGAACTTCCTTCAAGTAAATTTTCCTCAAAAAAGATTCAAAAAAAACATGATGAACTAAATGAAGAATATGAGTCTCTTTACAATGGCTGGTCAAACACATTCTTTTCACTCTTTGAAGATTGGAGGTTAAACAAGGAGCTTTACACCCTTAGTGAGAGGCTTAAGTTTGAATTCAATAATCTTAGTGTTACCGCAAATGATAAAATAAGCTGCAACATTCTCCCTAATCTAGTCCGTTTAACAGAATTCCTGGAAGAAGTTATTCACAGGATATATGATTTTTCAGGAAGTAGTACTGAGGTAAAATCGCTTTTGTACAGGGAAAGGCATCGAATCAATAATAAATTGACGAATCTTATTCCTAAAACATCGGACATCATTCTTGCAAAATAATAAAGGATTTATCTGGATAGGAACGGAAGAGGGCTTAAATAGGTTTGATGGGTATTTAGGTCAATACCCAAAGCCGGAATCAAAACGGTTCCGGCTTTTAATTTTTTAAATTCAATGATGCAAAGAAATGACAGCTTTCATAAATCTGTCATATTTAATCATTTCAGCAGATCATCCCGGCGCCGGCAGTAGTATTGCTTTCTTTATCTATAAGAATGAAATTCCCGTTGGCTTTGTTTTTTTTGT
>Ga0105095_10001345_pt1 | contig 12875 bp, 12 predicted proteins | sample PPLLak2March2015_2_FD_79180 | JGI IMG/M metagenome (GOLD analysis project Ga0105095, IMG submission 79180) | Freshwater sediment microbial communities from Prairie Pothole Lake near Jamestown, North Dakota, USA - PPLs Lake P8 Core (3) Depth... | ecosystem: Environmental > Aquatic > Freshwater >... | reverse complement strand
TTATCTGTGATGTCAATTTTTTTTTGAGTTTTCAAGGTAACCTTTTAAGGGTTTGTGGTATTAACAATTGAGTTGATCCCATAAGCGGTAGCCGAAAAGCTTTAAAAGAGTAGGCCTGATTGACAAAAAAAAATGTAATGAAAAACTTATTCGCCCTGTTTTCCGCAAAGAGAGTGAAGGTTTCACTCAATGATTTCGAAAATGAAGCAATTGAACTTTATGCATTGCAAAAAATTAGAGGAGGCGGTGAGCCAGCTAATAGAGAAGAGATTAATATTCTCATCGCAGATTAAGAGTTCTTTCTTTGCTTAGTTAGCTGAGATCAGATTTTCGCCAGGCGCGGAATTTGATTTTTTGTAGTGCATTTCTGCCACTGGTGGAATAATCCGGGTGAAGTACAGGAGATTAACAACTGTATGAGCGTGGTACATTCCCGGAAGATACAGATTTAAGGATGCGTATATCCTTGAGGCATGAATTCGTATAACTGCTATTTACAGGGATACGCTGAATGCCGGATATCGTGCTTTGAAGAGGTGTTAGGATAATATTATTATAATAAATTGAAATGCAGGAAGTTGTGTATAAATTTTTAATAAATAATAAGTCTGGACCTGGAAATTCATTCAAATAAAATATATATTCATTTAAAAACCATCTTATACTATGGAACAATTGAGTAAATATCATGATTACATCCAGCCTTTTCTGGATGGGGAGTTGAGCCGGGAGGACCTGGACTGGATCAGCAAAGAGCTTGAATCCAACGCAGTCCTTGCGGACGACATTAAATTATACCGGGAAGTGGATCAGGCCATTCGTGAACAGGACGTGCTGGACCTAAGAAACCAGCTTAACGTCGTCCATAATTCACTGGATGAAGCTATCCGGAATCCTAAAAAGACGCCCCGGTACAGGAAAGTAATTTCCTACGCAGCCATTGCATCACTGGCTGTCCTAATCTCCGTCGGAGTTCTGTATAAACTGCAGAATAAGAAACTGGGGAATGTGGAAATATTCGAAAAATACTATGAACCCTATGAGATCACCATGGTCTACAGGTCAGGTGAAGAATCACAAAAACTGATGGCGGAAGCGATGCAATATTATGACGCTGGACGCTTCCAGGATGCAATTGTCCTGTTCGAAAAGCTACTGACCCAAGATCCGAATGCTATGGAAACTAACCTTTATTCGGGGATCAGCTATTTGGAAGTTGAGAGGTATTCGGATGCAGACAGATCATTCAATAAGATTATTGATCATAATGATAACTTGTTTATCGAACCTGCAGAGTATTTTCTCGGTTTCTGCTACTTGATGACCACTGATACTGAAACCGCAAGGAACCATTTTAGAAAAATTGCGAAGAGCAACAGTTCCTATAAAGACAAAGCTCTGGAAATTTCTAAGAGATTGAAGTAAAATATACTAATTGTGTCGATTCTCGCATCCATGAAGGAAACTCTTCCATATAATGAACTTCTGAAGTACGTGGCCAAGCTCGAGTCAAAGGTAATACAGCTTGAAAAACAGGTTGAGGAAGGCAAAATGCAATCAGAACAACTGAAAACCGGATTCCTTTCAAATATTTCTCATGAGATAAGGACCCCGATGAATGCCATCCTCGGCTTCTCAAGTCTGCTTAATGACCAGCAGCTTCCAGGTAATAAGAGAGAAGAATATATGAACCATATTACCCAGAGCAGCGCGAAACTGCTTAATATGGTGGATGCAATGATCGATATTTCCTTGATTGAAGGCGGATTACTAAAGATTAATCCTGAAGAATGTCAGATCAATCAACTCCTTAAAGATATTTACTATAATTTTAATATCGACCGGCATAGAAGCGGCAGAAACCATATAGCTCTGCTGCTTAATACACAGGTCAAAGAAGATGATTTTTTGATTTATACAGATCCATTCAGACTGAACCAGGTAATGACAAACCTTATAAGTAACGCATTTGCTTATGCAGACAGGGGCATAATCGAATTCGGGTATTACCTGGAGGGTACGAACGACCGGATAACTTTTTTTGTGAATGATAGCGGAAAAGGGGTGCTCAAAGAAAAATCCAAACCGATTTTAGAGAGCCTTGATAAGAATAATTACAACAATCAGAAAATTGAAGGCGGATTAGGATTAGGCCTTACTCTTTCCAAAGGGATCATCAAACTCATGGGTGGAAAGATTTGGGTGGAAGAAAGTGCTTTTAGCGGATCAACTTTTAAGTTTTCTCTTCCTTACAAGATAGTAAGGGAAATGGGATTACAACAACTCAATCCTTTTACAAGTAAGATGTTTATTGCCTGATAAGCCGGGAAACAGGGCGAATTTTACCGCAAAGGCAATAGACGGGATGAATCAGAAAGGGAGATCGTCATGTTCCTCAAACGGAGGTGCTTCCTCTTCCATCAGCGGAGGTGGAGGAGGAAGCTCTTCAGAGGTCATGGCGATCTTTTCTATTCTCCATGCATCAAGATTAGTGAAATAACTGACCCTGTCATCCTTTACCCAGCGCTTGCCCCTGATATTAAAACTGACTTTAATCTCATCATTAAGGTTGAATTTGTCAAGCAGTGAACAGCGCTCCCCGGTTAACTGAAATTTGATAAGGTCAATAAATTCCTTTCCGCCTGAATTGTCAATATGCTCGATTACAAATTCCCGCTTTTTGAAGGTATCACTTACCTGGACTGTATCGTTCTTTTCAATTAATTTTCCTGACAATTCAAAGTTCATAGCTGATAATCCTGATTATTTTGTTCTGATGATCAATATTCTATTCTCCTGATTCTGCTTCCGGCTCATCAATAGAAATCAATTCCACATCAAAAAGCAATACCATGTTTGCCTGTATCTTACTGCCAGGCATTGGCCTTGATCCGTAAGCAAGTTCGGATGGAATGAAAAGTTGCCACTTTGATCCGACTGGCATTAACTGCAGGGCTTCCTGCCATCCCTGGATGACTCCATTAACAGGAAAAGAAGCAGGTTCGCCGCGTTCGACTGATGAATCAAAAACTGTCCCATCTGTTAGTGTGCCATGATAATGAACTGTAACATTATCCGTAAGCTTTGGCTTAGGTCCTGTACCTTCTCGGACAATTTTGTACTGTAGTCCGCTTGGTGTTGTTACAACACCACTCTTTGCTTTGTTCTCTGCAAGGAATTTCTCTCCTTCTTCCTTGTTTATTACTGAACCTTCGTTTTCAAGACGCTGCATATAGGTTGATATTATTCTGTTGGCTTCATTTGGATCAATTGTATTATTTCCGCCAAATCCGTCCTCCATACCCTTTGCAACAGCAAGATAATTAATCTCCTTCATCGGACTGCTTTGAAGATTTGTCCCGATACTTAAACCGATGCAATAACTAACTGAATCTAAGTCAGATTGAAGATTAACATTGGTAAGCTTGGTCTGGCAGGAGACTAAAAAGAATACACCCAGAAGTGTTGATGAAATAAGAATTCTGATTTTCATTGTTTGTGAAATTAAGTTATTAAAAGTTTGGCGAAATTACTTATCTTTTTAATACTTAATCCTGAAAATGTCAGAATATCGGTAAGAATTTTAAATTTTTTTCAGCATTCTGTATCATTTGAACGATCAGAAAAACCTTGAACATCTTAACATTTCCCTTTTTCCCATGGGACCAGGGATTTTTTCAACAATAAATCCGCAATGCTGAAATCTGCGTCTCACTTCACCTTTTGAGGAATAAGTCGTAAGAAGACCTCCGGGATTCATCGCATTGTAAATCTTGCGGAATATCTCTTCAGTCCACATTTCAGGTTGTTTGTCAGGACCGAATGCATCAAAGTATACTATATCATATTTACTTGTGAATTCCAGTTCATTTATATCTGCAAGGATCTTCCTTAAAAGGAAAAAATCTGATATCTCATGGTCTTTATTCCAGGATAAATCGTGAATCTTCGCCAGCCACCCACTTTGGGTGCTATCAATAAACCGGGAATAATTCAGGTGTTCAATTATATCTGCAGGCAAAACATATTTGTCAACAGAATGATATGTCACCCTGCGTTTCTCCTCCCCGGCCTGCTTCATCGTCAACAATACATTTAACCCGGTGCCAAATCCCACCTCAAGGATACTTACATAAGGAGATGAATGATAGCTGAATCCGGAACTGATGTATACATGCATAGATTCCCTTATGGCTCCGTATCTTGAATGATAATGATCGTTTATTTCCTGATTATACAGGGTGTGTGATCCATCCTCTGTCGTTACAATTCTGATAGGCATAATTTCAGATGAAAGTGCAAAGTTATCTAAAGAAATTATAAGTAAATTTCCGGTCTTAATCAGATTCAAATGAAAAGATCACAATATATTTTAGTTCTGGCTCTCTTTATTACCTTATGCAGTAGTGCTTTAATATTGTGTCAGCGGGAGAAAAACCTCACCCTCAATATGATGACATATAATATAAGGTATGCAGAAGATAAACCTGAACCGGAGAGCTGGGACAACCGCAGGAATGGTATCATAAGCAGTTTTACAGGAACTGATATCGCCGGACTTCAGGAAGTACGGTCTGTCCAGGTGAATGATTTGAAGACAAATCTTCCTGCTTATAGTATTATCCATCGATCAAGGGAGATAGATCCGGAAGAAGGCGAAGGTGTATCACTTCTTTACAATGGGGATAAATTCAAGCTGCTTAATTCCGGAACATTCTGGCTTTCTGATACCCCGGAAGTCCCGGGCTCTAATACCTGGAATGCTGCCTGCAACAGGATTGTGACATGGGGCAGGTTCAGGGATAATCAGACCGGTATAGAATTCTTTGTTTACAATACTCATCTTGACCATGTTTCGCAATTTGCAAGAGAAAAAAGTATCGTGCTTATTCTGGATACAATGCGGATCATGACTTCCGGATCTCCTGTCATATTGATGGGTGATTTTAATTCTGAAGAGGACAACCCGGTTTATAAAATAATAAAGGATTTCGGACTGAAGGATGCGTACAGAGAAATTAAATCCGTTTCAGATAGCATGGACCTGACTTTTCATGGATGGCAGAATGAGAAAGGATTATCCAGGATCGATTATATTTTTATTTCCCCGGATTTTCAGGTCAGAAATGCCAGGGTAATAAAAAGTAAAGTGAACGGGATATATCCTTCAGATCATTTTCCTGTAGTAACGGAAATAGTCTTCAAAAAGCCGGAATAGTCAGCTCCCGGTCAGCCTTTCCTTCGGGGAAGATACTCCGAATATATATTATCCATTGACCTGAAAAGATTCTTTCTTGCATCTTTGTTCAGCTTCTCAAGGAATTCCAGAAGGTTTTCCATATCATACCTTTTTGTAGAATCCTCATAAGGGCACGATTTTTCATGCTCTTTAAATTCACGGAGAGAAGCATACAAAGCAAGTTCTTTTTCAGGGACCATAAGTAACGGACGGATCAGGCTTGTGTGGCCGCCGAACATGGAAAGTTTCTGAGGAAGAGAGCTATACGAGCCATGATATATCATATTCATCAGCATGGTTTTAATCGCGTCATCAAAGTGATGACCAAGTGCAATCTTATTGCAGTTTATCTCTTTTGCCTTTTCAAAGATTTTCTTGCGCCTGGCCCATGAACAGATAAAACATGGCTGTTTTTCAGGTTTTCGCGTAAAGTCAACCTCTGTTTCCTCCAGAAATAACTTAATATTCAGCTCGTTACAAAAACCAACAAGATAATCTGTATCAACTTTGTAACCAACATTTATTGCTGAAACATGAATAGCATACAATTCAAATGAAACCGGTATGTGTTTTTTCCTGTCGGCCAGAGCTTCAAGCAATATCATGGAATCTTTACCGCCGGATAATCCGACCAGCACACGGTCCTCATTATCAATCAGATTGAAGTCATATATTGTTTTACCAACCTTTTTGCAGATTTTGTCGAACTGCTTTCTCGTTTTAATATCTGTAATTCGGGTCATAATATTATGATAACTATGAAAGTGCAAATTATCTGTTATTTTTTGCTTTTTGAAATGAAATCACACTAATTTTAGTTCCTGATATTACTTTTTAACTCTTGAAGAAAATAGTACTTTTCCTGATCATGATCATTGCATTTGCACCGTCTGACGGACAGGAAATGGAGTGGGCATATGGATTTGACGGATTCCTGGATAACCGCGAGTATCAGAATACGGTTCAATATTCCCAGACCATATTCGGAGCCAGAACATGGCTTGAACTTGGAGGGAATATCGATCAGGTTCACCGGCTTCGTGCGGGATTAAATTATATGTACGAGTTTGGAAGTACTTTTGATGCAATAAAGCCTTCTCCCGTTTTATATTATCAGCTTCATTACAAGCCGGTCAACTTTTATATAGGTTCTTTCCCGAGAAATGATATACTGGACTTTCCTCTTGCACTGTTAACTGATACCTTAAATTATTACAGGCCTGAAATTGAAGGGATGTCGCTGAGTTATGATATTGGCAAATGGGGCTTCGAAAATGTATTTATCGACTGGACCGGACGGCAATCCGATAATGATCCGGAACAATTTATGTTTGGATTTTCGGGCAGGTTTAATTATAAAATCTTTTACTTTACCCACCATTTCCTGATGGGCCATTTTGCCATGCCGCTTATCAGGCCGCCTGATTTTCATCTCAGGGATAATGGTGGATTTGACCTTAATCTCGGAACAGATCTTTCAAACCTGGTTTTTTTCGATACAGTGAATATCTCAATAGGAATGCTGGTTTCGCTGGACAGGATCAGGGGTGTATATGATGGCTGGGAAACACCGGCAGGTTTCATTGCTCAGGCAAACCTGGGTTACAGAGGTCTGGGATTAAAGGGAACATATTACAGGGGGCAGGGACATGAATTTCTTTATGGGGATTCATTTTATAAAGCCAGGGAATATGGCAGGATGGATATTTACTGGCAACCTTTCGCGAACAGGAATGTGCAGGGTAAAATTGTATTTTCACTGCATTTCATTGAACAATCAGTGGATTATTCACAACAGGTGCTAATTTCGATTAATTTAGGCGGGTCAAAGCCTTTCAGTAATTCAAAATATAAACCATAATTAAATAAGTATGAAGAACAAAATCAGGTCATCTAACGGTGTAACAAGACGTGAATTTATTGGCAGAACATCTGCAGCTGCTGCTGGATTGATTATTTTGCCAAGTCATGTCATTGGCGGATTGGGGTACACCCCACCAAGCGATAAGCTCAATATTGCAGCAATAGGAATTGGCGGAAAAGGGAAAGACAATCTGGCAAATATGGTAGGTCAGAATATTGTTGCTCTATGCGATGTAGATTGGGATTATGCTGCAGGGGTATTCAAGACTTACCCAAAAGCGGAAAAGTACAAGGATTTCAGGATAATGCTGGAAAAACAAAAAAATATTGAAGCTGTTTTGATTGCGACTCCGGACCACTCTCATTACCTTTCTGCAGCCATGGCCATGAAGATGGGCAAACATGTGTATGTTCAGAAGCCTCTGACACACTCTATCTGGGAAGCACGCGAACTGACCCGGCTTGCCCGGGAATATAAAGTCGCGACTCAGATGGGAACTGAAGGACATTCATCTGACGAGGTCAGAAAACTTACTGAGGTCATTCAATCAGGTGTTATTGGAGAGATAAGAGAGGTCCATGCATGGACAAACAGGCCAATATGGCCCCAGGGAATGGACAGGCCAACTGAGATAGTGGAAGTGCCTAAAACCCTGGACTGGAATCTTTTCCTGGGACCGGCCCCATTCCGTCCCTACCATCCTGCATATACTCCATGGAGCTGGCGAGCCTGGTGGGATTTCGGGACTGGTGCTCTTGGTGATATGGGCTGTCATGTGCTTGATGTTCCATTTTATGCCCTGAAACTTGGTTGGCCGATTTCTTTCGAAGCAAGTTCATCACCTGTGAACACTGAAAGTGCACCGCTTGCTTCCCGTGTTGAATATGTTTTTCCCGAAAGGGATCCTTTGCCAAACCTGCAACTCCCTGAAGTCAAATTGATCTGGTATGATGGCGGATTAACGCCCCCACGTGTTAAAGAAATACCGGATGGCGAAGCCATGGGTGGATGGGATGGCGGCAATTTATATATTGGTACAAAGGGCAAGATTATATCAGAATATTATGGCAGCAATTTTAAACTGCTTCCTTCAGGTATGAGTTATAGTAGGCCCCCTGCCAGTATTGAAAGGATTCCCGATGATCCTCTTGGAGGTGGCAGGCATGAAATGGACTGGGTCAGGGCATGCAAGGAAGGCCCTGAAAACCGGAGAAAGCCAGCTTCAGATTTTGAACTTGCCGGTCCGCTGACTGAAATGGTTGTAGCAGGGAATCTTGCTATTCGTCTTCAGGGCTTGCAAAGGAAAATTCAATGGGATGGGCCAAATATGAAGATCAAAAATATTGGTCCGGATGAAAAATTAATTTTGCTTACCTCCCATACAAATTACCAGAATGGCAAGTGGACACCATATTTTTATGACGAAACCGCAGAAGCAAATGCACTTGAAACCGCCAGTGGATGGATCAATCATAAGTACAGAGAGTTTTAATTTTGGGAGGAATTTTGAAAATCGGAATTTTATCAGGAAAATCATATTCGGAAGTAGCCAGAATTCTTGAACAAGCTGGCTTCATAAATATCCCGGTTGAAAGGATCACCTATTGGCTTTATCGCAGGAGGATAAAGGATTTTATGGAGATGGATAATGTCCCAAAGGCGCTCCGGATATATCTGAGCAAAAGGTTTCAACCGGGTTATTATGGACCGTTTCAATCATTCTTGTCGGATGACCTTAGCAGGAAATTTCTTTTTAAGACAAGGTCAGGATTCCCGGTAGAATCAGTATATATACCAGATAGTAAAAGGAATACTATCTGTATATCAAGCCAGGCCGGTTGCCGGATGGCCTGCAGTTTCTGCAATACAGGGATGCTTGGATTTCATGGTGATCTGGGGACGGATGAAATCCTGAATCAGGTCGGATCGATTATGGAAACTGACAGGCTTACCCATATTGTTTTTATGGGGATGGGCGAGCCATTGGATAATTATGAAAACGTTCTGAAGGCTCTGGATATTCTGACTGCCCAGTGGGGCTTTGCTTTCAGTCCCAGGAATATAACTGTTTCAACAATTGGATTGAAACCGCATATGAAAGAATTCCTGAAGAGCACGAAATGTAACGTTGCTGTAAGCATTCATTCCCCTTTTGATGAAGAAAGGGATGAAATAATACCCTCTGATTCTAAATATTCAATCCGGGAACTCGTTGAAATGATTGGAGAGCACAATTGGGAGAAAAACCGAAGAATGACATTTGAGTATATAATGATAAAAGGTTTAAATGACACAGACAGGCACCTGGCCGGGCTGATACGGATTTTAAAAGGAACAGTTATAAGGATTAATCTGATGAGTTATCATCCATCTGAAGGAAGCATAATGCAAAGTTCAACTGATGACATACAATGGTTGTTTAAAAAGCAGCTGATACAAAATGGAATATCTGCCAGCATAAGAAGGTCAAGAGGAATAGATATAGGTGCTGCATGCGGCCTGCTTGGAGGAAGTAATAGTTAAAGTTCGGAGAATATTATGATTGTCAGGAATAACAGAAGTTCGGGTTTGATTATATGTATGCTGGGTTATATTACGGCTGTATTCGTTTGTTATCTGTTCGGATCGGTTTTCTATGGCAATAATGTTATTTTGTATGCATTTATTCTCGATTTACTTGCGACTTTTGCTATTTTCCTTATCAGCATGCTGGTAAATAATTCCTGCATTTATGATCCCTACTGGAGCCTTGCCCCGCCGATTATATTTCTTTACTGGATTTCTGCAGGTGAACCTGTTGAGGGAAATGTATTAAGGCAAACCCTGATACTACTTCTGGTTATTTTCTGGTCGATCAGGCTGACGTGGAACTGGATCAGACGATGGAACGGATTAATTGATGAAGACTGGCGTTACAGGAATTTTCGCAAGAAATTCCCTTCATCATACTGGCTTGTAAGTTTTCTTGCGATACATCTGGTGCCTACACTTATAGTATTTCTGGGTTGCATTTCTGTGTACCCCGCACTTATGATGATCGCATCACCCCTGAATATTATTGACCTGATTGCTGGATCGATAACACTGGCCGGCATTATAATTGAAACTGTATCTGATCAGCAGCTCAGGAAGCATCTGCGAAAGGGCAGGGAGGAACCATTTCTGTCTGAAGGTATGTGGAAGTATTCTCGTCATCCAAATTATTTCGGCGAAGTACTTTTCTGGATCGGACTGGCTGTTTTTTCCCTGTCATCAGACAGTTTTATATGGTGGATTCTTCCTGGCCCGGTAATAGTGCTAATGATGTTCCTGTTTATCAGCGTTCCGATGACTGACAAAAGAATGCTGCAGAGAAGAAGAGGTTACAGGGAATACTACAAAAAAACTTCAGGATTGATCCCCTGGTTCGTCAGGAAAAGCAATAGCCAGTAATTCGCCTGCTATTCATAGCGCAGAGTATCAGCAGGATTTGTTGCCGCAGCACGCAGGGATTGATAAGTGACTGTAATAAAACCTATAATGATTGAAACTGCGGCTGCAAGTGGAAAGATCCACCATGAAATTGTAGTCCTGTAGGCATAGCTTTCAAGCCACCTGTTCATTGAAAACCACGCTAAAGGCCAGGCAATGAGATTGGCAAGGAAGATCCACTTTACGAATCTTCCGTTTATAAGCATGAATATATTGAATAGTGATGACCCGTAAGTCTTTCTGATACCGATTTCTTTAGTGCGCTGTTCAGCCATAAATGAAGCCATCCCGAAGAGACCCATGCATGAAATCAGTATTGCCAGCAGGGAAAACACATTGAAAATTATTCCCATGCGTTGTTCCGGCCTGTACAATTGTTCCAGTTCTTCATCCAGGAACTGGTATTCAAAAGGTTCGCCGCTATAATAATTATTCCAGATCTTTTCAATTTCCCTGATGGTATTATCATGACCGGCAGGTTCTATGCGAATAACCACCTCAGTGAAGTAATCAGGATCCAGTGACAGAACGACAGGATCAATTGCCCTTGAAAGATGATGGAAATTGAAATTCTTAACTATACCAACTATCTGACCCTGGTTATCACCATAATAAAGAATCTTCCCGATTGGAGATTCTATCCCCATTCTCCTCACTGCCTCCTCATTGAGGATGAAGTTTACAGTGTCGGTGGGGTATTCCGGGGAGAAAGATCTTCCATCAATCATTTCCATACGGAATGTTTCAGTATAATTAAAATCAACAAATAACTGCTGGAATAATATTTCCAGCCCCGGCTCCTTTTCTTCCCAATTATATTTCCATGATGAATTTGTCATTGTCACAGGTACCCTGTTCGTAGCTGTTACATTTTCAATTCCCGGGTATTTCAGCAACGCCTCTTTAAATGCCGGATAATTTGAGAAATCCCGCAAAGTAAAATACAGGAGGTTGCTTTTATCAAATCCCAGATCCATTTGATTCATTGTTTGTAACTGCTTGTATATAACCATTGTGCAAATTATCAGCGCCACGGAAATTGTGAATTGCACTATTACCAGGATTTTTCTGAAAGTTGATGACCCGATCCTGTATGTGCCTTTAATTACGTCTGATGCTTTAAACGAGGATAAGAAATGTGCCGGATAACTGCCTGCGAATGCTGCTGTTACTAGAATAATCAGGCAAATTGCTGCCATAATCTGAGGATTGGATAGTCGGAATTCAAGTTCTTTGGCTGAAAGTTCATTAAAGGGGCCTATCAGGAGCTTCACGAGGATTATAGATAAAATTGCCCCTGCCAGGGTCAGAAAGATCGATTCGCCATAAAACTGGGCAACCAGTTTGGTCCTGGTTGCACCTGAGACTTTTCTGATACCGACTTCTTTTGCCCTGCGCGCAGATCTTGCCGTGGAAAGATTCATAAAATTTATGCAGGCAATGAAGAGAATAAAAACGGCTATTATTGTGAAAATATTAACGTACTGGATGGGACCTCCTCCAAGGATAGAGTGCAGATGGGTTTTTAATAATGGCTGAAGGTATAATTCAATGTCAGTTTCATGGTGCTTCTGAATAAAGTCAATAATTTTCTTCTCAACCTCTTCCTCCGAAATGCCAGGCCTTGTCTGAATATAGGTCCGGAATGAATTACTGCTCCACAGGCCCTCTGGATAATCCCATATCTCAAGCATAAATTCGAATGGAACCAGGAATTCCCATCTGACATGTGAATTCATTGGAACATCTTCCATGACTCCTGTGATGGTAAGCTCATATTTGTTATTGACATTGAGGCTTTTGCCGAGTGGATTTTCATTACCGAAATATTTTTCAGCCATGCTTTTTGTCAGAACAATCGAATGGGGATCTCTCAGCGCAACTGCTGGATCACCATTTATGAACGGGTATGTAAACATTTCAAGAGCTTCCTGATCGGCAGCATAACCGCGGGTTTCATTAAAGACTTTATCTCCATACCTTACCAGCAGTTTCTCCCAGAAAAGATTCAGCCTGGTTGCATTTACAATTTCCGGGATGTCCTGTTTCAGAGCCCTGGAAAGCGGTTCAGGTGTGGCAAAAACCAGGAATGTTTCTCCTCCTGAATAATACTGTTTCTCATAAACCCGGTATATGTTTTCGGCATTTTTATGATACCTGTCAAAACTAAGTTCATCTTTTACCCAGATATAGATAAAGATTGAGCAGGCGAGGCCGATGGAAAGACCCAGAATATTTATCGCAGTGAAGGCTTTGTAACGTATTACATTGCGTAATGCAACTAAAAAATAATACTTTAAC
>Ga0105095_10001343_pt1 | contig 12890 bp, 9 predicted proteins | sample PPLLak2March2015_2_FD_79180 | JGI IMG/M metagenome (GOLD analysis project Ga0105095, IMG submission 79180) | Freshwater sediment microbial communities from Prairie Pothole Lake near Jamestown, North Dakota, USA - PPLs Lake P8 Core (3) Depth... | ecosystem: Environmental > Aquatic > Freshwater >... | reverse complement strand
TCGTAGACCGAAAGCCGCTCCATCGCTTCCTCCGATATCTTCGTGAGGTTCTTCTTGGTGGAGGCCGAGGACTTCGCCAGAAAGTGGGTCGCGAGAAGCGGGATGTCCTCCCGCCGCTCGCGAAGCGGCGGCATGTGGATTGGGATCACGTTCAGGCGATAGTACAGGTCTTCGCGAAAAGTCCTGTCCTGGACGGCGCGCTCGAGATCCTTGTTGGTCGCGGCGAGGATGCGAACGTCCACCTCGATCTCCTCCGTCGAGCCAATCCTCCGGATTTTCTTTTCCTGGAGGACGCGAAGGAACTTCACCTGCATCGTGGGGCTCATCTCCGCGATCTCGTCGAGAAGGATCGTGCCCCGATGAGCGACCTCAAAGAGCCCTTTGTGATTGGTCGTGGCCCCGGTGAACGAGCCCTTCAGGTGGCCGAAGAGCTCGCTCTCGAGAAGGGTCTCGGGGAGAGCGCCGCAGTTGATTGAAACGAAGGGCTCCGAGGCCCGCGGACTCCTAACGTGCATCGCCTTCGCCGCGAGCTCTTTTCCCGTGCCGCTCTCGCCGGTGATGAGGACAGTGCTGTTGGTGGTCGCCACGGACTTGATGTGCTCGAAGAGCTCGAGCATCACCGGGCTCCCGCCGAGCATCGAGTCCAGCCCCTGGGTCTTCTTGAGCTCGCGCTTGAGGGTCTCGTTCTCCCGTTTGAGTCGAACTTTCTCGAGGGCGTTCCGGATGTTGGCCTTCAGCTCCTCGAGCTTGAACGGCTTGGTGAGGTAGTCGTAGGCGCCGAGACGCAACGCCTCGACCGCGGTCTCCGCCGAGGCGTAGGCGGTTATCATGATCACCGGCACCGAGGGGTCCGTCTCCTTGACATGCCGCAGCACCTCGACCCCGCTCATGTCCGGCATCTTGATGTCGGAGATCACGAGATCGTAGGAAGATTTGTCGAAGATCTCCGTGGCCTTCCGGCCGGACTCCGCCAGGGTCAGGCGATAGCCCTCCTTGCCGAGAGCGATCTCGAGAAGCTGGCGCATGGACTCTTCGTCATCGACGACGAGAATTCGGCTCAATCCAGTGTCCTCCGATCCAGCGGAAAGTGCACCGAGACCACGGTGCCTTTCGAGGCGACGCTGTCCACCTGAATCAAGCCATTGTAGTCCTTGACGATGCGGTAGACGATGGCGAGACCGAGGCCGCTTCCGCGCTTGAAGCTCCCGGAGAAGGGCTCGAAGACCTTGTGCACCTCTCCTCCCGAGATCCCGATTCCCTGGTCGCGGAACGTCATCACCACTCCGCCCGAGCCGTTTCTCGCGAGCGACATATCGAGCCGGCCGCCGTCGGGCATGGCCTGAAGCGCGTTTCTCGCGAGGTTCCAGGTGATCTGCTTCATCTGATTGGGGTCGGCGAAGAGCATCACCGGCGTTTCCGGGAGCTGGAGGGCGATCTGGTGCTCGGGGAGGACCTCCGAGCTGTGCCGGAGCAGCGTCGCCGTCTCCTCGATCACCCGCCGGAGGTCGATTTGATCCGGCTCGAAGCGCGGCGGCCTCGCGTAGGCGAGAAATTCAGTGAGGGTGCCCGACAGGCGCTCGGACTCGCGGACGATGATGTCCATGAGACGCTTCTGCTCCCAGGTGAGCTCCTCCGCCTCCGCGAGCACCTGCACCGACCCGCTGATCGACGCCAGCGGGTTGCGGATCTCGTGGGCCATTCCCGCGGCCATCTCTCCCATGGTCGCGAGATTCTCCTTGAGCCTCACCTCGCGCTCCAGCCGCTTGATCTCCGTGAGGTCCTGGAAGACGAAGAGCAACCCGCTCTTCTTGTCGCCTTCGAACAACAGGTGGGAGACGCTCATGCCGAGGTAGATTTCCTCCCCCCGGCGGTTCAGATAGGCTCCCTCCATCCTCAGGAAGCGCTTCCCCGCGAGCTTGGCCTTGAGCCGGTCGAGGAAATCGTCCTTTTCGCCCAGGAGGTTCGTGACGTCCTGACCGATCGCCTGCGCCGAATCCACGACGAGGATGTTCGACGCCGCCTCGTTGAAGAAGTTGATTCGACCGTCGACGTCGGTGGTCATCAGGCCTGAGGTGATGGAATCGATGATCGTCTGGTTGAAGACCTCGAGATCCGCGAGAGAGTCGGACGCCTCCTCGAGCTTTCGGCCCGCGAGCCGCAGGCTCTCCGACAGGTAGCTGGTGAGAAGGGCCACGGTGTAGAACGCGAAGAGGTTGAGAAACACGGTATAGGCCACGACCTGCGCCGGCAGGACCGACGCCGCGGGATGAGCCACGGACGGGTATGGGCGGATCGCCCCCAGGTAGAGCGCCTGGACCAGCGCGCCGTAGAGAACCGAGGCGACGGTCGCCGCGATGAGCCCGCCGCGGCCGAAAAGGATGATGCTCGCGGAAATGATGCTGATGAGGTAGAGGAAGGAGAAGTTGCTCTCGATTCCGCCGGTGGAGTGGACGATCCCGGTGATGATGAGAAGGTCTCCGAGCACCTGCGCATAGGCGAGCTCGCGCCGATGGGCCCCGGTGAAGGGCCAGGCGAGCGCGTAGAGGAGCGTCAGGAGATAGGTGAGGGCGATGAGGAGGTACAGCGGCTCCCCCGGCTCGCTCGGGCGGGCGAGCACCTCGGCAACCACCGCGGAGCCCAGGAGGGCGGTCATCACCACCACCCGCAGGACCATCAGCCAGACGAGGGCGTTGTCGGCGATCTTGCGGGCGGAGTCCGCTTTCTTCTTCGGCATGGCCGTGGATCGCCGGTTTCGTTCGACCCCGGGGCGAAACTGGAGCCCCGGGCGATCGAACCCTTACGACAGCTGGTTGATGAGATCGAAGATGGGCATGTACATCGAGATCACGATGCCGCCGACCACGGACCCCAGGAAGAGGATCAGGATAGGCTCCATCAGCGTCATCAGATTCGCCACAGCGGTGTCGACTTCGTCCTCGTAGAAGTCGGCGATCTTCGAAAGCATGGTGTCGAGGGCGCCGGTCTGCTCACCGACGGAGATCATCTGCACCACCATCGGAGGGAATACGTCGGTTTGCTTGAGCGGGGCGGCGAGAGACTGACCGCCCTCGACGCTCTTTCTCGTCTCCATGATGGCGTCCTCGACGATGGCATTGCCCGACGTCCGCGCGGTGATCTCCAGACCGTCGAGAATGGGAACGCCGCTCGAGATGAGGGTCGAGAGCGTCCGGCAGAAGCGGGCCACGGCGATCTTGCGAAGGATCATGCCGATTACCGGCAGCCGCAGCATCAGCCGGTCGAGGACACGGCGGCCGTTGTAGGTCTCGTAGTAGCGCTTCAGAAAGAACGTGCCGACGCCGGCGCCGATCACCAGGGGCAGCATCAGACGAACCAGCCAGTTCGACAGCGCGATCACGATCCGCGTCGGCAGCGGAAGCTGCGCCCCGAGTCCGGCGAAGAGAGCCGCGAACGTCGGGATCACTTTCCACAGGATGACGCCGACCACCAGGACGGCGATGGAAATGACTGCCGCCGGATAGACCAGCGCGGACTTGACCTGCGACTTCAGCTTCACCGACTTCTCGATGTACTGGGCAAGCCGCTTCAGGATGGTGTCGAGGATACCTCCGGCCTCACCGGCCGCGATCATGTTGGTGAAGAGATCGTCGAAGACCTTGGGGTGTTTCTTCATCGCGTCGGCGAGAGACGACCCCCCTTCCACGTCCTGGCGCACGTGCAGCAGGACCTTCTGGAAGTTGGGATTGTCGTTCTGAGTCCCCAGGATCTCGAGGCACTGCACCAGGGGGAGACCGGCGTCGATCATTACCGAGAACTGCCGGGTGAAGATGGCGACGTCTTTCGGCTTGATGCCTCCGCCGAATTTGGGAAGCGCGAACTCCTTTCCCTTCTCCTTGACGCTGGTGACGAGGATCTGCTCCCGGCGGAGCATGGCGATGACCGCGTCCTTGGAGTCCGCGTTCCTTTCCCCCGACGTCGCCGCGCCGCTTCGCGTCTTGCCCTTGAATACGTAGGCCGGCATGAATTCTCCTCCTTGTCGCTAGGAGACAGCGCGCTCTGAGAAAGCTTCGAGAATTTCGGCGTGCTCTTCCATCGGGTCAGCGCTTGACGACACCCGGGCGCGTCGTCGTCTGGGTTCCCGCCGGCATCGGCCGCTGTTGGACCGCCGTGGGGAGCCCCGTGCCGCGATTGATCATGTCCTGCAGCTCGTCCGGGATCGACGACATCGCCAGAGCGAGCTGCAGCGTGATCTGCTTCTTGAAGTAAAGGGTCGCGAGCGCCTGGTTGAACGTCTGCATCCCGTGCTTCTCCTGCCCGGTCTGCATCGTCGAGTAGAGCTGGTGGATCTTGTCCTCACGGATCAGGTTCCGGATGGCGGAGTTCGGAATCATGATCTCCATGGCCAACACCCGGCCCGAGCCGCTCGCCTTGGGAAGGAGCGACTGGCACATGATGCCCTCGAGAACGAACGAGAGCTGCGCTCGAATCTGCGGCTGCTGGTGCGCGGGGAAGACGTCCACGATCCGGTTGATGGTCTGGGCGGCGGAGTTGGTGTGGAGCGTCGCGAACGTCAAGTGGCCGGTTTCCGCGATGCGGAGGGCCGCCTCGATGGTCTCGAGGTCGCGCATTTCTCCGATGAGCACCACGTCGGGATCCTCGCGCAGGGCGGCGCGCAGCGCGTTGGTGAAGCTGTGGGTGTCGGAATGCACTTCGCGCTGGTTCACCAGGCACCCCTGGTGGTTGTGCAGGTACTCGATCGGGTCCTCGATGGTGATGATGTGCTCGCGTCGTTCCTTGTTGATCTTGTCGAGCATCGCGGCCAGGGTCGTGGATTTGCCGCTGCCGGTGGGGCCGGTGACCAGAACCAGGCCCCGGGGCTTGTCGCAGACCTGCGCGATGACCTGGGGCAGACCGAGTTCCTTGAAGCTCTTGATCTCGTAGGGAATCGTCCGGTAGACGGCGGCGACCGCGCCCCGCTGCATGAAGACGTTCGCCCGGAACCGCGCGAGGTTCTTGATGCCGAAAGAGAAGTCGAGCTCCAGGCTTTCCTCGAAGCGGTGCTTCTGGTTGTCGGTGAGAACGCTGTAGGCGAGCTGCTTGGTCTCGACGGTCGTGAGCGGAGGCATGTCCAGGGCCCGCAGCTTTCCGTCCACTCGAATCTGCGGCGGCGAATTGTTGGTGATGTGCAGATCCGAGCCGCCCATCTCGAGCATGGTCTTCAACAACTGGTGCAGGCTAACCGCCATGGACAATCCTCGCTTCCGCCTTCGCCCTTGAAGACGGGTCGATCGGCCACATCCCGGGGATTGGGGAATTTCGCATCGGGCTCACGCGCCTACTTCACCGTCTCGCGCACGACCTCTTCCAGGGTGGTGAGTCCGTCTCGCACCTTGGTGAGCCCGCTTCGCCTGAGGGAGATCATGCCATCCTCTACGGCCCGCTGCTTGAGCTCGATGGCCGAAGCGCCCTCCAGGACCAGCTGCCGGATCTCGTCGCTGAGCTCGAGCACCTCGTATAGGCCCACCCGGCCCTTGTAGCCGGTGTTGTTGCAGTTGCTGCAGCCGCGGCCCTTGTAGGCGGTGACGTCCTTCGCCTCTTCCGGAGTGAACCCCGCGTCGATGAAGCCCTGGGCCGGCACTTCGATCGTGGTCTTGCACTCCTTGCAGATCCTGCGGACCAGACGCTGGGCGCAGATGAGATGGACGGAGGTGGCGACGAGGAAGGGCTCGATGCCCATGTTCATCAGACGATTGATGGTGGAAGGCGCGTCGTTGGTATGGAGCGTGGAGAGAACCAGGTGGCCCGTGAGAGCCGCCTTCACCGCGATCTCCGCCGTCTCGAAGTCTCGAATCTCTCCCACCAGGATGATGTTCGGGTCCTGCCGGAGGAACGAGCGGAGCGCCGCGGCGAAATTGAGGCCGATGGACTCCTTCATCTGGACCTGATTGACGCCGGCGAGGTTGAACTCCACCGGGTCTTCCGCCGTCATGATGTTCGTCTCGGGAGTGTTGAGCTGGCTGATGGCGGAGTACAGGGTGTTGGTCTTGCCGCTTCCCGTGGGCCCGGTGACCAGCGCCATTCCCCACGGCTTGAAGATCGCTTCCTCGAACTTCTTGAGCGACGCGGCCTCGAACCCGAGCTTCGTCATGTCGAGCATCAGGTTCTCTTTGTCGAGGAGCCGCAGAACCACCTTCTCGCCGAAGAGCGTGGGAAGTGTCGAGACCCGGTAGTCGAGCTCGCGGAGCTTCCCCTGGTTGTTCATCCGGATCTTGATGCGGCCGTCCTGCGGGAGCCGGCGCTCGGAGATGTCGAGCCTCGCCATGATCTTGATACGCGAGATGATCGCGTCGCGAAGCTTCATCGGCGGGTTCATGACCACGTAAAGGATGCCGTCGATCCGAAACCGCACGCGGAACTCGCGCTCGTAGGGCTCGATGTGAATGTCGCTCGCCCCGCGGCGCAGCGCGTCGGTGAGAACCAGGTTGCAGAGCTTGACGACTGGAGCTTCCTCCGTGCCCTTCTCCAGCTCGACGAGATCGATGTCGTCGCCCTCTTCCAGGACCTCGACGTCCTCGTTGAAGTCGTCGGTCTCGACCAGCTTGTCCATTTCTTCCTTGATCTGGAGGGAATGGACGGAGCCGTAGTACTTCTCGATCGACTCCATGATGGCCGTCTCGGAGGCCACCACCGGCTCGACGTTGTAGCCGGTCATGAACTTGATGTCGTCCATGGCGAACACGTTGGTCGGATCGACCATGGCGATGGTCAGGTTGGCCCCGGCCCTGGAGAGCGGGATAATCTGATACTTCTGAGCCGTTTCCGCGGGGACGAGCTTGATTACCGACGGGTCGATCTCGAACCGCGCGAGGTTGATCGAGGGTACTCCGTATTGCCGCGACAGCAGCTGGGTGATCTCCTCGTCCTTCACGAACCCCAGCTTGACGAGATTGAAACCAAGCTTCCCGCCATGCTGCTTCTGGTACTGCAATGCTTCCTGGAGCTGCTGGGGGGTGATGAGATTCTCTTTCACCAGCAGCTCGCCGAGCTTTATTGGCATCCAACCACTCCGCGGGCTGTAGACTCGACCGGGCTTAAATCTCAGTGATCACAGTGGATTTCCGTGTTCAACAACTGTAACGCCCACCCCCCGGAATTGTCAAGGGGGGCAAGAGCAGTTGCGATTTGCGGGTTGCCGGTTACCAGTCGGTCGGCGCTTGTACCGGCGACTGGAAACGGACAGCCACGCTCAAGGAGAGATCGTCACTCCGAACCAAAGCGCTTCGTCCCGGGATTGGCTCGACCCCTGGTAGGCGACCTCGGCGACGACGAACCGAATCCGCACCCCCACCCCGGCAGAGAACGCCGGCCTGGCGCCGCGACCCGACCCCGTTTCCGCCCGTACGCCGGCGCGGAGCGAGAGCACATCGTCGAAGAGCCGCTTGTCGACCCCCAGCGAGAGCTCTCGCCAGCTCTCGTCGATGCCTCCCTGCGAGGAGAGATCGAAATCGAAGGAAACCGTGGTCTCCTGCGGAAGGAAGAACGCAACGCCCGCGCGCCCGTGCCGCGGGAGGACGATCTCCTCTCCCGAGGGCAACGCGAAGCCCGGCTCGAAGAGCCTGCGCCACATGAGCCCGAGCCGCAGCCAGTCATTGGGCTGGTAGAGAGCTCCGAGATCAACGCTCGCGGTCGAGCTCTCTTCGCCTTCCGCTTCCAGCACGCGGTCGCGAATGGCGGAGGGCGTCCCCGCTCCGGGCGGGAGCGCCGCCATGGACTCGAAGATCTCGTGGCTCTCCCCTCTCAAATAGTGAACGTTACCCGCAATGACCAGGTCGTCGATGGGCAGCGACTGCAGGATCGAGACCGAGAGGTCGAAGGTCTCGAGACCCCGGCTCGAGAGGACGTCGCCTTCGAGCCGTGACGAGCTCTCGTCCGAGAACGTTCCCGCGACCCCCATGAACGTGAGCCCGACAGAGAATCCAGCGGCTCCGTCTCCGAACGTGGCCCCGTCGCCGCGATCCATGTCGGACTCGCCCCACTGGACGCCGCCGTGGACCACCGGTCCGAAGGCATAGCCCGCGGGATTCCAGTAGAACGCGGTGGTGTCGTTCGCGACCGCGGTGAAGGCGCCGCCCATCGCCGCCGCTTTGGTGCCGAAGTGCAGAAATCTCTCCTGGGAGGCGGCGGTGCTCGCGAATCCGAAAGCGATCGCCGCTGCGAGGACATGCCGCACGCGCGACACTATAGCATCTGGAATTTCAGAGCGAGCTAGCGGGGAGCGAGCGAGACAGCGGGGCCCGGCCCGCCTCCGCGCGAAGCGCTACGGCGAGGTCCCGCCGAAGCCGGAAGGGCGTAGGCGGAAGGGCCCCATCCTCCCCGCGCGAGGAGCGCGGGGAGTGAGCGAGGACAGCCCTGAGCCCGAGCGCAGGGCGAGCGAAGCGAGTCCCGGAGCGAGAAGCGCTGGGGGGGGCCCCAGCGCACTGATTGAGGAGCGAGCGAACACTAAGATTGACAGCGCCCCGACGGAAGACTATTCTCTCTCGTACCGTTCTTGAAGAAGATGGGAATGAACGGCTGAATGCGGACGATCGCGGTCATCCCGGCCCGCTACCGCTCGAAACGTCTCCCCGGAAAACCCCTCGCAGAGATTCATGGTAAGACCATGATCCAGAGGGTGTACGAGCGCGTCACCCGCGCGAATCGTCTCGACCAAGTCCTGGTCGCAACCGACGACGAGAGAATCCGCGACGCCGTCGAGGGATTCGGCGGCAAAGCGGTGATGACGTCTCCGGCCCACGCGAGCGGAAGCGATCGAATCGCCGAAGCGGTGCGCGACCTCGATTTCGATCTCGTGGTGAACGTCCAGGGGGACGAGCCCCTGGTCGCGCCCGGCGCCGTCGACGACGCGATTCTTCTCGCGGAGAGGAGCCCCGGCGCCATCGTGTCGCTCCGGCAGGCGATCTCCGATCGGAGGAGCGTACTCGATCCCAACGTGGTGAAGGTCGTGACCGACCTTCGCGGGTTCGCGCTCTATTTCTCGCGCTCGCCCATCCCCTGGCCCGGCCCCCCGCCCGTTGACGAAGCGCCTCTTCCGCAGAACGTCTATTTCAAGCACATCGGACTTTATGTCTATCCTAGGGAGAGGCTCCTGTCGCTCTCGGCTCTGCCGCCGACGGCGCTGGAGATCGCGGAGAGCCTCGAGCAACTGCGGGCGATGGAGCATGGAGTTCCGATTCGCGTGGGAGAGACCGCGCACCCGTTCGTCGCAGTCGACACCGAAGCCGACCTGGAGCGGGTCCGCGAAATCGTCCTGGATCTCGAGAGTTCGACCGTCAACCATGGAGTCTGAATAGCAATGCCGTCATCCAAGGCCAAGTTCATCTTCGTCACCGGAGGCGTCGTGTCGTCGCTCGGGAAGGGAGTGGCGTCGGCTTCCGTCGGGCGCCTCCTCGAGTCCCGCGGCTACCGCGTCAACTTCCTGAAGTTCGACCCCTACATCAACGTCGACCCGGGGACCATGAGCCCCTACCAGCACGGAGAGGTCTTCGTCACCGACGACGGCGCCGAGACCGATCTCGACCTCGGCCACTACGAGCGCTTCACCGGCGTTTCGCTCTCGCGGACCTCGAACGTCACCACCGGACAGATCTACGAGTCCGTCATCGCCAAGGAGCGCCGCGGGGACTACCTCGGCGGCACCGTCCAGGTCATTCCCCACATCACCAACGAGATCAAGTCCAGGCTCCAACCGGTCGCCGAGAACGCGGACATCGTCATCGTCGAGATCGGAGGAACCGTCGGAGACATCGAGAGTCTCCCGTTCCTCGAAGCGGTGCGGCAGTTCCGCATGGACGTCGGCCGCGCCGGCGCGGTCTTCATCCACCTGACGCTCGTGCCCTTCATCGGGAGCGCCGGCGAACAGAAGACGAAACCGACGCAGCACAGCGTCCGGGAGCTCAGGGCCATCGGTATCCAGCCCGACATCCTCCTCTGTCGCGCCGACCGGCCGCTGTCGCGGGACCTGAAGTCGAAGATCGCGCTCTTCTGCAACGTGGACGAAAAGGCAGTCATCACCGCACAGGACGTGGACTCGATCTACGAAGTGCCGCTCCTCCTCGGCGAGGAGCGAATCGACGAGATCCTCCTGGAGATGCTCCAGCTCCCGGTACGGGCTCCGGACATGGGCGACTGGCGCGAGCTGGTGCGCCGGATCCAGAACCCGGTGGGCGAAGTGACCATCGGCGTCGTGGGCAAGTACGTGAGCCTCACCGACGCTTACAAGAGCCTGAACGAGGCGCTCGCCCACGGAGGCGTCGCCCACAACCTCCGCGTGCGCCTCACCTGGGTCGAAGCCGAGGATCTGGAGCAGGGCTCGCTCTCGGCGCTCGAGGGGATGGACGGGATTCTCGTGCCCGGGGGCTTCGGTCCCCGGGGAACGGAAGGAATGGCGGCGGCGGCAGGGTGGGCACGCCGGAACCGGGTTCCCTACTTCGGGATCTGCTACGGATTCCAGTGGGCCGTCGTGGAGTACGCGCGATCGGTCTGCGGGCTCTCTCAGGCGAGCTCGACCGAGTGCCATCCGGATTCCCCCGACAAGGTGATTCTGAAGCTGCGGGAGCTCCTCGGGGTGGAGGAGATGGGCGGCACGATGCGCCTCGGCGCCTACGAGTGCGTGATCGAGGAAGGGTCTCTTGCCCACCAGGTCTACGGCAAGGCGAGGATCTCGGAGCGCCATCGCCACCGCTACGAGTTCAACCAGGAGTACGAGCGCGTCCTCTCCGAGCACGGGCTCAGGTTCTCCGGTCGCACTCCGGACGGAAAATTCGTCGAGATCGCCGAGATCCCCGGTCACCCCTGGTTCCTCGCGGTCCAGTTCCATCCCGAGTTCAAGTCGCGCCCGCTCTCCCCTCACCCTCTGTTCCGCGAGTTCATCGGCGCCTCCTGGAAGCACAAGAACGGCCAGCTCACCGCCGGCAACCGGGAGACCCGCGAGGAGTCTTCGGTCGCCGGTCGTCGCTGAATCGATCGCCGCGCAAAATGAGAAGCGAAACCGTACCCGTGGGCGATGTCCTCTTCGGAGGCGGACGCCGCTTCGCCCTCATCGCCGGCCCCTGCATCATCGAGAACGACGAGCACCCGTTCTTCATGGCGGAGCGGATTCGCGACATCGCGGTCTCGCTCGGCGTTCCCTACGTGTTCAAGGCGTCGTTCGACAAGGCGAACCGGACCTCGATCGAGGGATTCCGCGGCCCGGGCCTCGAGAAGGGCCTCGCCATCCTGCGCGCCGTGCGGGAGCGATTCGGAGTTCCCGTGACCACGGACGTCCACGAGCCTCACCAGGCGGACGCGGTGGCGGAGTCGGTGGATCTGCTCCAGATTCCCGCGTTTCTCTGCCGGCAGACGGATCTGCTTCTCGCCTGCGCCCGCACCGGGAAACCGGTCAACGTTAAGAAGGGCCAGTTTCTCGCGCCCTGGGACATGAAGAATGCGGTCGAGAAGATTCGCGCCTCGGGAAACCCGAACGTGATCGTGACCGAGCGGGGCACGAGCTTCGGCTACAACAACCTGGTGGTGGACTTCCGGGGTTTCCCCATCATGCGGGAGACGGGAGCGCCGTTGGTGTTCGACGTCACCCACAGCCTCCAGCTCCCCGGAGGGGCGGGGAAATCCTCCTCCGGTCAGTCCCGGTTCATCCCCGAGCTCGCCTCGGGAGGCGTCGCCTGCGGCGTCGACGGCGTCTTCATGGAGGTTCACGACCGGCCCGCGGAAGCGCTCTCCGACGGACCCAACAGCTGCCCGCTGAGCGTGCTCCCCTCGGTGCTGAAGAGACTCGTCGCCATCGAGCGCGCGATCGCCGAAGACGGAGCGCCGTGACCCGGGAGCTCGCCCGGCGCGTCCTCGAGATCGAGGCCGAGTCCATCAGGAAGCTCGTCGATCGGCTCGACCAGAGCTTCGATCGCGCCGTCGATCTGATATCGAGCTGCCGGGGACGCGTGGTGGTGACGGGCATGGGGAAGTCCGGCATCATCGGCCGCAAGATCGCGGCGACCCTGAACAGCACCGGCACCCCTTCGCTCTACCTGAATCCGGCGGAAGCCCTTCACGGAGACCTGGGGATGGTGGTCTCGGGAGACGTGGTGGTGCTGCTCTCGAACAGCGGGAGGACGCGCGAGCTCGTCGCCCTGGTCGATCCCATCAAGAGGCTCTCGCTCCCGCTCATCGCCCTCCTCGGGAACCGCGACTCGACGCTGGGGGAAGCGGCCGACGTGGTCCTCGACGTTTCGGTCGAGGAGGAGGCCTGCCCCATGGGTCTCGCTCCCACGGCGAGCACCACCGCCTCTCTCGCTCTCGGGGACGCGCTGGCGATGGCCGTCCTCGAGAAGAAGGGATTCAGCGCCGACGATTTCCGCACGCTCCATCCGAACGGCCAGCTCGGGTTCAAGCTCATGCGGGTCGAGGACGCGATGCACCGCGGCGAGGAGATTCCGAAGGTGCCGAGGGACACGCTCATGCGCGACGTGATCTACGAGATGTCGCGGAAGGGTCTCGGGGTCACGAGCGTCGTGGACGGAGACGATCGCCTGCTGGGTGTCATCTCCGACGGCGACTTGAGGCGGCAGCTGGAAAAAGACGAGCGCCTGCTCACTCGAACCGCGGGCGACTGCATGACCGAGAACCCGGTGACCGTCCCGGCGAAAGAGGCGGCGACCGCCGCTCTCGCTCTCATGGAGAAGCGCCGCATCACCTCGCTGATGGTCCCGGACGAGGAGGGCCGCATCGTGGGAGTCCTGCACATCCACGACCTGTGGCGCCTGAGCGAGTACTTCTAACCGAGCGGCGAAACCGGTGGGCCCGGCCGCCTTCGCAGAGCTACGGCGAGCCGCGCCGGAGCCCGAAGGGCGTAGGCGGGAGGG
>Ga0105095_10001342_pt1 | contig 12895 bp, 6 predicted proteins | sample PPLLak2March2015_2_FD_79180 | JGI IMG/M metagenome (GOLD analysis project Ga0105095, IMG submission 79180) | Freshwater sediment microbial communities from Prairie Pothole Lake near Jamestown, North Dakota, USA - PPLs Lake P8 Core (3) Depth... | ecosystem: Environmental > Aquatic > Freshwater >... | reverse complement strand
TCCACCATGGTTCATGATAGGTAAAAGTAGGAGGGTAGTCATATTTTCTTGCACCGGCAAGAGTAATATGCGAAAGATGCTGGTTCATCAGGTTGACGCCAAGGGCGTATTCCCAGTCGCCGAGCCGTTTCATATCGGTGAAAGTCAGCTCCCAGCCTCCTCCTCCGTAGGTCTCGCTTAATTTCCTCTGCCTGCCTGTCTGGTTGGCTGCGCTTGCAAGCTCCTTTACTGATCTTACGTTTCCAAACTGGGCCCCCGGAGTCGAATCGTTCCACTGATTGAACAGCATATCGATAGCCGGAAGCTGGTGCCAGGCATACATGGCCATATTGTCTCCGCCCGGTCGCATGTTCGGCCATTCATGCTCCCAGTAATGACCTGTGAATTCGAGTCCTTTTGATTCGCAATAATTATAATAGGGCTTTGCCCACCTGTCGATGAACAGTTGGAGCAGAGTCTGGGTATAATTATGCCGAACCCTCATCCAGTCACCTGTTTCTTCAAACAGTGAAGGCAGCTTTGTTTTAAGATCGTAATTCCATCTCTTCTGAAAGACATCAAAAAGGTCAGGTGTCCAACGGATACCCCCCGGGGAGGGAATCTCAGGCTCATCAGTGAAAATCCCCGGAATCACCCGGCCAAATTCATTGCCTGTGTATTTTTCATAACCCTTCATCGTAATTTCAATGAACTTCCCGGTTACACCGGGCAGGAGCAGGTCGGTATATGAAAAGCCTCCATACCAGTCGCCTGCGGTGTAAAATGTTTTTGAGAAAAGCAGATATTTCCCGGTTTTTCCCATTTCGGCGCTGATAGAGGATGTGATGTCAGTAAAAGTACCATTCTCCTCCCTGAGGCAAATAAGAAATTTGTCTGCGGTATCTGGTAGAATTTCCGTCCTTGTCATCTTCAATCCCTGGCCCTGGTTGAACGATTCCGGCATTTGATCCGGAACATGACCGCCTGCAAATCCGCTGGGATACGAGTTTTCGTCATATATCCAGACATTCATGCCAAGTTCCCTTCCTTTATCAACTGTGTACTTGAAAAGATCAAACCATTCATCAGAAAGGTATTCGGTAACAAGTCCGGGCCTTGGATGGACAAACACCTGACTGCTGCCGGCATCCTTGAAATCGTGCATGTATTTGTCGATCTCTTCCCTGGTAATTTTGTAATTCCATACAAAGAAAGGACCGGTTGTGAACTCCTTTGATGGCTGTCTGAATTCTGCCGAAAGTGAGGTAAAATCATTGATTTTGACCTGGACATCACTGGTTTTCCTGCAGGAAACAAGCGATGTTGTAATGACTGAGACGACAACAAAAAAAAGTACAGGCCTGGTGTAGATATATTTCATGACGTCTGGTTTGGTTAGAGTTTGGGAGGATAAATATACTTAATTAAGTAAAGTGTGATTATCTGCTTTGTTAATTTCTTTCTCAGCAGACCTTCACCACCTCCATATCAAGCAAATCCCCCAGTTTTCTGATCTTTGATGCTAAATGTCCTACTCCGACAGCGCAATGGTGTGCCGGACCATAGCCGTTCCAGGTATTTATGAAGTTTTTCATGCCAATGGGAAACCTGTAACGGCTGTTTGTATTTCCGATCTCAAGGATGGGGCCAGGGACAGATTCACCCTCAGCTGTAAGTAGCAACAATTTCCCGTCACCCTTTTGTACAACCGACAATAAAGTAATATCACCATGCTTAACCGACATTTCAACTGACAATCCCCGCCCGACTTTTCCATGATAAACATCAAGCGGCTTTACTTTTGTTTTACCCTGGGCTATAGCCAGATGTCCAGGTCCATCGTGTCCCATAAGAACAACATCATCCTTAAAATCCAGTGCATAAAATTCCGTAAATGATCCGCCGGAATGAAAGGAGTCCATAATTTTCATTGCCTGAACATTTTTGACCTCATATTCTCCGGCTACGGGGATACCTCTTGCGGTAAGCAGTGAGTTGGCCAGAATGATGGAGCTGATCGACTCTTCATTCCCGGATGATCCCGAGCCGCTGTAAAAGTATGCCATCGAACCAAGATCATGTTCCTCAATAAGCCTGTCGAGAGCAACTGATGTTCTGGCTGCAAGTTTCAGATCCTCTTCAGAACAATCGGGATGAATATCAAATTCCTTTCTGAAAATCTCAATCCGTTCCGCGATTTCCCTGAAATTAACATTCCTCCTCAGAGATGACAACTCATCAACTTCCAGCATTTCGATATGCCCCCCAAATTGAACAAGCTGAAGTGTAAGATCTGAATAAACATCAAGCATACCACCGTAATAATGCCCCATAAGGCCGAGCCTGTTATGCGCCATTATATTGGCAACTGATGCCGCTTCGACCCATTCCCTTACTTCATGCCAAACCTCCTCATCCCCTGTCAGGACGCCGGTTATCTGGTGAAATTTTATTCCAGCCCTGAGAAAAACATTTGCAATTTCAGGGACCGGACAGGCGGAGACATTTGCAAGCCATTCACCAGTCATCCGGGTACGGTCGATAAGTTGGTTAAAATTTTTATAATCAATAGTATCAGTGGGAGTCAGGTTAAGTATTATGACAGGTACCCCGGCCCTTTTTACAACCGGAAGAACAGTGGAAGAGAGGGCATATGTCGTTACATGCAGGAATATTATATCAACGTCAGCCTGCCTGAATTTATGTCCTGCTTCCATGGCTTTGGCCGGTTCGTCAATAAGACCGAGATTGACTACTTCCGCATCAAACCTCCCGAGATTTTTTCTGACCTCACCGATATATCCTTCAAGACGCTCTTTAAGACCATCAAACTGTGGCCAGTAGGCATCGAGACCTATCCCGAAAAGTCCTACTTTCAGATTATGGATTTCTTTCATATCTGAAAGGTAATAAAATTTATTCAGTTCAACTTCTAGGGGCTTACCATGCTCAGAACTTGCCCGAGAGCCTCAGGCTGAAGTTCCGCTGAGGCTGAATATCACCAGGACGTGTCATATACTCGGTATTTGTAAGGTTTTTAACTGCCAGCGACAATGTGAGCTTGCTGTTCAGCCTGTATCCCAGGTTCCAGTCAAGCGCCATGAATCCAGTATTATGAGCTGCCCAATAGGCAGGGAAACCCGGAAGAATGGCTTCTCCCGTTTCCGGGTGAAGAAAGAAGCTGTCGATCCGCAGGATTTTTGATTTGGTGTAAAGATTCAATTCTGACTCTACTTTCTTCCATGATGTTTGCAACGAGACTTTACCCGAATGCTTCCTTCTGTACTTTAACCATGTATCTGTATTTTTTTGTGTCGATTTATTGAATTCAACAGGGTAGATATATGTATAACCCCCCGTAAATGTTGTATTCACGTTACCGATGAGCCCGTTCACAATAAATTCAAATTCAGTGCCATAAACTCTCGATTGTTCAATATTTGTCGCCTGAAACCCCGTGGAAGCGACACCTGTAACCGGATCGGTGTAAATTGCCAGGTAATATTCTATCATATTGGAGTTCTGTGATATGAAAATGGATAAATCAAGCTGTCCGTTCATATTCCCGAATACGATTCCCTGTTTGAAGCCGGCTTCTGTGCTCCATCCCGATTCTGGCTCAACCTCGGGATTGGGGAATATGCTTACCGAACCAAGGGTTGTTGAGGCATGTTTTTCTGCAATTGACGGATATCGATAGCCCTGCCCGAATGAAAGTCTGAGAAAACTGTAATCTGCCGCCCGCCAGTTGAGTCCGGCCCTGAATACAGGGACCAGCCGGTCATAAATACCGTCAAGCGCATTTTGTTCAATCCTTACCCCGGCCACTGCTTCCACACGGTCGAAAGGATGAACTTCAAATTGTGTGTATCCTGCAACATTGAAGCCGGTATGATGCTTGTACATGTTTGATCGTATTACGCTGAAACTGCCTGTCAGTCCGGCCGTAAGATCAATAAACCGGACCAGTTTTTGCCTGAACTGGTACTCTGAATAGAGTGAGTAGGCATCGCTGTTCGTACTTTTATTTTCGGGGAAGCGGTTCAATGATGTCTGGAACCGCATCCTGAGATCGTGTTCATAACTGTCATCTTTTTTAAGTGTTATAAACGGATCCAGGGCAAAAAAGGTTCCGTGTAATTCAATTGTCGCAGTTTCCTTTTGTTTCAGCGCACCCGGTCCGGCATTTTCCCAGAGCACAAAGTCCCTTTTCTCGGTATAACCCGAATTAACGTTCAGGCCGTAGGTCAAACCATCAAATTTTTTGTTGAAGTGCTTTAATTTCAAACTGATCCGTCCCAGCTTTTCCCCGTTGAGCCTTCTGTAACCTTCATCAGCCAGCAGGCTGGCGCTAATGCCGATATCAGTGCTGCCAAATTTCTGAAGATGAGAGAAGGAGAGGGTTGAGAAGGTCCTTGGAGTGTCCCACCAGATCCGTTCCCTGTTCCGTGGTTTGCCAAACACCCCTCCTTCAGCAAAGAATTTGGTAACAGGAGTGTTGCTTGCATCGGCAGTGCGGAAGTTTATCACCCCATTCAGAGCCGATGATCCGTAAAGAACGGAGGATGCTCCCTTTATTATTTCTATCTTCGACAGGTTTTCGAGAGGAAGAAATTGCCATTTGATATTTCCGGCATCTGCAGAAACCATGGGCAACCCATCTATCAGCGCAAGCACCCTGCTCCCGGCTCCATAGCTGAAACCGCTGCCTCCCCGTACCGAAGCCTGGCCGTCAATTACTTCTATCCCTGTGGTCTTATTTATAATTTCCTGTGCGTCAGTTATATGATTGGCAGCAATAAATGACTCCTTGACAATATCCATTGATACTGTAAGCTCCGCGACCTTCTGCTCTGTTTTGTTGGCGCTTATGACTATCTGATCGATTTCAAGGACTTTCATATCAAGTCCGATATTTAATTCGCGGGTTTCATTTTCCCCTACAAAAACCTCTGTTGAAAAAGGTTCGTAACCAATCAATTGAAAAATGATATCCAGCCTTCCTGAAACGTTTTCAATAAGGTACAGGCCATCCTTGTCTGTTGTGGTTCCCAGGTTTTTCCCGTAAAGGACATAGACGCCCGTCAGTGGCTCGTCCGTGTTCCTGTCGACGATTTTTCCCTTCAGTGTGCCACCGGTTTCAGCGTTGCTGAGAAGGGAGAAGAAAAGCAGGAATATTGCGATAAGACCTGACCGGATCATTTTGGCTTAAATTTAGTGACTGATACCAGGTTTCTTATGGCATAGAAGTCTCGATGGTTAACAAATCCGGAACACATCTCAGATCAGCCATTACCCTAAGAGTTGTTTAAACAACCAAGATAGTAAAAATGTTTAGAACAGCGGTAAGCCTGCCGTTAGAACTCCCTGATCCTGATATTCTTGAATGATACCAGATTCCCGTGGTCCTGCAGCAGGATCCTTCCCTCCTGAACCTCGCCGAATCCCTTGAAATCCTTGAACTTGCTTGTGGCCACAAGATCCCTCCAGGCCTTATCCGATCTTTTATATTCAACCGTCAGCTGTCCGTTGAGCCAATGCTGTACCTTTTTGTCATTTACAATTATGACAGCCCTGTTCCAAACATCTGGCCCGTTATCCCTTATGTTTTTTGGAGCTATCAGATCGTAAAGGCTCGCGAGAGTACGGTTACCGGCAATTCCGGCCTTTGCATCCGGATTAAGTCTGTCGTCAAGGATCTGATATTCGCATCCGATCGAAGCCAATTCCCCGCTATTCACCTCGGTGTCAACAAAATATTTGATCCCACTATTTGCGCCCTCAGAATACCTGAAGTCAATAACAAGTTCAAAATTCCTGTATTTATCAGTAGTTACCAGGTCCCCGCCGCCGCCTTCAGCTTTTGTCTGAGGATTTATGGTGAGGGCACCATCCCTGATCTCCCATCCAGTTGACGGGAATTTGCCTGACTTTGCATTCATCCAGTTTGCAGGAGTCTTACCATCAAACAATAGTTTCCAGCCTTCCTTTACCTCCCTGTCGGTAAGGGTATTGTCGGTAATGCTGTCCTGGGGGATTCCCGGGGTGAGTTTTTTCAATTGTCCGTTTACAGGGCTTACTGTCAATAACATAAAAATAATTGACGCAAAAAACAAGTAAAATTTTTTCATGCTCAGTAATCTTTATTAATCATTCATTTCAACCTAATTCAACACATTTCAATTAATTTCTATTTATCTCATCTCCCAGGTATTATATTACCGCAACACCATGCCAGCAAGGTTTTTTAACTTTAATTCTTCATTTATGGGAATAAAGATATTGAAAAGATATTCTTTTTTCACAACCGGGATCAATTCATCATTATTGTTTTTTATTTTTGGAATACTAAACCTTAGAAATCATGGAAAGCAATCGAAAGTTCAGGAAGCTCTTTTTTTCATTATCCTTTCTTCTGCCGTTCATCCTTTATCAAAGCTCAATTGCCCAGCCTGTTGTCGGACTTGATAACTGGTTCAACCGGGAGACTATTGCTAAAACAGAACAACCCTTCCACTATCTGTGGACAGACACAGCCTGGAGCGGCTATTCACGCTGGGGTGAGATATTTACTTCAAAGGGAGCACAGATAAAGATCCTCGAGAAACCTCTTTCAACAGTGCTGAAAGGGATCGATGTTTATATCATTGTTGATCCTGATACGACAACCGAATCGAAATCACCCTGCTATATCCTTAAGGATGATATAAAGGCAATTAAAAAATGGGTGAAGAAAGGAGGAGTGCTTGCCATTCTTGCCAATGATGCACCCAATTGCGAGTTCACCAACCTGAACAGGCTTATGTCAGGATTCGGCATGACCTTTAATCATGTTACGCTGCATCCCGTTACAGGAACACAATTTGAGATGGGGGCTTGCACGGATCTTCCTGATCATCCACTTTTCAGAGGAGTTAAGAAAATCTATATAAAGGAGGTTTCGGATATCAACCTTTCCGGCACTGCAAAGGCGGTGCTGACAGAAAAGGGTAAGGTTCTGATAGCCGAAAATAAATTCGGGAAAGGTTATGTTTTTGCGATCGGCGATCCATGGATCTATAATGAATATATCGATCACGACCGGCTCCCCGAAAGCTTTGAAAACAGGAAGGCAGCTGAGAACCTGACGGATCTGCTGTTGGGTAAAGTGGGAAAATAATTTTAATAACCATGCTTAAATTCAGCACACTCTTACTATGTCTGCTCCAGGCTGAGTCTTTTATGAAACTTGCGCCTCTGCCTCTTTAAACTTCTTGAATAGATCAGGAAGTACATTACAGGTATAAGTACCAGTGTAAGGAAAGTTGCAAAGCTCAACCCGAAGATGATTGTCCACGATAAAGGTGAAAAGAACATGGCATTATCCCCTCCGAAATAGATATTTGGATTGAAGGAAGAGAAAAGGGTCTTGAAGTTAATATTCAGACCTATTGCCAGCGGGATCAATCCAAGTATAGTTGCTGTCGCAGTAAGGATAACCGGGGTAATACGTGTCTTTCCTGCTTCAATTATTGCCTGCCGGGTTTTTGTGCCCTGCCCTTTCAACACATCCGTAAACTCAACGAGCAATATTCCGTTCCTGACAACTATGCCGGCAAGGGCAACAATTCCCATTCCGGTCATAAGGATCGAAATAGTCATGCCAAAAAGCATATATCCTAACAGGACTCCTATAAGGCTGAATACAACTTCGGATACAATGATAAGGGCCTTTGACATTGAATTGAACTGGGTGATCAGTATGAACATGATCATAAACAGCGCTACAAGCATTGCTTTCGACAGGAAGACCATGGATTCCTGCTGGTCCTCCTGTTCACCGGTCATTCTGATATCGACGCCGGAGGGTTTGTCAAATTGCGGCATCATCTCTCGTATCCGGGCGTTAATTTCATTTGCATTGTAGCCACCCAGCACATTTGACGAAAGTGTGATCACCCGTTTCAGGTTAAGTCTGTTGATCTGCCCGTAACTGTTAATATAATCTACATCTGCAACGGCTGAAAGAGGGATTTTGCGGACAACTCCCGTATTGGCGTCCATATATGTTATCGTAAGATTCAGCAATTGCTCAAGATCCTCGCGCTGGTTATCCTGAAAACGTAGCATGATCGGATACTGGTCTTCTCCTTCACGGTATTTTGCGACCTCTTTACCAAGCTGTCCGGTTCTTATGGCATCGCCAACAAGCGCTGCGGAGATACCTTCATGATTGGCCCGTTCACGATCGAGGCTTATAAGGAGTTCAGGTTTGTTTGCTGCAAAATCCGATTTCAGCTCTTCAATCCCGTCGATCTGCAATGAATCGACAAAGAGTTTGAATTTAGAAGTGTAGGCAACCAGTTCCCGTAAGTCTTCGCCGGAGATCTCTATGTTAATCGGCTTACCGACAGGGGGACCGCCACTGATCTTGGCTACAACGATTTCGGCACCTGCAATATCCCTGACTGCACCGCGCAGCTCATTCAGATATTCATTGGTGTTTTGTCCGTCCCTTTGATGGAACTGAACAAAATTAACGGCAACCTTTGCAAGATTTGAGGACTTTGTTGAATTGTCAAATTCATTTTCTGAAGCCAGAAATGCAACATTTGTTACTACTGATTCGACGATCGGATTATCTTTACCCAGTACATCCAAAATACGCTTTTCAACAATGCGTGTCACCGAATCGGTAACGGCAATTTCGGTTCCTACGGGCATTTTAATAAAAGTATTGATCGTATTCGGCTCATCGTCGGGAAAGAATACGACCTTGGGATTTACGATATTCCAGAGAAATATTGTAACGACAAAGAGGCCTATCATCCCCCAGAGCAAACGCGCTGGTCTTTTACCTGTCAGCACCCATTTCAGAAGATTCTCATATTTATTCATCATTGCAGGTATCGTCTTTGTCTGAAACCTGCTAAAGACCTTGTATGCCCAGAGATTGTGCACCAAGTAGGAGAAGGCAATAAACATTATAAGGTTGGCTAAGCCTATGCGTCCAAGTAAATAAAAAGGCACGGCAGCGAGTACAATCCAGAGAGTCGACTTAATTACCTGCCGGCGGGGTACGGAACGGCTCTCATCATCATGTTTCATGAAGTCGACGGCAAAAACGGGATTGATAACATACGCAACGATCAACGAAGCAAACAAGGTGATAATAAGCGTTATGGGTATAAACACCATGAATTTGCCCACAACCCCCGGCCAGAATGCAAGCGGAACGAATGGCGCCAGGGTAGTCAGAGTACCCGAAAGGATCGGCATGAAGACTTCTCCCGCGGCAATCTTTGCCGAAGTAGCTACCGGCAAGCCGGTCTTTCTGAATATCCTGTGCGTATTCTCAATAACCACAATGGCGTCATCAACAACTATTCCGAGTGCAAAAATGAACGCGAACATAACAAGCATGTTCAGCGAAAAACCGATAACAGGCAGGAAAATAAAGGCAATCGCCATTGACAATGGGATAGATAAGGCCACAAACAGTGCATTTACAAGCCCCATAAAGAACATAAGCACTATAGTGACAAAGATAAATCCGATAATGATTGTATTGTTAAGTTCCCTGACCGTGTCCCTCGTATAATGCGACTGATCGCCGGTTGTCTCTATAATGAGGTTGGGCGGGAGTTTGTTTTCCTTCATGTCGTCAAGGATAGCCTCTATTTTGTCAGCGGCTGCAAGAAGATTCTCGCCACTCTTTTTAACGACATTGAGGGTTATTACATTTTTCCCGTTATACCTTGCAAAATTTTCAGGTTCACGATATCCGTCATCCACCCTTGCGATATCCCTGAGCTTCACCAGGGCTCCGCTTGTGGTGTTCATCACAACGTTCCTTATTTCTTCGATATTCTGCACCTCCCCGATAACGGTGATGGAGCGGCTCATTCCCTGCAAATCGATGTTGCCACCCGAAACTGTCATATTGTTAAGGCTCACAGCCTGCTCCACATCCCTGAATGTAAGACCTGCCACCCTCATTTTGTACATATCGATGTCAATCTGGATTTCCCTGTCAAGGGCGCCACCGATCTCAACCCTGGTGATCTCATTCAGGGTTTCTATGCGATCCTGGATATCATCGGCATACTCTTTTAACCTGTCAAGGGGAATATCGCCGGTAAGATTAATATATTGAATGGGAATCTCCGAAAAATCGACTTCCATGACTGTCGGTTCGTTAAAGGAGGGATCATTCGGGAGGTCACTCCTTGTCTTGTCAACAGCATCCGAAACTTTTTGCTTGGCATCTCTTATCTCGACACCTGTATTGAATTCGACTATAATGGATGAGAAATCCTGCACCGACCGGGATGTAATCTTCTTGACATCCTTGATTGATTTCAGGTTCTTCTCCAATGGCCGCGTAACAAGGTTCTCCATGTCGGAAGGCGAGGCGCCCGGATATATTGAGTTGACAACTACCATTGGAATTACAATCTCCGGAAATTGCTCCTTGGGCATTGTTAAATAGTTCAACAATCCGAACAAAGAAATCATAAAAACCAGCACATAGATACTGAGCTTGTTGTCGATCGCCCAGCTTGTGGCAAAAAAATCCTTGAACTTCTTTTCCATTGAAATTTTTTATTAGTACCTGGTTAGATTGGCTTCAGGTGACCGTTCAAATCTGACATATTCTCCGTCAATAAGTTCCTGAAAACCGGCTGTAACGACTTTGTCAAATGCCGTCAATCCTTTAAGGATTTCAGCCACTCCGTTGTATGTGTTGCCTATTGTGACTGGCTGCTTGAACGCACCATCGAAGTTGTCCTTCTTACGGACAACAAAAACATAGCTGCCATCAAGGTCTTTTTGAATAATGTTCATCGGAACCAGAATGGAATTCTCAGAATGATAATCGTTAATCTGGACTATCGCAACCATATTGGCCTTCATTTCGGGGAACTTGTGGGCAATATTGCTTTCTATCATGAATGTCCGGTTTACCGGATCAATATACCTGCTTACAAAATCGATCCTTGATTCCAGTTCCTTGTTTATGTCAGGGAATAATACTACCAGTTTGTTTCCTTCCTGTACCTGTGCGGCGTAGGCTTCGGAGACTTCCGCACTGACCTTAAGGCCGGTGAATGCAACAACCCGGTAAGCCGGCGATCGCGGGTCGGGAGACACAATATTCCCAACCTTGATATTGCATTCTTCTATAGTTCCGTTGACTGGTGATTTTATCCTGAATTTTTCAATCTGGTCTTTCAGTGATGTGATTTGCTGTTCAAGCGATTCCTTTGTTGTTTTTGCCTGGAGGTACTGAACCTCGCTTCCGATTTTCTGTTCCCAGAGGCGTTCCTGCTTGCTGAACATGTCGGAGGCAAAATTATACTGGGTCTCCAGACCCTCAAGCTGGCTCCGGACCTGCTGATCGTCAATCTGCGCGAGTACCTGTCCTCTTCTTACGTTCTGTCCTACATCGGCATATTTAAAGACGACTGTACCCGGAACTTCGGCAAATACCGATGCATTAAGCTCACCGTCGAGCTTTCCCTGTACCCTTATGAAATGGTCGAAGGCATCAGTTTTAACATTTGTGATCCCGACAAATTTAAATTTTTGGGGATCAAGCTGGGCATCCTGTGCCGGATCTTCATTACTTTCAAGACTCTTTATTTTTTCATCCAGGACCGCCTGCTGTTTCTTTAGCTTTGCGAGCTCGGTCGTGTTGTCGCTACTACATGATATTGCAATGAATGCGACGGCTATACTGACTGTTAGTAATCTTATTGCTTTCATACGATTTTAGTTTTCATTAATACAGATTATTTAAATAAACACTTTACCGGTTATTTAGTTCTCAGTATCCTGTCGAGTTTTGCCCTGGCGTTCAGTAATGACAAAAGGGAATTGTAGTAATTTGTTTCTGTTGTCAGGAACTGGTTCTGGTTTTGAGCGAGCTCAAAACTTGAAGAGACTCCTTCGCGGTATTTTATAACGGTTCTGTCGTAGATCTTTTTACTCAGCTCCATGCTTTCCCGGTTGACTGTGAAGTTACTGTATGCCGTCTGGTAGTTGTTCCTTGCAGTTTCGAACTCCATTATCAGCCCCTGTTCGGCATCAGCCTTGCTTAATCTGACCTTATTAAGGTCAAATCTGGCCTGACTTACTTTAGCCGAGCGCATTCCGCTTGTAAAAATCGGGAAATTCAGGGTTGCCCCTATGACATCCTTGACAGCGAAATTGAAAGAAGGTTGATTTGTCTGTTCCTGGTGACGGTAAAATGCTGAAACAGTAGGCAGGTACTTTGACTTTTCAAGTTTTACCAGCAATTCGGAGATCTTTTCCTGAGTACTGATCAACTGGTAATCCACACTGTTCTGAATATTAAATTCCGGAGAAGTGAGATACATCAGATTGCCCTGTTCGATAATACCGGGAAGACTATCGGTCAGGGTCACCATCCTGTCAAATCCGACACCAAGCTGGTATTTTAACAGTTTTACCGAGATCTCCCTCTGCTCTTCGAGAGAGGTGATGAGGGTCCGGATATTTGACCTGCTGATGTTCATCTGATCCACGTCGGTTTCCTCATTCAGTCCCTGCTGATTCATCTTTACCAGTTCATTATAGGTCTGGTCAAGGGCTTTCTGGCTTTCCCTCAGCAATCTTATGTTTTCCTGTATGACAAGTATTGCATAATAAGCCCCTGCCACCGATTCCTTTGTCAGATCTTCAGTTCTTACAAGGGATTTTTCCGATATCTCCTTTACCACCTTGGTTGTTTTAAGGCCGACAAAATACTGACCGTTGAAAATGAGCTGGGATAGAGTGAAGTCGATTGTCGTATTATCTCTGACTCCAAGAGGGATTGATGGTGAATCCTCAAATGCGTTTTCAAGATCATTCCCGGTAATCGGTCCGTCAGGTAAAAGGTCGAAATTCAGAACAGGTCCGAAACTGATTT
>Ga0105095_10001341_pt1 | contig 12898 bp, 18 predicted proteins | sample PPLLak2March2015_2_FD_79180 | JGI IMG/M metagenome (GOLD analysis project Ga0105095, IMG submission 79180) | Freshwater sediment microbial communities from Prairie Pothole Lake near Jamestown, North Dakota, USA - PPLs Lake P8 Core (3) Depth... | ecosystem: Environmental > Aquatic > Freshwater >... | reverse complement strand
GTCAAGGGCTACGGGGGTTTCCACATCGCCGCCTCGTCTGTGAGCGACACAACGCTCCAAATACTCCGAAAAACAAAACACAGAAGCGGAAAGCCTTTCGCTATGATGGCTAAGAACGTGGAAGCAGCAAGAACCTTCGCAGAAGTGACACCAATGGAAGAAACAATACTCAATTCTCCCACTCGCCCCATAGTGTTGGTCAAAAAGAAGAGAAAGTGCAATCTATCACCATTGGTGGCTCCTGACCTGCACAACATAGGTGTTATGCTGACCTACACGGCGATGCACTACATGCTCTTCGACGAAGTAGACGATGCGGCGTTTGTAATGACGAGCGCTAACCCGCCTAACCAACCTATAATAAACGAGAACGACGAAGCTTTGAAAATTTTGCGTGACACAGTGGATTATTTCCTTTTTCACAACCGCAAAATCGCTCATCGCTGCGACGATTCGGTCCTCCGAGTAAACGGCAATCATTTGGCTTTTCTTAGAAGAAGCAGAGGCTACGCGCCAGCACCAGTAATGCTCAAAGAAAAAGCGGGGAGATGTGTCATAGGCTTGGGTGGTGAACTCAACAACACCTCGTGCGTCTTGCTTGGTGACAAAGCGTTCATTAGTCAACATATTGGCGATGTAGAAAACGTAGAAACTAAAGATTTTCTCAGAGAAGCGACGAACCACCTCGTGAAACTGACTAATAGCCGGGTGGAAGCCATAACGTGTGACCTACACCCAAGATTCGTCACGACAGCCCTTGCGACCGAACTTTCTGAAGAGAATGGATGGGAGCTCGTCCATGTCCAGCACCATTACGCGCATGTAGCAGCGTTGATGGTGGAGCACGCCGTAGACGAGATTGTAGGTATAGTCTGCGACGGCTACGGCTATGGAACTGACGGCAGTTCATGGGGGGGCGAAATACTATCATGTACTCGCGAATCACCCGAGTTCAAACGATTAGCCCACCTTGAAAAGCAGTCTTTACTTGGCGGAGACATTGCTACACGTTTTCCTCTTAGAGTTGCCGCAGCAATGCTTAACAAGAAAGCAAACGTTGAGACTTGGCTAATGCAGAACAGTGTTCACCTACCTCACGGAAAAATTGAAGCACGACTAATTCTTGACCAACTCCAAAGGGGAACAAGCATCCCTGAAACCACAAGCTGCGGCAGAGTCCTTGACGCGGTCGCTGCTGTCTTAGGGCTTTGCTACGAGCGTAGTTATGAGGGTGAGCCGGCAATGAAATTGGAATCTGCAGCGATTAACGGCAAAGATGTATTGGGTCTAACGCCGATAATTAAAGACAATGTGTTAGAAACAACACCGATGCTTCAGGCAATTCTTGAGAATACTGGAAGGGCTTCCGTGGCTGATATGGCTTACTCTGCTCATGATTACTTGGCTAAAGGCTTGGCTTCATTGGCTGTTGAGAAAGCGCTTGAAACTGACGTTAATACCGTTGGGTTTTCAGGCGGCGCAGCTTGCAATGAAATCCTGTCCAGAATTATCCGAGAGAATGTGGAGACGGCTGGTTTGCGTTTTCTTGTTCACGAGGCTGTTCCGCCTGGCGACGGTGGTATTTCGTTTGGGCAGGCTGTTATGGGTGGATTTTGGTCTTTTTAGACCATACGCTTTTTATCGCGGTTTATTTCCGTTTATTATTGATCAAGCATGTGTTTGGCGATCCCAGCACGGGTAGTAAACGTAGACGGTAGCAATGCTCAAGTGGACTTTGGAGAAGGTGTCCTGCGAGATGTCAATATTACTCTTGTGGAAGCGAAAGTAGGAGACTACGTTTTAGTGCATGCAGGCTATGCCATACAAACAGTTGATGAAGACGAAGCTATCGAGACTCTGCGTCTATGGGACGAGATCATTGCCGCTGGAAAGCAGTAATTGAGTTGAGCGGGAATGATTGGGAAACTCAGTTTCCGTGACCCCCAGCTGGCAAAGAGTATATCACATCAGATCCAGAAACTAGCGCCTAAAGAAGGCAAAGTTAAACTCTGCCATATTTGCGGAACTCATGAATGGACGATAACCCATTATGGGCTGCGTAGCCTTTTACCCGAGAATGTTGAGGTGATAGCCGGTCCCGGGTGTCCGGTCTGCATAGTGCCTGCGGCTGAAATCGATGAAGCTGTGGAACTGGCACAGAAAGGTGTTGTGATAACGTGTTTTGGAGATGTGCTCCGCGTGCCAGGAAGCGATGCGAGCTTGTTGGAAGCTAAAGCGAATGGGGCGGACGTGCGCGTTGTCTACAGCATTTCAGACGCAGTCAAAATGGCTGAGAAAGAGCGAGACAAGGAATTCACTTTCTTCGCCGTCGGTTTCGAAACCACGGCCCCATCAACGGCGGTCGAAGTCCTCGGGATGCCTCCTAATAATTTTAGTCTCCTGATTTCGCACCGACTCATACCTCCTGCCATGGAACTATTGCTCGGAATCGGGGATTTGCACATTAGCGGTTTCATTGCCCCTGGTCACGTCAGCGCAATCATTGGCTTGAAACCGTACGAACTTTTTGCCCGAGTCTATAATATGCCGACAGTTGTGGCTGGTTTTGAACCGACAGATGTCTTGATGGCGATACTTTTGCTTCTCAAACAACACAGAGAGAGGGCTGCCCGTTTGGAAAACGAATATTCGCGCGTTGTGAAATGGGAAGGAAACACCAGGGCATTGGAAATAATGACCAAGACTTTCAAGGTCGTTGGTGGAAATTGGCGGGGAATCGGCAGACTACCTGATTCTGCTTTGAAGCTTCGTGAAGAGTTCGCTGCCTTTGATGCTCGCGCAAAGTTTGATGTTAACATTGCTGAGGGCAGGGATATTCTTCTCGGTTGCGAGTGTCATTTAGTAATTATCGGAAAGATAAAACCTGCAGAGTGTCCAATGTTTATGAAAGCCTGCACGCCGGAAAAACCGATAGGGGCGTGTATGGTTAGCAGCGAAGGTACCTGCAGGGTTTGGGCAAAAACAAGTGGAATTTAAGCTTTTTTCAAGAGAAGAATTGATGCACGCCTAGCATATCCTCGGGATCGGGTCGCCCACGGGTCTACTGATTATTCGTTTGCCTCCCACAACCGTCTGCATAGCTACGCCTTTGAACTCTCTCGTTACTTCGCCGATGATCTCAGCCTCCTTACCTTCCTCGGTCTGCTTCAGCCAATTCCGAACTTGCAGAGCCTTGTCTGGTACTGTACCGATTAACATTTTTCCTTCGTTACCGATTTCAAGTGGATCCAAGCCCAACATTTCAGAAGCTGCAACCACATCTTCTCTTATCGGGATTTTATCTTCGTGAATAAGTATCCCTGTTTGTGACTTTTCGCTGAATTCGTTCAGAGCATCTGCTATCCCACCACGCGTAGGGTCTTTCATGGTTGTGACTCCGCCGATCTCGCCCAAAAGTCTCTGGATTAGCCTATTTAGCGGTTTGACATCGGACTTTATCTCACTCCCGAAGCTCAGTCCTTGCTGGGCAGAAAGCACAGCCAAACCATGATCGCCTATGGTTCCCGTTAAGATAACTTTGTCATCGGGAGCCAAGTTGGAATCGAGAATCCAACGAGATTTGAAATCGCTTCGATATTTCTTCACTATATTCAAGTTGTTTTCCAGTGCTACGGTTCTCCTGCCCATTCCAGAAATATTCATAACGCATCCGCCTAGACTTCCCCTTTCAACCACTTTGGTGTCGCCGGTTACTATTCCAACGTTTGCTTCCACGCAGGTTTGCTGCATGCTTTTCAATATCCGTTCTAGATCAGAAATCGCTAACCCTTCTTCCAAAATGAAGCCGCATGCCAGGGCAAAAGGTTCGGCGCCTAATGCTGCAATGTCGTTTACAGTTCCAGAAATCGACATGCGTCCTATGTCCCCGCCAGGGAAGAATATGGGTTTCACCGCATGTGAATCGCTTTTAAAGACAATTCCATCGACAACCGCGGCGTCATCCATTGCTTCAAGAGGCACCTCGGCATCTATGTTCAATTCTCTGAAAAACTTCGCAATGTAGTTTTGGACGAGATTGTGCATGACGGAGCCTCCTGCGCCGTGCAACATTGTGATTGTTTCCTTTTTATCGATCATTTTTCGGGCAGATCCTCTTTTTTAACTTAGATTATCATCGACGGTTGAACATAAACCTCACGTAGTAATCGCAAAACAATCATGCATCGCTTCAAAACCAATAATATTATATTGCGAGAAATTGCGAACGTGGACTTGGCATAAATTTTAAAAGACAATCTTGCATCCAGATATCTTACAACTCACGCCGCACTGTCCGACGCCCAGACATACACGTTTCAGTATAGTCTGAAAAAGCTAGTTGTGTTACGGAAAGCCATATAAATCGCCATTACGCTGTTGAGATGCGCAGTTGGAGAAGAAGTACATGCCAAAATGGGGATACTCGGTAATAGCGGAAGAATTAGACCCTGAAAAGACAGCGAAAGCGAGTGGTCGAGAACTTCGAGTATCCCACAAATCAGCTCGAGAAGTGTGTAGAGCAGTCAAGGGAATGATGCTTTCTAACGCAAAAACATACCTCAGAGATGTATTAGAAAAGAAGAAGGCTATTCCTTTCAGGAGATATAACAAGAAGCTAGGTCACCGTCACGGCATAGAGAAAACCTTCGCTGGAAGATATCCCATAAAAGCCGCAGAACGAGTACTAACCGTTATTGAAGCAGCAGAAGCTAACGCTGAAAACAAGGGACTGGATGTTGACAGACTCCGGGTGATGCATGCTGCTGCATATCAAGGTATGAAAATAAAACGGTACACCCCAAGGGCACACGGAAGAGCTTCACCAAAATACGACACCACAACTCACATCGAAATCGTTCTAGACGAGAAACCCGGGCAAGGAGAAGCATAGTAATGTCTATAGTAAAGCGTTTTATTACCGAATCCATAAAAAAAACCGAGATCGACGAATTTCTGCAGAAAAAACTTGAACGTGCAGGATACGGCGGCGTAAACCTTTCCAAAACCCCACTCGGTACCCACGTGGTCATATATGCAATGCGTCCCGGTTTGGTTATCGGACGTGGCGGAGAAACGATAAAAGATCTCGCCACTTCTCTGGAAGAAACCTTTAAGGTCACTAATCCGCAGATATCAGTTTCAGAAATTGAAGTTCCTGAATTCAACGCTTATGTTGTCGCGGCCCGTGTCGCCTCCGCTTTGCAGCGTGGTGTTCACTTTAGACGCGCTGGGTTTTGGGCCTTGAACCAGGTTATGGACGCAGGAGCCTTAGGTGCGGAGATAGTTATAAGCGGTAAACTGCGAACTGAACGTGCTAGATTTGAAAAGTTCCGAGCGGGTTACTTTCCAAGATGTGGTGAACCCGCTTTGCGTAACATGCGAAAAGCCGAAGTTCACGTCCAACTCAAACCTGGCATAATTGGCGTGAGAGTAAAGTTGATGCCTCCTGACGCTCAGTTTCCGGACAAGATTAAAGTAATTCAAGAACTTCCGCCCGAAGAGAAAATAGAAGAGCAAGCGAAAGAAGAGTTGCAGGAACAAACGCCAGAAAAATCGACTAGCGAGAAACTTCCTGAACAAGGAGCAGAGGAGGAGTCTGCTGAAGATGAAGCAGAAAAGGCCGAAACAGACAAAACAATCGGCGGTGAGGAGGCCAAAGAATAGATGCCTATACTGAGGACGAAAGAAATCAACAATATGTCCTCCGAAGATAAATCCAGAAAACTATCTGAGCTTAGGGCAGAATTGGCTAGGCTTAGAACAATGGTTAGAGCAGGCGGTGCTGTGGAGAATCCCGCCAGAATAAGGGGACTACGCAAGACTATTGCTCAAATACTAACCGTGGAGCATGAGAACAAACTAAAACTCAGAAGATCAGAGGAAGAGCCGGCAAAGAAAGCTGAAAAAACAAAGAAGAAGGAAAAGGAGAAGAAATCTGAATGAGAATAACTCCCAACATCATCAACGGCGAATTCATCGGAACCAATAGTGAAGTCTCCAATAGTCGACACAAAGCGTACGTTGGGATAAAAGGCGAAATAATTAACGAAACAAAAAATACTTTCACACTAATGCAAAATGGAAAGGCTAAGAGCGTAATCAAAGAGCAGACAGTCTTCAACTTTAAGTTTTCCGACGGAACAATCGTTGAAATTAATGGCAAACTCTTGGTCGGAAGGCCTGAGGACCGCCTTAAGAAAAGCATTAAGAGGTTATGGTAGTGTCTTTGACTTTTAAGAAACCAAAGAAATCTTGTGACGACCGAAATTGTCCATTTCATGGATCGCTTTCCGTGAGAGGACGTGTGTTGGACGGCGTTGTCGTCACAGCGAAGATGGACAAAACCGTCGTCGTTGAACGCGAGTACTTACAATTTTCACCCAAGTTCGTGAGATACGAGCGCAGACGAGGTCACATTCCGTCGCATAACCCGCCCTGCATAGATGCCAAGGAGGGAGAGCATGTTCGAATTGCGGAATGCAGACCAGTCAGCAAAACCGTTGCCTTTGTTGTAGTCGAAAAACTGGGGGAAAAGTAGAGTGGCGGCTAAAGCAAAACAGCGGGCGCTTATAGCGAAAGGCATGCTCGGTCACGGTCAGAAAATCTCGAGAGGTCTATTAGCAGGTTCAGCTTTAAGATGTACAGATAACACTGGCGCTCGGGTTTTGCGGCTAATCCAAGCTATGGGCTACAAGGGTAGACTGAGACGATATCCCTCCGCCACGGTTGGCGACAAAGTAACTGTTTCGGTGAGGCAAGGATCCCCAGATATGAAAAAGAAGATTTTTCAAGCAGTCATAGTGCGTCAAAGGAAGTCTTACAGAAGAATAGATGGCATCTGGGTTCAGTTTGAAGACAACGCTGCTGTAATAATCACGCCAGACGGCGAAATGAAAGGCTCAGAAATCCGCGGACCTGTTGCCCGAGAAGCAGCCGAAAGATGGCCGAGAATAGCGAGTGCTTCAAGCATAATAGTATAGGTGAAAAACGCATGCAAGCAACAAAACGAGTGAAAGACCCGCGGAAACAGAGGAAGCTTCTTCATAACGCACCTGCTCACGTGCGTCACAAGCTGATGGCAGCTCCCCTGTCGAAAGAACTTACGGCTTCAAAAGGTGCCAAAACACTTCCAGTTCGGAAGGGTGACACAGTCCGCATAATGCGTGGAGACCATTCAGGCTTCGAAGGCAAAGTCTCACGAATAGACCTGAAGCGGTACCGCATTTTCATAGAAGGTTTGACCCGCGAGAAGGTTGACGGAACAAACATCTTCGTCGCAGTGCACCCATCAAAAGTTATGATAAGAAGCCTTAATCTTGACGATAAATGGCGAAAGGCAATCGTTGATAGGAAACATGAACTGGAACTGCCCCAGAAAGAAGAAGTAAAGATAGCTCCTAAACCTGGAAAGAAAGCAGTTGAATTGAAAGGGGAAAAGTCACTTGAAGAGGCAAAAGTCATCCCCTCAGCGAAAAAGACACCTAGAAAGAAGAAGGCAACCGAAAAGCCTATGGTGGCCCAAGAGAAACCCGTAGCGAAGAAGGAAGAAGTACAGATGCCGCCTGAGGAGAAACCCGCTGCGAGAAAAAGAAAAGAAAAGACCCCTGCAAAAAAGGAAAAACTCGCCAGCAAAAAGATGAAATCCGAGTCGATAGCAAAAAAAATCTCGCCGAAACGAAAGACCGTTGCTTCGAAAAAGGGAGGAGGAACTTAATTTGGGAAAGAAAGGAAAAACTGGAAGGTTGAAACGTAAGCCAGCTCCGAGATTCTGGCCAATTCACAGGAAAGAATTTCAATGGATAGTGAAGCCCTCACCAGGACCCCATTCTCTCGCAGAATGTTTGTCACTATCCCTTGTTCTTCGGGATATAATCAGTATGGCTGAGACTAGGAGAGAAGGCAAGATCATAATCTCTCAGGGAAAGGTCTACGTTGACGGAAAAGTCAGGCGGGATGACAGTTTTCCTGTTGGTTTGATGGATGTTATTTCCTTGCCAGCTATGAACAAATTCTATAGAGTAATGCCCTCGCACAAAGGTTTGATACTTAATCCGATAAACAAAGAAGAGTCAACTTTCAAGTTGCTAAGAGTAGAGAACAAAAAAACCATAGACAAAGGAATCGTGCAGTTCGCTCTTCATGATGGTTCAAACTTGCGCGTGAAAGTCGAAGATGTCAAGAAATCGTCACCTATGTCATTTGCAACTTTTGATATTCTTAAACTGAGTCTTTCAGACAAGCAAGTAATTGGGAGTATAGGAACAAAAGTGGGCAACTTTGCGGTTATAACTGGCGGAAAAAACATTGGAAAACGTGGAAGAATCGTTGAGATTGAAAAGACCGAAGCCAAGAAACGCAGGAACGCTCTCGTAACAGTAGAAGACGAAAATGGAAATCGCTATCAAACCATCTTGAATTTCGTTTTCTCAGTTGGCGACGCTGCACCACTGATAACCTTACCGGAGGAACCAAAAGTTGTCTGAGGACGTTTCTGTCAAATTTGAAGAGCACCCCATGCTTAAACCCCGAATCGAGAAAGTAGTTGTAAACCTTAACGTAGGCAAGTCAGGCGAACCTCTGGAGAAGGCCACTCGCGTCTTAAAAGAGTTGACTGGTCAAGTACCTGTTAAGAGAAATGCGAAGAACACAATAAGAGACTTCGGCATAAGAAAAGGCGAACCTATTGCATGCACTGTGACGCTGAGAAAACAAAAAGCCATAGACTTCTTGAGAAAAGTTCTTCCCGTTGTCGACAACAAGATTTCCCGCTCATCCTTTGACAAACAAGGAAACTTCGCTTTCGGTCTTAAAGAACACATAGAAATTGCAGGCGTAAAATATGACCCTGACGTCGGTATTTTCGGCATGGATATCTGTGTCTCAGTTAACCGTCCGGGGCAACGAGTGAAAATAAGAAGAAAACAGAAGACTCGAGTCGGCAGTAAGCACATATTGACACCCGAGGAATCAGTTGTTTTCGTCGGGAAGACTTTGGGAGTCGAAATCGTATAGATCAGAGGCAAGATGTATGGGAAAACAACAGATGAAGAAAGAACGAAAATTCGGCAAGGGCGCACGACCGTGCGTCAGGTGCGGTTCTTACGGACCGGTCATCCGACGTTACAATTTATATCTTTGCAGGCACTGTTTCAGGGAAGCAGCGCCTAAGCTAGGGTTCAAAAAATACGAGTAATGGTGAACAAGATGGACACGCTGACAAATGGCTTGATAACCATAATGAATAACGAGATGCGTAACAAACGCGAGTGTATACTAAGTCCTGCATCCAAACTTTTGGGTCGAGTGCTAAGGATAATGCAGCTGAACGGTTTCATCGGAGAATTCGAGTTTATCGATGACGGGCGCTCCGGAAAATTCAAGGTTCAATTGTTGGGACGAATAAACAAGTGCGGTGCTGTTAAGCCGCGTTTTTCGGTGAGAATAGGTGAATTTGAGACTTGGGAGAAGAAATTCTTGCCATCGAGAAATGTCGGAATCATGGTTGTATCGACATCGAAGGGCGTCATAGCCCACAGGGACGCAGAAGAGAAGAACGTCGGAGGCAGGTTGCTAGCCTTCGTATACTAAGAACGGTGAAAGAGATGCGGCTACCAGAAATTTCCAAAACTATTCAAGTTCCTGAGGATGTAAACGTCTCATTAGAAGGGCGGAAGGTCACCGTTAAAGGAAAGAAGGGAACACTGATAAGAGATTTCTCTTACATTCCAATATCAATTGATGCCAAAGACAAGATTGTACGTGTTTGGGCTGAGTGGCCTCGCAAAAAGGAAGCCGCGTTAGTAGGTACAATTCACTCGCATATCAAAAACATGATTGACGGAGTTCAGAAAGGCTTTGTATACAAACTCAAAATCGTATTCTCTCATTTTCCGATTTCTGTAAAGGTTCAAGGCAAAACTTTGTTAATTGAAAACTTTACGGGCGAACGGAGAGAGCGCAAGGTTAAGATAATCGGCGATGTCGACGTCAAGATTCAGAGTGAAGACATAATCGTCGAGGGAGTGAACTTGGAAGAAGTTAGCCAAACAGCCGCAAACATTGAACAGGCCACCAAGGTTAAGAGCAAGGATCCGCGCGTTTTCTTGGACGGCATTTATGTTTTCGAACGAAGTGAGGGGACTGCATAGTGGCCGAAAGGAAAACGTCCCTGCCGAAGAAGGCGCTGAAGACTCGTGAACTTGCAAGAAATAAGAAGCCTAGTTTCGTTAGATCTGAAAGCTGGCGTTATGACAAGTTCAGCGAAAGTTGGCGTAGACCTCGGGGCTTGGATCACAAGATGCGGCGTAAAATCAAAGGCTGGCCGCCAACTGTGAGTGCTGGATACAAGGGGCCCAAAATTGCTCGTGGTCTTCATCCATCCGGATATCGTGAGGTCTTGGTGCAAAATGCAAATGACATAGCGAAAATTGACCCGGCAACTCAGGCTGCCCGAATTGCACACACAGTTGGTATGAGGAAACGGGCTCAGATAATTGCGGAAGCCAAGAAACGGAAGGTTTATGTTTTGAATTTCAAGGTGATTAAAGAATCTCCTAAGGAAAAGGAGAGCTTGGAAGAAGCAGAGGTAAAACCATCTGGGCCAAAGGAGAAGCCTCCTAAAAAGGCTCAGAAGCAGAAAAAAACACAGAAGAAACCTAAAGTGAAGGAAGGTGCTGAGAAGTAATGACCAACCTTAGCGGTCAAAGACGTTTGGCAGCGCAGATACTTAAGGTCGGCCAGAATCGAGTCTGGATTGATCCTGAAAGAATGGATGACGTTGAGTCAGCCATAACAAGGGAAGAAGTCAAAAAGCTCGTTCATGAGAAAGTAATCGTATCTTTGCCCCAAAAGGGTGTAAGCAGGTCTCGAGCAAAAAGTGTTCAAGAGAAGAAACGCAGAGGTCGACGTAAGGGACAGGGCAGTTTTACTGGTTCTGGACAAGCAAAAGTCTCCAAGAAAGATGCTTGGATGCTCAAAATTCGATCGCTAAGGAAGAAGCTTCGCGAGTTGAAAGCAAGTAGAGTAATCACAGAAACCACTTACAGGCAATTGTACAAGATGGCGAGCAGCGGAAGGTTTGCATCCGTGGCTGAATTGGAGCGATACTTGAAGGCTCATGATTTATGGAGGAAGCGTTAATGGGACACGGATCGACTTATCGTGTTGCACCTCGCCGTAGGCGAGAAGGAAAGACCGATTATCAGGCTCGGAAAGCATTGGTTCTTTCCGGGAAACCGCGATTGGTTGCCAGGAGCACAATCAAGAATACCATTGCACAGATTGTCGTGGCTAAGCCACACGGTGATGAGATATTGGCCTCAGGGCACACTCGTGAGTTAATAAAGTTCGGGTGGCAAGCTCCTAGGGGCAATGTACCAGCAGCTTATCTCACCGGTCTATTATGCGGGCTGAAGGCTAAAGCCAAGGGTATCGACTCAGCGAATCTGGACATTGGCCTCGTGACTCCTGCCAGAGGTTCCAAGATTTTTGCGGTTCTAAGCGGAGTTGTGGATTCAGGTGTCGCAGTGACACATGATGAGGAAAAAATCGTAAAGGAGAGAATCAAAGGGGAACACATTGCCAAATATGGAAAGACCGTAGGTACCGACGCGGAAGTTTACTCCTCGAGATTCTCGAACTACTTGGCACAGAAAATAGCTCCGGAAAAACTTCCTGAACATGTTTCCAAGGTCAAAACAGAAATTATTGGTTCGTTTAAGCAGGAAACAGAGAAAGATGAAAAGAAGACTGTAAAGAAGAGGGTTAAGAAGGAATGAGTCGATTCAGGGAAAGAGAGAAAACACATTCAGAAGAATGGCTTCCAAAAACTCGTCTAGGCAAGATGATTCAAGAAGGCAAAGTCACCTCAATAGACGAGGTTTTCCTGAGTGGTTTGAAGATTTCTGAACCTCAGATTGTTGACGCTTTACTTCCTGATTTGCAGGAGGAAGTTATTAACGTAAATCTGGTTCAGAAGCAGACAGATGCGGGTGAAAAATCCAGATTCAAAGCTATTGTCGCCGTCGGTAACAGGGACGGTTACATTGGCCTGGGCTCTGGAAAGGCAAGTCAGGTTAGAAATGCGATCGAAAAGGCAGCTGCAAATGCTCGTTTGAATATTGTCCCTGTCAAACGAGGCTGTGGCAGTTGGGAATGTGGTTGTGGTAAGCCTCATTCAGTGCCCTTCCAGGTCGAGGGAAAATGTGGAGGAGTTAGGGTGGTTATTGTTCCGGGTCCAAGAGGTCTCGGTCTTGTATCAAGCGAAGTGGCAAAAACTATCTTAGGGTTGGCAGGTGTCAAGGACCTTTGGATGCGGAGTTATGGTTCAACAAGAACAGTACCATCCTACGCATGCGCCATTTTTGACGCATTACGTAAATCCTACAGTCTAATAACTCAAGCCGATTGGGTGAGGTAGTGTGGCTGAAAAAGCTGAAGAATGCAAATGCATTGCCGCAGTGAAAGTTCGAGGAACAATCAGCGCACAGCATGAAGCCACAGAGACGCTCAAAATGCTTCGTTTAGCAAAGACTAATCATGCGGTACTAATTGACAATCGACCATCATTCAAAGGGATGCTTCAGCGAGTTCAAAGCTATGTGACCTGGGGCGAAGTCTCAAAAGAGACCATATCGTTGATGCTGCAAAAACGCGGAAGGCTTGCTGGCAACCATAAGATATCTGATGTCTACCTTCAAAAAATCGGTTTCACCTCATTCGATGATTTGGCGAGTGCGGTTATGACATGTAAGATAGAGCACCAGAAACTGCCCGATATTCAGCCCGTTTTTAAACTTCACCCTCCAAGAAAAGGATTCAAAGGAAAAACAAAAATGAATTATCGTGCAGGCGGCGAGGCTGGATACCGCGGCGAAGCTATAAATGGGCTCATAAAACG
>Ga0105095_10001340_pt1 | contig 12898 bp, 7 predicted proteins | sample PPLLak2March2015_2_FD_79180 | JGI IMG/M metagenome (GOLD analysis project Ga0105095, IMG submission 79180) | Freshwater sediment microbial communities from Prairie Pothole Lake near Jamestown, North Dakota, USA - PPLs Lake P8 Core (3) Depth... | ecosystem: Environmental > Aquatic > Freshwater >... | reverse complement strand
GCAGCACCGCCGCCGCCGGAACCACCGGCCCCCGCACCGGGTCGTCGGGCCGCATCCACAGAAGCGCCTTCCAGCCGAGGCCGTCCCGCCGGACGCGGGCCGGCGGCCGATTCTCGTCCTGTTCGGCCAGGTCCACGCGCCCGTGATCGTCACCCTCCGGGAGGTCAGCCGCGTACAGCGCCGCGAGGATCGCGTCGAGCCGCGCATCCCCCGTGCGCGTGCGGCCCACCTCCCACAGCTCGGCAAAGCGCGGCTGAACCACGCTCACGCCGAACGGCGCGTCGCCGCGCGCGGGGAGAGTGAGGTCCGGCAGCAGGGTGGCGAGCGGGGCCGCGTACATGGCGCGGAGCGCGGTCCCGGCGTACAGATCCTCGCCCGCCAGGCGCGCGCATTCAGCGCCGAGCAGGAAGCCCCGCAGCGAGAACAGATGGTAGTTCTCACCCTCGTGCCACATCCCGTCGTTGTCCACCGCCCGAAGCAGACCCCGCAGGCCGCCGGTGCCCGCGGAAACCAGCGAGCCGTCGCCGAGTGCCGCGCCCGCGGCAAGCACTGCGGTGCTGTTCCAGACCTGCCGGTTGGACCACCCTTCATCGAAGCTCGCGACGAGGCTGGCCGAGGCCAGCAGCATGCGCGCGACGGCCGTTCGGTCGTTTCCCTCGAGCCGTGCGCCGCCCGACGCATCCAGGATGGCGAAGGCGACGGAGAGCTGGGTGAGCCAGATGGACTCGAGGTAGGTCGAGAAGAACAGGCGCGAGGGGCCGAGGACGTTGTCCTCGTTCGGATACGTCTCGTAGCGCCGCGCGTACGCAACGAGAATCTCGGCCGCCCGCGCCGACAGCGCCGGGTCGCGGAGGGCGCCGAGCAGCGCCAGGTGTACCGCGCGCTCGCTGAGCCAGACCTGATAGCGCACGATCCAGGCGCGATGGTGCCGCGGGCCGGACACCACACGGCCGCACCGTCCGCAGCGGTGCTCGTGGGGGCTGTCGGGGTCGAAGCGCAGGCGGCTGCCGTCGGCGGGGCAGACGCCGCCGTCACGGGACAGGAGCGCCTTGGCGTCCGGCAGGTATGGAGCGTCGGTCGTCAGCGGACCCAGCAGGCGCGTGAGGCGCGCGCACAGACGCGCGAGGACCGGCTCGCGATCCACGAATGCGCGGCGCTCGGCCAGCTCAGCCGCGAGCATCGGGTGCATCATCCTCCCGGACCGTGAGACCCTCGAAGTCGAGCCGCGCGTCGAGGACCAGGGCCCCGACCGCCGTGACCCCGGCGATGACGCTCCCTCGGTCGCCCGGCGCGGCGAGGATCGCGAGACACCCCCCCGCGCCGGCTCCCGTCGCCTTCACGCCCCAGGCGCCGGCCGCGCGGGCCGCCTGCTCCACGCGACGGACACCCGGCGTGCTGATCGTCCCGTCCAGGCACTGCTGGAGCCGCCAGTTCTCGTCCATCACGCTGGCGAGGGCGCGCCAATCGGCCCGACGCAGCGCATCGCCGGCGGTCGCACCCAGGTCGCGGATGCCCCGCAGGGCACTCACGACGTCGGGGCGCCCCTCCCCGTACGCGGCCCAGACCCGCTGGTGCGTCTGTGCCGAGAAGTGCGAGTGACCCGTGAACGCGATGACGAGCATCGCGTCGAGCTCGGCACGGGCGTCCGGCGACAGCGGGATGGGACACACGGTCACGCCACCGGTGCCAAACCGCAGCTCGTGCACCCCGCCCAGCGCCGCGGCGTACTGATCCTGCCGCCCGCCGCGGAGCCCAAGCTCCGTCGCTTCCAGGTGAAAGCCAAGCTCCGCCAGCTCCTCGCGGCCGTAGCGTTCGCGCCGCAGGGGTGCCAGGGCCGCCACGAGCGCCACGTCGAGCGCTCCGGATGCGCCGAGCCCCGAGCCCGCCGGGGCGTCCGAGCGGGTGAGCAACTCGAGTCCGCCGCCCACGGGCAGCATGTTCATGGCGGCCTTGTGCAGGTCCAGGTGGCCGTCGTAGAGGAGATCGGCCGGATGCCGGGCCACCACGCGCTCGCCCAGATCCTCGGCGATCAGCCGGATGCCGGCGCCGCCCCGGATGGCCTCGACGTGCACGCGGATCGCGAGTGCCGCGTTGGCGACGATGCCGGACTCCGCGTCGGCGAACACCGGCACGTCGGACCACCCGCCGGCGAAATCCACGCGGGTGGGGGCGCTCACGAGCACGCGACCCGGGATGTCCCTCCTGGTCACCGGCCCGCCTCCGGGCCGCCTACCGACCACGCGCCGATCCCGGCCAGCTCGCCGCGCAGATCCATCCGGACATCGCGGATTCGGCGCGCCGCTCCCTGCACGCCCCGGGCATGGTAGAGCCACGCGGACGGTTCCTCGCGCGCCAGAACCTGCTGCACCGCGCGCCACGCCATTTCCAGGTCGCCCTCCGTGGTCGCCAACCGGACGCGCGCAAAGGCGGCCGTCGCGGCATCGGACTGGTGGCCCGCGTACGCGAGCAGGCCATCGCCGTCGTACAGGGCCGCGACGTGGCCCAGTGATGCCAGGCCCGGGATGCCCGTCACGATGGCGTCGAAATCCCGGTCCGAGCCTTGGGCAATCGAGAGGAACGTGGCCAGCTCCACGCGCCTGATCCTCACGGCTGCACCGACCGTCCGCCATTGGGCCTCGAGCATCTGTTCGAGCATCAAGTCACCGCTCCCCACCGTGAGCAGATCGAATTCCAGGCGCCGGCGGTCACGTATCCGGACCCCGTCGGGCCCCGCCCGCCATCCCGCGTCGTCCAGCAGCCGCCGGGCGCCGGCGGGGTCGTACGGGACGGGCGCGAGCGGCTCGGCCCAGGGGTGATCCGGGTGCACCGGACCCCCGGCGGGGCTGCCGAACCCGTACAGATACCCGTCAATGATCATCCGGCGGTCGATGGCCCGCGAGAGCGCGCGCCGCACCCGGGCGTCGTCGAACGGCGGCCGGCGCTGGTTGAAGATCACGCCATACGTCAGCGGGATGGGATAATCGATGACGCGGAGGCGCGGGTTGCCGCGGACGAAAGCGGCATGCGCGGGGCTGATGCCCGCGAAGTCCAGCTCCCCCGAGGTGAGGGCGGCGAGCTTGGTCGCGGGTTCGTCCACCACCACCACCACGAGGCGCTCGATGGCCGGCCGACCAAGGTCGGCCGGGAACGCGTCGAACCGACGGAAGACCCAGCGCTGGTTCGGCCGGTACTCCACGAAGGCAAAGGGCCCGTTGCCGACGGGTGACCGGTTGAACGCATGGGCGCGAAGCTCCGCGGGGGGCACATCGGCGAGCAGGTGCGACGGCAGGATGGCAAGGTCGGTCAGCACGTCCGGAAAGGTCGGTTGCGGTGCCCGGAAACGCAGCATCACCGTGAACGAGTCCTCCCGGACCACCGCCGCGAGGTCGCGCAGCTCACTGGCACGCGGGTACGCTACGGCCGGGTCACGCGCGCGTTCGAGCGTCCACACGACGTCGTCCGCGGTCGTCAGCGGACCGTCATGCCAGTGGACGTCGCGCCGCAGGTGGACCCGCAGGGCGGTGCGCGCCTCGTTCCACTTCCACGAGCCCAGGCGCGGGACGGGCTGGAGCGCCGAGTCGCGGCCCGCGAGCGTCAGGAACAGCACGTGGTTCTGCACCTGCTTGGCGAACGGGTGCACCGCCACGAGGGGGTTGATGGACTGGAGGTCCGCCCCGGACGCGTAGAGGACCGTGGACCGGTCCGCGTCGCGGGGCGTGCAGCCCCCCCCAACGGTCGCGACAAGGACGGCAGTTGACGCGAGCCCCCCCCACCTCACAGCCTTTCCTTCCATGTGGCGGCGGATCGCTCTGCGGCTCCTCTCGGGACTCGGCATCGTCCTCACGGTGGTGACGGTGGCCTTCGTGCTGCTGCAGCTGGCGCCCGGTGACCCGGCCCGGCTGTGGGTCGGTCCGGCCGCCACCCAGGCCGACCTCGAGGCGGCGCGTCACGCGCTGCAGTTCGACCGCCCCCTGCCGCTCCGCTACCTCGCCTGGCTCGCCGACTTCGCGCGCGGCGATTGGGGCATCAGTCTCGCCCAGCACCGCCCCGTGCGCGACGTGCTCATGGGGGCCCTGCCGGCGACGCTCGTCCTGTCCGCCGCCTCCCTGCTCGTCACATACCTCGGGGGGATAATCGTCGGATTGGCGCAGGCGGTAAAGCGGGCGCGGCCTCTCGACACCCTGCTCACCGTGCTCACGGTCCTCGTGTACGGGCTCCCCGCCTACTGGGTGGCGCTCGTGCTCGTGCTCGTATTCGCCTACGGAGCCGCGAGGCTCGGCTGGCCGGTCTGGCTCCAATTCCCGGCCATGGGCGTCGCGAGCCTGGACGCGGACTTCCTCCCCGCGGGGGCACGACTGCTGGATCGGCTGCGGCACCTGACCCTTCCACTCGCAACGCTCGGCGCCTTGGGGATAGCCGGCACCGCCCGCTACGTGCGCGGGGCCGCTGTGGACGTGAGCAACCTCGATTTCGTGCGCGCTGCACAGGCCCGCGGGCTTGGGGCCACGCGCGTCACGCGGCGCCACGTCCTGCGGAACGCACTGCTGCCCACCATCACGCTGCTGGGGCTCTCCCTTCCCGCGCTCTTCTCGGGCGCGGTGTTCGTCGAGGTCATCTTCGCCTGGCCGGGCATGGGACGTGAGCTGGTGGCGGCCGTGGGGGCCCGGGACTACCCGGTGGTTCTGGCAGCGACGGCGGTGTTTGCGGCGTTGGTGGTGCTGGGCAATCTGCTGGCGGACTTGCTCTATGCACTGGTTGATCCGCGCTTGAGGGCGGGATGAGCGGGATGGACGGCGGGATGGGCGGGACGAGCGGAATACTTGCTTCGCTCGTGCGGGATCGCCGCGTTGCGGTGGGGGGAGCGGTGCTCATTGGGATGGCCGTGCTCGCCATCGCCGCGCCGTGGCTGGTGCCGTTCGACCCAATCGCGCAGGGCGACATCGTGCGCACGCGCCTGGTCGCTCCGTTCACTCCCGGGCCGGAGGGCACGATCCGGTGGCTGGGCACGGACCAACTGGGACGTGACGTCTTGAGCCGGCTGCTGCACGGCGCGCGCATCTCGCTGGTGGTCGGGTTCCTCGCCGCGCTGCTGTCGGCCGTGCTCGGGACCGCGCTCGGTGCCATCGCGGCGTTGGGGCGATCGTGGGTGGACCGCGCGGTCATGGCGCTGACCGACGCCGCGCTGGCTCTTCCGCGGCTGGTGCTGCTGCTCGCGCTGGTCGCCCTGTTCCAGCCCAGCACCGCGGTCATCGTGCTCGTGCTCGCGGGCACGGGCTGGATGCCCGTCGCGCGCCTCGCGCGCACCGAGATGCGCGGGGTGCTGGTACGTCCGTACGCGGCGGCGGCCCGGGCCGCCGGCGTCGGCCGGCTGAGGCTCCTGGGCCGGCACCTCCTGCCGAACGCCCTCACGCCGCTGCTCGTCGCCACCGCCCTGGGCGTGGGCAACGCGATCACGCTGGAGGCCGGGCTCGCGTTTCTCGGACTCGGCATCGCCGCTCCGGCTCCCTCGTGGGGGAACATGATCGCCACGGGGCGCGACGCGCTCGTACAGGCGCCGTGGGTCGCGACCATCCCCGGCATTGCGGTCGCCCTCGCGGTGGTGGGCTGCAACCTGCTGGCGGATGGGTTGCGCGACCAGCTGGATCCGCGCACTGCGGGATGAGCGGGATGGCGGGATGAAGCGGGATGGAGCACCATCCCACCATCCCGCTGTCTTCCCACCCCACTCGTTGAGCCAACGGCGAACGGCTAACGGCTGACGATCACCGTCACGATCTCCCTTGGCCCTGCCCTGAACGCGACGGTGCCCCGGTCGGGCGACAGCGCGGTCTCTGCCTCCACGGTCTCGTCGAGCCGGGCCCGGAAGGCCCGCGTGACCGGAGACGGAAAGGTCCACGCGCCCTGGCGCGCCCGCCGCGTGAGGTTCACGCACCGCAGCACGATCCCCTCTCCTTCCTCGCGCGGCTTGAGCGCCCGGAACGCGAGCCCCGACCCCGTGAGCTCCGGGCCTTCGACAACCTCGGGCACGTCGATTCCTGAGCGATACATGCGGCCCGCGAGTGGCGCATGGAATTCTTCGGCTGCGGCTTCGACCGCGTCCCATGCGCGCGCGTCGCTCCCGTCGCCCACACCGATCGGCGCCAGCGCCACCTCCGCGCGGAACGGCCCCACTCCCTGGGCCCCGGGCGTGGCCGTCGGCCAGCCCGCGTGACCCGGCCGTGCTGCCAGGTCGCCGCGCGAGAGGTCGCCCACCGCCCGCAGGACCGTGACGGCGAGCGCGCCGTTGGGCAGTACTTCGTACTCATGCAGCCCGCGCGCACAGATGGTCCAGCCGCCCGCGCTCACGTAGCGGTGCATGGGCGCGGTCGTCGGGGGAGCCTCCTCACCTGACCGGCCACGGAGCGTCTCGCGCTGTCGCGTCACCGCCCCGAACGCCATGTCCGCCGTGGAGCGGTCCGCCGCGCGCACCGGCACGACGAGCCGCACGCGGTGCTGGCCGGCCCGGTTGATCCCGTCGACGGCGATGCGCACCAGCGGGCTGCCGGCATCGATCCGGAGATACGCCGTCCCCCGCACGCGACCACCGATCCGGAAAGGACGCGCGAGCGCCGCAACCAGCGGTCCCGACCACACCACCCGTGCGCGACCCCACTGCGCGCGCAGCGGCCGATCGCCCGGCACCGGCTCGATGGTGTACGTGTCGCCCTCGTCCCGCTCGTCCACGAGCGCCGGCACCAGGCGCAGCGTGCGGCCCCCCACGCTGATCACGAACCCGTCTCGCACGGCGCGAACCCCACCCCACGAAGCACGCAGAGCCATCCCGCTCGCCCGCACGGCGCTTGGCACCGCGGCAGCGGGCGCCGCACCATCGCGGACGTCGAGGCGCACGAGTCCCAAAGCGGGCACCTCACGCGTCCACACCGCTACGCGAACCGCGTGCACCCGATCCTGGTCGGGATAGTCGCGCGGGCTGTCGAGCCGCTCGTATGCGTCGGTGACGCCCAGCACCTGGTGCGGCACGACGCGGCCGCCCGCCTCGGCGAGATGGAAGGGTTGCAGCGGCACGCCTCGATCGGCCGCGGCGGCGCGCCCCACGACCACGTCGGACCGGAAGCGGGTCACCGTGGCCTCGACTACCCCACCGCGCGCGCGTGGGCTCGGATTCACCACCACCAGCGCCGGCCGCCACGCGGCGCGCTCGCGCCGGCGGCGCACAGGGCCCTGGCCGAGCCGCGCATCCAGGGCGTCTTCCAGCACCCCCCGCGCCTCGTCGACGACCGCTTCCGCCCGAGTGGCGGCGTCACGCGCCACGGCATCCACGACGCTCCCGGCGAGCGTATCGTGCGACAGGTTGGCGAGATGCGTGCACCACGCGTGCCCCAGCAGAGGCCGGAGCGCCGCCGCCTGGGGCCCAAGCGCGGCCTGCGGCTCGGCCCACCGGGTCAGCAGGGCCGCCCCTTCGGCGATACGCTGCTTCAAGCCCGTGCGCGTGGCCGCAACACCCTGCAGCGTCCACGTGTCCCCGCGGGACCACCGCAGCTCGCCCACGACGCGGCGCGGTGCCCTGCCGGTCGTCGCGAGTGCCGCCCGCGCTGCGGCGAAGTAGCCGTCGAGCGTCGAGACTTCGACCTGCGCATCCCGGACCACCCGTCGCAGGCTGCGCACCGCGCGTTGGAGATCCGGCTGGAGCGCGTGATGGTCGGCGCCGTTCATGACGAGGAGCACGGGAACGACCGCGCGCCGCATGAGCACCTCGCCCACGGCGCGCCAGCGCGAGCGCATATCCACGAACCCGCCCGGCAGCTCCGCACCGTACTCGTAGCCCGCGGGCGGCAGATGGTGGACCAGCACGCTGGATCCGTCCGGCGCGGTCCACAGGACCAAGTCGCACCTGAGGCGCCGCCCGCCGTATCCGCGCCACAGCAGCGCGTCGGCGATCCCGAAGCCGCGCAGAATGGCCGGGAGCATGTCGGGGTGACCGAAGGCGTCGGGGCTGTAGCCCACCGGAAGCCAGGCCCCCAGGCCGGCCGCCTGCCGCTGCCCGATCAGGAGGTTCCGGACGAGCGGCTCGTCCCCCGCGAGCAGCTCGTCGGCGAGCACGTACCACGGCCCCACCGTGAGCCGGCCGGCCTCGACGAGGCGCTGCACTCGGGCCCGCTGCTCCGGCCGGACGGCGAGGTAGTCCTCGACGAGCGCGGTTTGCCCGTCGAGGTGGAACGTGAGACGCCGATCACGGGAGAGGCGTTCGACGACATCGTCCAGCATCGTCACGAGGCGCTGGCGGAACCGGGCAAGAGAGAGGTACCACTCCCGATCCCAGTGCGTGTGCGGGACGATGACGATCCGGGTCAGCGACGCACCTCGCGTTGCGCGTCGTCGGGCAGGAGCGGCAGAACGAGCCGGACCGGCACCGCAAACCCGAGCCCCGCGGCCTCCCGCAGGCCGGCCGCGTGCACCGCGACCACCTCGCCATCGGCGTTGAAGATCGGGCTGCCGCTCGAACCGCCCACGGTGAAGCCGTCGAACTGGATCTGCGTGGGGGTCACCTTCGAGAAGATCCCGGCGCTCATCGAGGTGCGCACCGTCCGCGTGTTGTCGAGCGCCGCGGCCACGCCGGCCGGGAACCCGATGAGTGCCGCGGGCTCCCCCTGGCGGGCGCGCGTCCCATCCCAGTCCACGCGCGCGATGATGGGCCCCACGTAGCGGGGGATCCGCAGCACCGCGAGGTCGGGCCCGCCGGCCGGCTGGACCGCCACGAGCGTCGCCCGGTACCCCGTCCGCTGATCCGCCATGGTGACGTGAATCGAGTCGGGTGTCCGTCCCTCCGGCGTCGCCACATGGCGGTTGGTCACGAAATAGCCGGAGGTCGAGATCACGAAGCCCGAGCCATCGTAGATGTCGGCCCCGGCATACACCGACACGAGCCCGACCGCGGCCTGGTTCGCCTCGGCGATCCGCGCCAGATCGGCGCCGCGCACGGCGCGGAGCCCCGCTTCGAGCGCCGCCGCCCGCTCCTCAGCCGCTCGCACCTCGGCCCGCAGACTCACCAGTTCCGCCGTGGAAACGCCGCCGGCCTGGGAGGAGGTGAGTTGGGCGCGCAGGCGCTGCGACTCCGCCGCCTGGGCGCGCCGCAGCGAGTCTCCCGCATCGAGCTGCTGTTCCATCTCCGAGCGCGCGCGGTCAAGCGCCGCCTCGAGCGACGCGGTACGCGACCGCGCGTCGTTGAACGCCAGACGCAGGCTGTCCACCACCGCCGCCGGCGCCGATCCCTCGCGCGCGCGCTCGAGCTCGAGCTGGAGCCGCTGGTAGTCCGCCAGCGCCGCCGCCCGGGAGGAGTCCGCGGCCGCGCGCGCCGCCGTCAGCTCCACCCGCTGGGCGGCCAGCTCCGCTCGGGTCTCCCGCACCCGGCGCTGACTCAGCCAGTAGACACCACCCACGCCCGCAACGAGCAGGGCGACGAACGCCCAGACCACGGTACGCACGCGCGACGCATGCTTCCGGTCCGTGTCCTGGATCAGCTGGCGGACGAACACCGTGCGGCCGACGCCGCCGAACGACCTCCGCACGGGGTCCGGGGCCGCCGCGGACTCCGGCGCGGTCGGTGCCATCGGCGGCGGGCGCTTCGGGGGGGCCGAGGTTGGGGGCGGCGCCGAGATCTTCGCAGGTCGCGCGGGCGCTTGCTCTTCGACCGGAGCGGCCAGTCGGCTCGTGCCGGCCGGTCGGTGCGCGCCCGTCACGCGCACCTGATCCACGATGAGCTCCGGCCCTTGCGGTCCCAACCGGATCCGGGCGCCCGCGTGGAGCGCCCGCTCGCCCGCCACAGGGTGGCCGTCCAGCAGGGTGCCGTTCCGGCTGTGTGCGTCCCGCACCACGGGGGCCTCGTCGGGACCGAGCGTGAACTCGCAGTGGACCCGCGAGACGACCTTCTCGCCGGCCAGGCGAATCTCGCATTCCTCCCCGCGCCCCACCCTGAGCACGGCCCCGGTTGCGTCGAGGCGATCACCCGACGGCACCCGGACCAGTGACACCACCAGCACGGCCTCCGGTGGCGGCTCCGCCTCGGGTGGGACGTACGTCGAGAGGGGGACCGTCGCGTCCTCCGAGCCGTTGGCCGCCGGCCCCGTCGTGGCCACCTGCTCGATCTCGACCGTGAACTTGGGCCCCAGCTCGCCCAGGCCCAGGGTCTGCCCCGAACACAGGGGGTGCGGTGTCCCTTCGCGAACGCGGCGGCCATCCACGTAGGTGCCGTTCCGGCCACCGGCGTCCGCCACGGTCCATTCGCCGTCCACCACATCCGCCTTCGCGTGCCGGGCCGACACCAGCTCGCGCCCCGATCCGCCGACCACGAAGTCGCACTCCGGCGACCGGCCGATCAGCACGGGACCGCCGCTGAAAACGTACTCGTGACCGTCGCGCAGATCGCGCAGGCGAAGCCGGTTCATGGCGTGGGCGGACAACGAGGTGGGTGTGCCATCATCCCGCGGCGTCAAGGCAATTCAATATTAGCACACCATCGCGGCCCGACCACTCCCGCCGGGCTATCCGGTCGGCATTACTTTTCGGCCCATGGCAGACCCGCAGCGAGCGGCCCCGCCGCGCATCGCCCCGGCCGTGGACCAGGCCGCCCTCTTCGCGGAGGCGGCGCGGCTCTTCCACGGGCTGTTCCACATCGAGGAACTGGTCGCGGCCAACGAGAACCGCGCGCTGTTCGTCGCGCGGCACGCCGTGCTGGAGCGGCGGGCGGCGTTGCGCGTGCATCTCCACCCCGATTCTCCCGGCCGGCGGTGGTTCGAGCGGGAGACGGTCCTGCTCGCCCGCCTGGATCACGCGGGCATTCGCCAGGTCCACTCCGCGGGATTCCGGGGGGACTGGGCGTATCGCGTCTCCAAGTGGATCGAGGGAGAGAGCCTGCTCGACGGGGTCGCGCGCGGACCCCGCCCCATCCCCGACATCGTGCAGCTGGCCAGGGATCTGCTGAGCGCGCTCGACTATGCCCACGGCGAGCAGATCATCGTGCGACGGATCGTGCCGTCGTCAGTCATGATCACACGGGCCGGACGCGCGATCATCACCGACTTGCGGTGGGCGTCGCCCCTGCTCGACCTCGCGGGCCCTGATGTCGAGCCGTTGGCGGAGCCGTTCCTTGCCCCCGAAGCCCGCGAGGGACGGCCGGGGGACACCGGCAGCGACGTCTACGCCGCCGCCGCGCTGCTGTACTACGCGGTGACGGGAGAACCGCCCGCCACGAGCCCGGTCGAGATCCGACCACCGACCGACCGGCGGCCGGTGTGTCCGAAAGCGCTGGAGCGCGTCATCATGCACGCCCTCCAGGCGGACTCGTCCAAGCGCTACCTCACGATCGTGGAGATGGGAGAGGACCTGCTGTCCGACCTCGGCGAATCGGGGCTCGAGACCAGCACGGCCCCCGTGTCGGCGGAAGCTGACCCCACCGAGTGGGAGAAGTACCTGCGTCGTGCCTTGGGAGACGAATACGAGCTGCTGAACACCCTCGGCCAGGGCGCGTTCGGGCGGGTGTACCGGGTGCGCGACCTCGCGCTCGAGCGTGAGGTGGCCCTCAAGGTGCTCCACCCCGCCCTGACGTCGGACGCGGGAGTGGTCGAGCGCTTCCGCCGCGAAGCGCAGCTGGCCGCGCAAGTACGCCACCCGCACATCGTGGACGTGTTCGACACGGGTGGCCGCAGCGGGCTGCTGTGGTACACGATGGCCTACATCCCGGGCGCGAACCTGGCCCAGTGGGTGCGGCAGCACGGACCGCTGCCCCTGGAACACGCATTCGCGCTGCTCGCCCAGGCGCTTTCGGCGCTGGACCACGCCCACGAGCAGGGCCTGATCCACCGCGACATCAAGCCCGAGAACATCCTGATCGAGGACGAGCCCGTGTGGACGGTCCAGATCACGGACTTCGGCCTCGCGCTCGCGTTCCTGGGCCACTCGGACGAGAAGCGCCTGTCGCGGTCCGGGACGCCGGAATACGCCGCCCCCGAGCAGCTGCTGGGCGAACGTGTGGACCGGCGGGCGGACCTGTACTCGCTCAGCCTCGTCGCGATGTTCGGCCTCACCGGCAAGTCCCCGTTCGAGGGGGCCTCGCTGCCCGGGATTCTCGCCCGCCAGGCGGCCGGCGACCTGCCCGACATCCGCGAGGCCCGGCCGGACGTCCCCGAGCCGCTGGTCCGGGTGCTGCGGCGCGGGGCGGCGCGGGACCCCGCCGACCGCTTCGCGTCGGCGCAGGAGTACCTCGAGGCGTTCGAGCGCGCGCTCCGGCAGTGGCGCGAGCGGCCCTGGCGCTGGGTCGGTCACCTGTTCGGCGCCGGCGACTGACCGCGGCCGCCATCCGTATTTGCGCGCGCTGGAGCGGCGGTGCACTTTCCCGTGTGGGGGGATCGTGCATACGCGGTGGCGGACGAGGGCATGACGAGACACGCTGCGGAGCCCGACCACGAACGCCGCGTCCGCGATCTGTTCGACGACTGGGCGCGGCACGGGCGCGGCGACCTGATGGCCGAGAGCCACTGGCCGTTTGCCCGGCAGGCTCTCCAGCGGCTGCCGCTCACTCCCACCAGCTGGTTCCTCGACATCGGCTGCGGCACCGGGTACGCCGTGTGCTGGGCCGCCCGGTCCGCCCCGGATGGCCGGGCGGTGGGCATTGACGTGGCGGAGGCGATGGTGGCGCGGGCCCGGACCTGCTGCGTGGGCCTGCCCAACGCCGATTTCCACGTCGCCCGGTTCCCCACGGATCACACCCTTCCCCCTGCGCGTTTCGACGTGGTCTTCTCGATGGAGGCGTTCTACTACTTCGCCGACCTCGATGCCGCGCTCCGCGAAACGCTGAGGCTGCTGGTCCCGGGGGGCTGGTTCGCGTGCGTCGTGGACTACTACG
>Ga0105095_10001339_pt1 | contig 12905 bp, 9 predicted proteins | sample PPLLak2March2015_2_FD_79180 | JGI IMG/M metagenome (GOLD analysis project Ga0105095, IMG submission 79180) | Freshwater sediment microbial communities from Prairie Pothole Lake near Jamestown, North Dakota, USA - PPLs Lake P8 Core (3) Depth... | ecosystem: Environmental > Aquatic > Freshwater >... | reverse complement strand
TTCTGGAGAGCAACACTGCTCTCTGGCGGTGACACTTCAGCGTGGCTCGACGCTGCCAAGCGCTGCATTGGTGGCACAGTGATCGATGATCCACGCCAGCGAGACGTTTTACGACACCCTCTTCAAGGGGGAGGCCAGGAGGGGGATGGGTCATGCTCGCCCGCAACAAGATCGATCACGTGCAGCGCGCCTGGTACAAGACGGGCATCCCGAAGATCCACGGCTGGGTCTTCGACGTCCGCACGGGCAGGCTGATCGACCTTGAACTGAAGATGGCCAACGAGGTCGCGTCGATTCGCAAGATCTACGACCTCAAGCCGCTCGGCTAATGTCCTCGACAGTGGCCTCCCGCTTCTTGACCGACCCCCAATTACCCTGGTAATGTGACTCCATGAAACTCGCAACGTCCAAACTCACTGCTCAAGGTCAGATCTCCGTTCCGGCCGAAGTGCGCAAGAAGCTCGGCGTCGGCCCCGGCTCCATCCTGGAATGGGATGAGCGCGATGATGAGGTGGTGGTTCGCAGGGCCGGACGGCATACCTCGGTAGAGGTCCACGAGGCGTTGTTTGGCAAAGGGAAGCCGACACCAAAGGCATCCATGAGCGTGAAAGAAGGCATCAGAAAGCGCATGCGCGAAAAGCATGCGCGCCGTTGATACCAACCTGCTCGTGCGGCTGTTGGCGCGAGACGATGCGCCGCAGGTCGATGCCGCAGAGAAATTCGTCGAGCAAGGCGCCTGGGTATCTCACCTCGTCCTGGCCGAAACGCTTTGGGTGCTGGATGCCGTCTACGGGCGAGCTCCCGAACAGCTCGCAACGGCACTCGATATGTTACTCAACCACAAGAATCTGACTTTGCAGGACGCGGACGTCGTTGCTTCGGCGTTGGCGCAGTTCCGTGCACGTCCGTCAGTGGGTTTCTCGGATTGCCTGGTGCTGGAAACCGCGCGCAAGGCAGGTCACTTGCCACTGGGCACATTCGACAAGAACCTCGCCAGACTGGACGGTGCACACGCCCTGTAGAAGAGCCCCATCGGCGTCAAAAGATGGCCGACGAGGTGGCGTCCATCCGCAAGACCTACGACCTGAAGCCACTCGGCTGATCGGCGAGCAACCCGGGGGCATGCTCACGCCATGATGCTGCACTTGGTCTTGTCCGTGGCCGTGCCATTCCCCCCGCATTCGAAACGAGCTTATGCCGGAACAAGAGGAGACCGCGTGAAATACATCCTGACCCTGATCGCCGCCATCGCCTGTGTCCACGCTCCTGTGACCGCCCAGGAGCTGGAGGGCACGCTCAAAACGATCCAGCAAACCAAGACGATCCGTCTCGGATACCACGAAAGCTCGGTTCCGTTCTCTTACCGAGACGCCAACAAACAGCCGGCCGGCTTCACGGTCGACATCTGCTCGCGCGTCGCCAACGGCATTCAGCAGCAGCTCGGGCTCGACAAGCTGGATGTCGAGTGGGTACTCGTGACCGAGCTGAATCGGCTCGAAATGGTCCGCGACGGCGCGATCGATATCGAGTGCGGCACCTCGACCAATACGCTTACGCGCCAGAAGATGGTGGACTTCAGCCTTACCATCTGGCTGGACGGCGCGAATTTCGTCGTCGACCCAGCCCGTTCGGCTGCGCGGAAGCTCGGCGATCTAGCCGGGAAGAAGATCGGCGTGGTGGACAATACAACTACCAAGCAGGTCCTGGCCGACACGCTGAAGCGTGACTATATCAGCGCCGAAATCGTGCCGGTAGGCGACTACGTGGCCGGCCTGAACGCCCTGAAAGCCGGCAAGATCGATGCCTTCGCGGCGGATCAGGCCGTGCTCATCGGGCTGGCCGCCGCCGTGCGAAACCAGTTTCGGGTGCTGCTGGGCGAGCAGAGCTTCTCGTATGAGCCTTTCGCGCTGACGATCCGGCGCAACGATCCGGACTTCCGTCTGGCCGTCAATACGGTAGTGGCGCGCGTCCTGCGCAGCGGGCAGATCGTGGAGATCTACCAGCGCTGGTTCGGGAGTCTCGGCAAGCCGAGCCCCCTGCTGGTGGCGACCTGGGCGTCGAACTCGCTGCCCGACTAGGCGAAAGCATGAATAGCAAGTCGGAATAGAAATGCAGCGCGCGCATCATCGTATACGGTGCCATCCTCGGCACGCATTCGTCGCCGTGGGACGCCTTGCATCCTTACCGGCAAGCCGATCCTCCAGATAGCGGCGCATCTCGCTCCACGGAATCGTCTTGCCCGAAGCCACGATCTCGGCGTAGCGACGCTCGGCGAGGTCGTGAAACTCCGTGCGCGGCTCTTCCTGATCCGCCTTCTCCACAATGGCTTCCAGAGCGAAGTTATGCGAGGCCGTGTAGGAACGTGCTCACGCCATGATGTTGACGCCGCCGTCCACGTATAACGTGTCGCCGGTCATGCGGCGCGCATAGGGCGTAGCGAGGTACGCGCAAGCGAACCCGACGTCCATGATGTCCACCAGCTCGCCGACGGGCGCCTTCCCCACCGCTTCGTTGAGCAGCAGGTCGAAGTCCTTCAACCCGGATGCCGCACGCGTCTTCAGCGGACCCGGCGAGATCGGGTGGACGCGGATCTTGCGCGGTCCCAACTCATAGGCCAGGTACCGGCACGCGGCTTCGAGCGCCGCCTTGATCGGTCCCATGACGTTGTAGTTGGGCACTACGCGATTGGCGCCGAGGTAGCTCATGGCGAACATGCTGCCGCCGTCGACCATGAGCGGTGCTGCCAGCTTCGCCATGCGAATGAACGAGTGACAGGAGATGTCCATAGCCTTGGCAAAGCCATCGGCCGTGCAGTCGAGCAGGCCGCCCTGCAGGTCGTCCTTGGGCGCCCAGGCGATCGAATGCACCAGGATATCGAGCCGGCCCCAGTCTTTCGCAAGCCGCTCGAAGACCGCTTCCAGCTCACCGGGCTTGGCGACATCCAGGGGCAGGAAGATCTTGGCCTGCAGCTCGTCGGCGATCGGCTGGACGTAGGTCTTCGCCTTCTCGTTGAGGTAGGTGATGGCCAGCTCCGCTTCGAGCTCGCGGAACGCCTTGGCACAGCCGTATGCGATCGAGTGCTCGTTGGCGACGCCGACCACCAGGGCTTTCTTGCCTTTCAGGGGCGGGCGGGGGACTTCTATGCTCATGCTTTGCACTCCATTGGAATCTGAACCACGGAGGACACGGTGGACACGGAGGAAAACCAGAAGAAATTTGATTCTGTGGTAGCCAACGGCGGAAATGAGGATGGGTAGCCTGTTGCCCCCTCCCCAGCCCTCCCCCGCGTCCTGCGGACGCAAGGGAGGGAGTCCTGCTTCGAGGATTCGCTTAATCCCTGGCTTTCCTCCGTGTCCACCGTGTCCTCCGTGGTTCAGCTTTAGGCTGAGCCGCGCCCAAGAAGCCGCCGCGTATGCCGCGCAATCATCAACTCCTCGTTGGTGGGGATGGCCCACACCGAGACCCGGCTGCCGGCCGTGCTGATGCAGGGACCACCCTTCGTATTCGCGCGCTGGTCGAGGAGCGGGCCGAGCCATGCCGCGTCCTCGGTCACGCGCTGGCGGATCTCCGCGGAGTTCTCGCCGATGCCGGCGGTAAAGACGATTGCGTCCAGCCCGCCTAGCGCGGCTGCGAGCGACCCCATCTCGCGGCGGATGCGGTAGAGGTACAGGTCGATCGCCAGCTTCGCGCGCGGATCGTCGCTAGCCAGCAGCGTGCGCATGTCGCTGGAGATACCCGACACGCCGAACAGCCCGGACTGGTTGTAGATCAGCTTCTCGATTGCGCGCGCGTCCATCTTGCGCTCATCCATCAGGTACAGGATCACGCCGGGGTCGATCGAGCCGCAGCGCGTGCCCATCGGCAGCCCCTCCACGGCGGTGAAGCCCATGGTGCTCGCGACACTCCTGCCGCCATCCAGCGCACACATGCTGGCGCCGTTGCCCAGGTGAAGAACGATCGTCTTGCCTGCTGCGGCCTTCCCGTCGTACTTCGGCAGCACCGACGAGACGTACTCATACGACAGCCCGTGAAACCCATAGCGCTGCACGCCGGCATCGTGCAACTCCGCAGGGATCGCGAACCGTTGCGAGATCGGCGGGTTGGTCCGATGGAACGAGGTGTCGAAGCAGGCCACCTGCGGCAGGTCCGGCGTGCGCTCCAGGATGAGCCGGATCGGCGTGAGGTTGTGCGGCTGGTGCAGCGGCGCGAGCGGGATGAATTTCGCCAGCGCCGTGAGCACGGTCCGATCGATCTGCACCGGCTGCGTGTACTCGAGTCCGCCGTGGACGACACGATGACCGACGCCGATCGGCGTGAGCTCCTTGAGCTCCCCGCGCAGGAACTGCGTCAGATGATCGAGCGCCCCCTCGTGCCCGAGCCGAACGCCCTCGCCCCAGGATTTCTCGCTGACCGTCTTGCCGGTGCCGTCCTTGGCGATGAAGTGCGGGGCGGTGAACAGAGCTTCGATCTGGCCGCGCACGTCCTGTTGCAGATCCTCGCCGCGCAGGACGAACAGCGAGAATTTGATCGAGGACGAGCCGGCGTTGAGGACTAGGATCGCTTCTTTCATGCTTTTTGGTCACTGAAAAACCCAACGCAGAGGCGCAGAGAACGCAGTGGGCGCATAGTGAAGATGTGACAGCTTGCAACCGAGCGCGGGCTGCTTGGTGGTGCGAGCCCTAAACTGAACAGACTCTGATCAAGTCATGCATTGTCGTTCCCGCGGAGGCGGGAACCCAGACTACTGTGGATCCCCGCCTGCGCGGGGATGACAGCTAGACGTTCCCGAATAGCGCTCACACCTCCCTCAGTACACGCCAACCCAATGCACTGGCTGCGCATACTCGTTCTTATCCTCTGCGTCCTCTGCGCCTCTGCGTTGGGTTTAGGCAGGCGCGAGCTTCTGCCGCTTCGAATCGGCCACCAGCGCCATCACCGCGGTAGAGGCGAGCCGCGTCCGCACGCTATCCGCGCGGCTGGTGAGCACGATCGGCACGCGCGTGCCGAGCACGATGCCGGCGCTGTCGGCACCGGCGAAGTACTGCAGCTGCTTGGCCACCATGTTGCCGGCCTCCAAATCGGGCACCAGCAGGATGTCCGCCTTGCCCGCCACGGGCGAGACGATCTTCTTGGTGCGCGCGGCCTCTTCGCTGATTGCATTGTCGAAGGCCAACGGGCCGTCGAGCACGCCGCCGGTGATCTGCCCCCGGTCGGCCATCTTGCACAACGCAGCCGCGTCCAGGGTGGACTGGATCTTCGGATTGACAGTTTCGACTGCCGAGAGAATGGCGACCTTCGGCTGCTCGATACGGAGGATATGCGCGAGGTCGATGGCGTTCTGCACGATATCGACCTTGTCCTCAAGCGTGGGATAGATGTTGATCGCGGCATCGGTCACCAGCAGCGGTCGCGGATAGGCTGGCACATCCATCACGAACACGTGGCTGATGCGCCGCGCAGTGCGAATACCGGTGGCTGACGGCACTACCGCGCCCAGCAGCTCATCGGTGTGCAGGCTCCCCTTCATCAGCGCCTCGACCTCGCCGGCGCGGGCCATGGCGACCGCCTGCGCCGCGGCTGCGTGGCTGTGCTCGGTCGGCACGATGGTGTAGGGCGTGAGATCCACGCCTTCGGCCTGTGCAACGGCGCGGATCTTCGCCTCGGGGCCGACCAGGATCGGCGTGATCAGTCCACGCTTGGCGGCTTCGATGGGGCCCAGCAGCGAGTCGCGATCGCAGGGGTGAACCACCGCAGTAATGACGGGCGGCAACCCCTGAACGGCTTTCAGCAATCTGGCGAACGCGTCGTTGTGACGCAGCACGAGCTGCGGCGTGGCCACATCCGAATAGGCGATGCGTCGCGTCGGCGCCTGCACCAGGACGGTGCCGGAGATGAGGTTCCGCTCGCCGAGGCGGACGCGGCAATCGAACAGGATGAGATTGCCGTCGGGCCGCTTCTCCTTGGCCGTCACGGTCGCGCTCACCTCGTCGCCGACCGTGAGGCTGCCGTCGAAGCGCAGATCCTGGGCAAGGACCGTGGTGCCCGGGCCGGGCAGTTGGCGCGCCAGCAGGCCGGAGATAAACGCTTCCGCGCCCACCGCCTTGGCGAACACCCCTTCTCCGTGCGGGCCTTCCTCGTGGGTGGCCAGGTGGAAAGCGTCCACGTCGCCCGACACCAGCGCGAGCGCTTCCACTTCGTTCACGGACAAGCGGCGACTGACGGTGACGGAAGCGCCGACCTCGATCTCGTCGAAGGTCTTGTTGGTAAAAGACAGCATCGTCGTGCCTGCTCAGGAAGCCACGCGCGCTACCGCCGGCGCCGCCACTGCCTCCAGGCGGACAGGCGTTTTGCCCTCCACACCGAGCACCGCGCGGATGCGCGCCAGCATGTCCAACTGCTCCTTCGTCGGCTTGGCCTGCTGCACGCGCTCGTCGTTGATCAGCCGCTGGCCCAAGGCGAAGAACCGCTCGCGCTCGGCCGGCACTGAGAGCAGTTGCGGCAGGGTTTCCAGCGCACGCTGCGGCTCGTAGTTGACGATGATCTCCTGCGTCCCGCGGTTGCGCCGGGCCTGCTCGAGGGTGATCGGCGGCAGCAGATCCCGATACTCTTCCAGCAGCTCTTTCTTCTGCTCGATGCGCTCGAGCGGCAGCGGCTCGCCTTTGCGGGCCAGCATATAGGCGACGCGGGCGAGCGCTTCGGCGTAACCACCCTGGGCGATGGAAGCGAGCGCCTGCTTGACGAAGGGCAGCTCCCGCGGATCGCTGGCAGCCGCCCTCTCTTCCGCTTCATGCTTGTCGGCGAGATACAGCGAGAAGAGATTGCCGTAGGTCTGGAAGAACTGTGCCTCGCTGAGCGCATCGCGCAGGTCGCGATAGTAATCGAACGACGCGCTCATCAGGTCGGAGAATGCGCGCTCGCTCTGGCGCAGCGGCTGCTCGGCGCCTACCGGCCGGCGCTGCGCCTTCACCATCTCCGCAGCCGGCTTCAGCCACGCCAGCCAGGGGTTGAGATCGGACACCGACCAGCGCGAGAAGCGCAGCGGGTGAAACGTGCGCATGAGCTGCGCGCCGTATTCGTTCGAGCTGGCCTGCACCAGCGGTTGCGCAAACAGCTCATAGGCGCGTTGGTTGAACTCGGAGATCGCCGCCAGCGCCTCGAAGGGCTTCTCGTCGGCGCGCTTGAAGCGATTCAACTGGCCGACAAGCTCCTCGAGCCGCTTTTCGACGAACTGGACCTGGTATCGCGCGCTGCCATCGGGTGCCTTCTCCTCGACGATCTGCATGCCGTACAGACCGGGGGGAAGCGCCTCGATCGACTTGAGCACCGACACGATCTGCGCGTGCTCCTTCTTCGCCACCTTGCCGGACACGAAGATGCCCAGATGGCCGATGTCCTCATGCAGCAGGCCGACGATGACCTGGCCGCGCGCCTTGATCTCATCGGTGGAGCCGTACACGTCGGCCACCCAGTTGAATGCCTGCTGCGGCGGGGTGATGTTGTCGCCCATGGAGGCGAACAGCACGATCGGCGCCTTGATCTCGCGCAGATCGAAGCCCTTGCCCTTGCCGCTGGCGACCTGGCCCGACCACAGCTTGTTGCCGACGAACAGGTTCTGCGTGATCCATTCGATCTCTTCGCGGTTCATCAGGTAAAACCCGCCCCACCAGCGCTCGAACTCGAGGAAGCGCGCCGGCTCGGTGTCGACGTTGGCGAACAAGTGGTAGTACTTGCCCCAAAACGTGTTGGCCGGGTGCAGGTTCTCGAAGTTCTGCACCAGCCAGGCGCCGTCGAACTTGCCATTGCTCAGATCGGCGGTGAGCGAAGCCAGCCAGGTGCCGCCCAGCGCGCCGCCGGCGTAGCGCATCGGGTTGTCGCCCTCACCCTCGCGCCAGGCGCCGCCCCAGTAGGACATGGGCGCGCCGTTGATCACAATCGGGCCGGTGTCGTCGGGGTTCGAGGCGGCCAGCATCATCGCCGCCCAGCCGCCCTGGCAGTTGCCCACGATCACCGGCTTGGAGCTGTCCGGATGGAGCTCGCGAACCTTATGCACGAACTGCGCTTCCGCGTCGCACACATCGAGCATTGTCTGGCCCGGCTCGGGATCGGGATAGAACACCACGAAGTACACCGGGTGTCCTTCACGCAGGGCGACGCCGACCTGCGAATCGTCCTTGAACCCGCCGATGCCCGGACCATGGCCCGCGCGCGGGTCGATGATCACATAGGGGCGACGCTTGGGATCGACGGTCACGCCCGCTGGCGGAACGATGCGCAGCAGCGCGTAGTTGACCGGGCGCGCCAGCGAGCGTCCGTCCACCACCAGCTCGGAGTCGAAGTGCAGCACCGGCGGCAGGCCTGCCCGCGTGTGCTCGATGAACTTGTTGCCGCGCTTGCGCAGAGTGTCCCAGAACAGGCTGGCGCGCTGCGCAAAATCCACCGCGTAGTCCGCGCCCTGCTGCCAGAGCTCGAATGGGGGGAGCGCTGAGGCGGCGGCGCGCTGTCTCTCCACCGCTTTCTGCACGCTGGCGTTGAAGCGCTCCTGCGCCAGCTGGGCGCGGCGCTGGAGCAAGCTGGCAATCTTGGCCGAGAGCTCGCTGCTGCGGGCAAGTTTTTCACCGATGTCTTTCATGGGGGTCCTGGCGGGAGTAAAGGGCGGGCCGGTTGCGGGCACCAGTTGAGGGCACCCACGGAAAGCTAGAAAGGTTAGCACGTCTCATGTTGCAGTGCAATGTCAGTGTCCGCCCGAAGGGCGCGCCGCCTGCACCAGGTGACCGGACAACTCGTGCTCATGGCGGATGGCGAAGCCTTCTGGGCGGGCTTTGGGCACGATCAATCCCGCATCAACCTTCCCTCTTCAGCGAGAACACCTGCGCGCTCCAAGGAGGCTCATCGAGATACAAACCGCGCCCCTGCAAATCGCCGCCCTGCCGATCGTACGTGACCTCACCGAGCAAGCCCCGCAGCCGCCAGCGGCTGTTGCCGAGATCCGCAAACGGCAGCCGCACATGACACTGGCTCTGGTTCGGCGCATAGTTCACCGTCACCAGCAAGCGCTCGCCGCCGGAGCCTTGCCAGGCGAAAGCCAGGAAACAATCCCAAGTCCAGTTGCCGTCCCAGGCGGGAGCGCAGTCCAGCAATTGCCACTGGCCCTCGCGTACCACGGGCTCACGCAACACGGCCAACAGCCGGCCGTAAAACCGTTCCAGCCGCTGGTCGATCGGTTCCTGCGGCCCGCGAACCAAATGAGGAGAGATGCGCTGCGTGCGCCCTTGGAATTGACCTTGATGGAAGAACCGCAGCCCCGGCGACAGGAATGTAATGACCGCCGCGGCCTCGTGGACGTCCGATGAGAATGTTGCAGCCGCCCGCGGCTCGTCGTGGTTTTCCAGGAAGCGGGCCAGCTTGTTCTGGTAGTCGAGCCCGGCATGGAAATACTCGCGCACCGGCCGGGCGTGACCCTCGCGCAAGCGGTCGTACAGCCGCTTGTCGTAGGCGTAGTCGAACCCCTGCTGCTGCATCGTCCATTCCAGGTCCCAGTAGACCTCGGCCATGAACTGGAAGTCGGGATACTTGCGCCGCACGGACTCGGTTGCCTTCAACCAGAAGAGGTCAGCCCGGATGCCCCAAGTGCGTTCGAACACCTCGGGCAAGACCAACATGGCCATGTCGCAGCGCACGCCGTCGCATTGCCCGGCGATTTTCTCCAGCTCGCCGATCATTGCCTGCTGCAAATCCGGGTTGCCGTAGTTGAGCTGCAGCGTGTCGGGCCAGCCGTCAAAGTACGGGTCTCGGCCGTAGGCGAGCAACAGCGGGCCGTTCTTCGTTTGCACTCGGCTGTAGTTCCGCGGCGAACGAGCCAAATCAGCCTCGCTGCCATGGACGAAGTAGTCCGGATGCTCGTCGATCCACGGGTGATCCGGAGCCATGTGGTTCGGAACAAAGTCGAGCATCAGCTTCAGTCCGCGTTTCCGCAGCCGCTGTCGCAAACGGGCCAGCGCCGCAGCGCCGCCCAGATCGCGATGCACGGTGTAGCTTTGGATGGCGAACCCAGAGCCGGCGATGTCCTCGTCCTTGAGGTCTGGCAGCGTTGCGGCGAACTCGCGGCGCCATTCGGGGTTCGCGCGCGAGATCGCCCGCGCCGCAGGGCCGGTCTGCCAAACGCTCAGGAACCAGACCCAGTCGAATCCCATCTCGGCCAGGCGATCCAGCTCGGCGTCCGGGATGTCATCCAGCGTCGCGCGCCTCCCGAGAGTGTGAGATAGCTCGGTCGACCAGACGCGGGTGTTGATTTGGTAGAGCGCCGGGTAGCGTGGATCGGACATATCGGCTCCCTAACTCTGTCTGGTCTGTTCTCCGCCCACTTGTTCGCTGATGACCCTCGCCAGCACGCGCCCCTTTTCGCTCTCCAGCAGCGTTTTAGCGTCGACACGCCCGAACAGATCCAGGAGGGGAGCGACCAGGCCGGTCCATCCCGTCTGGTGGCTGGCCCCAAGCCCCGCGCCGTTGTCACCGTGGAAGTACTCGTAAAACAGGAGCAGATCGCGCCAATGCGGATCCTTCTGGAACTTGGCCGTCGCACCGTAGACTGGCCGTCGCCCATTGGCATCACGCAGGAACGTCCCCGTCAGCCGCCGGACAATCTCCTGCGCCACCTCGAACAGCGTCAGGTACCGCCCCGATCCGGTCGGGCATTGAACCTTGAACTCATCCCCGTAAAAGCTGTACAGATTCGTCAGCGCCCGGACGATCAGCGCATTGACCGGCATCCACACCGGCCCGCGCCAGTTGGAGTTGCCGCCGAACATGCCGGTATTCGATTCGGCCGGCAGGTACTGGACTTTGTACTCCTGACCATTGACGTGGAACATGAACGGATGTTCCAGGTGATAGCGAGAGAGCGAGCGAATGCCATGCGGTCCGAGAAACTCGTTCTCGTCGAGCATGTAGCCGAGCACTCGCTCGAGTTTGCGCTTGTTGAGGATCGATAGTAGCCGCCGTTCATTGACGCCGACGAAACCTGCGTCGGTCGGGGCCACCTGGGAAATCAACTCGGGATGGCGCTTTCGAAACTGGGCGATCATCTCCATCAGCTTCGGATAGCGAGTGACGTAATCCGCCTCGAACACCGTGGAGGCGCACAGCGGCAACAGCCCCACCAGCGACCGCACCTTCAACCGCATCGCCTCGCCGTCGGGCAGCCGCAGCAGATCGTAGAAGAAGCCGTCCTCCTCGTCCCACATCTCGTCGTAATGCTCGCCGCGACGGTCCATCGCATAGGCAATCCACATGAAATGCTGGACGAACTTGAAGGCGAGCTCCTCGTAGATCGGGTCGTACTCGGTCAGGATGAGGGCTATCTCCAGCATGTTCTGGCAGTAGAACGCCATCCACGCCGTCCCGTCCGCCTGCTCCAGCGAGCCACCCGTCGGCAGCGGCGCGCTGCGATCGAAGATGCCGATGTTGTCCAGACCCAGGAAGCCTCCGGCGAAGACGTTGCGCCCCGCAGGATCCTTGCGGTTGACCCACCAGTTGAAATTCAGCATCAACCCCTGAAACGAGCGCTCCAGGAATCGCAGGTCGGCCCGGCCCAGCTGCTTCTCGTATGTGTAAAGCCAGAGCGTGGCCCAGGCGTGCACCGGCGGATTCACGTCGCTGAAGTTCCACTCGTAGGCGGGAATCTGTCCGCTCGGGTGGAAGTACAGGCTGCGCAGCATCAACAGCAGCTGCTCCTTGGCGAAATCGAAATCCACCGCCGACAACGCGACCGTATGGAAAGCCAGGTCCCAGGCGGCATACCAGGGATACTCCCACTTGTCCGGCATCGAGATCACGTCGGCGTTCAGCATGTGGAACCATTCCGTGTTCCGAACGTCGTGGCGCGCGGCCTCGAGCAACGGATGACTCTTGTGGTCGCGCAGCCAGCGTTCCAGATCGAAGTAGTAGTACTGCTTGCCCCACAGCATTCCGGCCAACGCCTGGCGATGTACCCGGCGCTGATCTTCGGTCAGCGATTTGGGCGCAATCCGCTCGTAGAATTCGTCGGCGTCGGCGATGCGGCTCTTGAAGATCTTCTCGAAATCGCCAAAGGCATCTTTAGTCTCGCCGGCTGCCAGCCGCAGCCGGACCGTCTTGCTGCTGCCGGCGGGCACGTCGAGGACATAGTGGGCTGCGGCCTTGGTCCCCGTCTTGGCGGGATTCACCGCCCCGGCCTGTCCCGAGATGACGTAGGCGTGGAACGCATCCTTGACGTAGGGAGAAGCGTTGGGCTGGGCCCAGAGACGCTGCGCATTGGTCTCGTTTTCGGTGAAGAGCAGCTCCGGAGCCCCATCGCAAAGCAGCCGGTATTCGCCCAGCTCAGGGTGCGTGGCCTGAAGGGCGCCCGTCCCCACCTCGCGCAGCGATGGCTTTCGATCATCCTCGCCCCAGGACCAGGTGTTGCGGAACCACAGCGTCGGTAACAGACGCAGCCGCGCCGCTTCCGGGCCGCGATTGTGCACGGTGATGCGGATGAGCACGTCTTCCGGACCGGCCTTGGCGTATTCCACGAACACGTCGAAATACCGGTCATCGTCGAACACGCCGGTGTCGAGCAGCTCGTACTCCATCTCCTCCCGCGACCTGCTCTGGTTCGTCTCGACCAGGTCGCGGTAGGGAAACTCCCGCTGCGGGTATTTGTAGAGATACTTCATGTACGAGTGGGTTGGCGTGGAATCAAGATAAAAATAGTACTCCTTCACATCCTCGCCGTGGTTGCCCTCGCTGTTGGTGAGCCCGAACAGGCGCTCCTTCAATATCGGGTCGCGCTCGTTCCACAACGCCAGCGCAAAGCACAGCCTCTGCTTGTCGTCGCACAGTCCGCCGAGCCCGTCCTCACCCCACTTGTAGGCTCGTGAGCGCGCCTGGTC
>Ga0105095_10001336_pt1 | contig 12912 bp, 10 predicted proteins | sample PPLLak2March2015_2_FD_79180 | JGI IMG/M metagenome (GOLD analysis project Ga0105095, IMG submission 79180) | Freshwater sediment microbial communities from Prairie Pothole Lake near Jamestown, North Dakota, USA - PPLs Lake P8 Core (3) Depth... | ecosystem: Environmental > Aquatic > Freshwater >... | reverse complement strand
GCTCCGGATATCGTGCAGTGATAGTCCGAAACGTCGAGGCCTGTCCATATGCCCGTGTCGGAACCGATGACAAACGAGACTCTGCCCTGGGCAAGAGCAGCGAGTGAAATACACGTGCTTAATACAGTGAGGAACAGGATTTTCATTTGGAAGAACCCGCGATGTAAAGGCCTCCTATAAGGTACGCGAACTTCGGGAAAGAGTCACGTGGGAAAGGAAATAATGGCAGAAGATTCGCACGGGTCGGTCATGGTCGAGGCGGTTGTGCTTCAAAGCCACCTCGGGTGCGGGCGATGCCGAGTCTTTTCATTCTGCTCCGCAGTGTGGCGGGTTTCAATCCCAGTTTCACCGACGCCCCATTGGCACCCTCTATGACTCCGCCACATTCTTCGAGGACCTGCATGATATGCGTGCGGGCAACTTCGTCGAAGTTGCTTGCCACCTTTGGCGCATTCTGCGCGATCTCCACGAGAGCCAAGTCGCTCTCTTCCAGCCGGTTCCCTTCGCACACAATCATGGCTCTTTCGATGGCATTGGCGAGTTCGCGGACATTGCCCGGCCATGAGTAGCGCAGGAGTTTCTCGCGTGCTTCGGGGCCGATGGAAAGGGCGCGCTTGTTTGTCCGTCGTCCGTAGAGTTTGAGGAAGTGTTCGGCGAGGGGAATGATGTCCGCCCGGCGTTCACGAAGGGGGGCCACCGTGAGCGGGAACACGTTCAGCCGGAAGAGCAGGTCCTCCCTGAAGCGGCCGTTGCGGACTTCTTCCGAGAGGTCTCGATTGGTGGCAGCAATCACTCGCACATTCACCTTCACGGTCTGCGTCCCCCCCACTCTCTCAAACTGCTGCTCCTGAAGGACCCTGAGCAACCGTGACTGTGCGGCCAGCGGCAGCTCGCCGACTTCGTCAAGAAACACCGTGCCGCCGTCGGCAAGCTCGAAGCGTCCGATACGTCGCTGGATCGCGCCGGTAAAGGCCCCCTTTTCGTGTCCGAAGAGCTCGCTCTCTACAAGTCCTTCCGGGAGGGAAGCACAGTTCACCGTTACGAGCATCTTGTCCTGGCGTTGGCTCGCGCGGTGGATTGCCCGTGCCACGACCTCCTTGCCGGTTCCGGTCTCACCGTTGATGAGGACCGTTGTGTCTGTCGGAGCGACTTTGAGCAAGTTGCTCATCAATTGTTCCATCGAGTGCGCAGCCCAGACGGCTCCTCCGGAGTCTCCCTGATCGGTAAGGACATTCTGAAGAGAGCGCTTCTCGGTTTCGAGTTTAGAAATGTAGTCCTGTGCCTCGTGACGTTCGCGCAGATCCCTCCCGACGTAGACTACACCCCCCGGGTTCTCGCCAGATCCTTCAAGGAGTGCACCCGTGAAGCTCATGGGAACTGCGCTTCCGCTGCGTGTGATACAGTGGAGCTCGACGTGGGAGGGGTGTGAACTATCGGTGAAGGCAGGTTCAAGCGGGAGGTCAGGGACCAGCAGCGTGATGGGTTTTCCGAGTAACTCGGGTGTGGCATATTCCGAGAGCCTCAGAGCGGTCCGGTTCACCGAAGTGATGATGCCGTCAGGCGACGTCACCACGAGGAGATCGGCCATGGCATCCAGGATATTCTCGATGTATTTCTTGGACGCCGTTAAAGAATGGAGGAGGAGCGATGCATCGTTGGCTGTCTGAGTCCTGGCCAGTATCTGTTCCATCCACATCGTCACCTCTTCCAGTGTGATGACGAGCGATGGTGTCGCATCGCCTGACTTCCTGAACGATTCCGCGGAGATATCCAGATAGATGAGTTCCCCATCGACACGAGAACGGCACACTGCGGTCAGGGACCAGGAGAGTCTCTGCCCGAGAAGGAGATCGAGGAGGTCCCTCTCGGCCCCCACGAACTCGGGAAAACCCAGGCGAACATCTTCGCCGGGAACTGCCGAGGCGGGATCTTCGGCGAAGCAGGGAGCTCCCTCAGAAAGAGACACAATACGAAGATCCCTGTCTACGAGGAGGTGTTCGACTCCCACGCGCCGTTGGAAGGAGTCACCTTGCGGGGCCATCGGTGTGCTCGCTGATGAGATGCATTCCGATTTCCTCGAAGAGGCGGTCCACTCCCCCGCCCGACCGCGCCGAGGTACACATGGTCTGAATCACCGCCTTTCGTGAATCCCAGGAGTTGGATGAGAGATCCGGCTTCTCCGCAAGGGCATCGGATTTGTTCAACGCGACGACGGCCCATGCCCGGGGGTTCACTTTGAGGAAGTGGTCAAGATGGTTTTCGATCCGGTCGATGGTATCGAGGCGAGTCAGATCACCGACGATGACCGCGGCGTGAGCACCTTGCAGATAGCTCTCCGACACATCGTGAAACGTGGATCCGCCCTCAAGGTCCCACAGCACCATCTGGATTTCTCGCGGCGATTCATCGTGAACACCGGCGAGCTTCACAAACTTGCGGCTGATTTTCACGCCGACTGTCGAGAGGTACGCATCGCTGAACTCACGATCGACGTACCTGCGGATGAGACTGGTCTTTCCAACAGAGATATCTCCGAGAACACAGATCTTGGCAAGGATCATGGTAGGAGGGAATTCCTATAGGTGCGCAGTCCCGGGATGCCCCCAAACATCGCATCGACCTTCCCACGGAGATCTTCATTGGCAATCCAACCCGAAACGGAGAGATCGGAACCGGTCTGTTGCGTTTCGAGAAACACTCCTTCCACCCGGTTGAGAGTTCTGGCGACCTCACCCGCACGCAAGGCGGTGAAGACCGGAAAGGATGGCCCGGCATCCGGCGTGATGCGGTTCACGATGACAGCTTCGTGGGCCAGTGTCCTGGCGATCGCCTCCGCGCGTGTGCGCTGGATTTCGTTGATGGCTCTCCCTTCAAGTTGCACGACTCCCCTGTCGGCCTGTACGGAGACGTCGGCAAAAGCCCTGTCAAATTTCTGGTCATAATCCCTTTTCTGGGGGCCAAGGAGAATATCGCGGATCTGATTTATGTTGTCCCCATCTTTCAGCGATCCATCATCCGGGGTTTTCGCCATTGCAGACTCCGCTGGAGGTGAAGAAGACAAGAATGGTTTAGCAGGAGCCAGCACCGGTGAAAATGTACAGAAGGCAGAGTACTAATACAAGAAACCAGCTAGATTTGTGAGCGAATGCCCGGCTCGTGCTGCGGGGCACCGTTCAAATATGGGCTTTTCTGTGGCCTCGAATAGGATCTCGAGTAAAGCAGTCAGCGAGGCAGTGAAGCACATCTTTCAGAGGGACTCATTTGAGGCATAGAAGAGGCACTACCGAAGCATCGGGCCACGCCAACCATTTGCTCAATGCTCGTCCGGGAAGCCGCCCCGGGCGAGCATCGAGTTGAGCCGGTCATTTATCCGTTGCATCCACCCTGAGTGTGGGGGGGGTGCTGTTGACCACCACCACCGTATAGTTCATATCTTCTTCTGCATTGAAGCTAGCCGTAGGTGAGACCGACTCGCTCTGGATCGTAGCTGTCGCGACGCACATTCCGGTATTGATATCCTGGTAATTTGTTGATGCAGCGGTAGCTACATCATTGATATTGATGGTGTTACCATCCTGGAACTTCAGCTGAACATTTGCCTTGGTGGCTCGTTCATTGAAAATCCGGGCGCTTGGTGGGTCGCTGGAACATCCAGACAAACCAATGAGGAGCGCCAGCGTTGCGCTCAATGAGAGAAGTGCCCTTGCACTCATATCAGACTCCCTTGCCATATTTTCTGAAAGACTCCAAGCCTTTCGGGCCCACCTCTTAGAAACAGATGCATATCGTTTACAGTTTCTGCAAAGATAGTGCCACAGCCGAGATTTGCATTTCATGAAGGGATTTGAGGTTTTCAATCCTTCGGAGTATAACGTTTTCACCCATGAGTGTAATTCCTGCGGGAAACCGGAGACTTCTCAGGGATGAGGCAGGACGCCGTCAGAAGCAGGAATGCCCAGGAGCACCGAGGTGACGCCAGTAAGCTGCTCGCTCACATCCCAGAGTCGGCGGGCGTCTCCAATATTCCTCGAGGCGTCGCTCGAATTAGAAACCTTCGAATCTCTGTAATACCCCCCCGTGGCACCCTCGACTTTCGAAGAGCTTGCGAGATGAACTATCGTACTCGCCCCCCTCTCCGGACTTACCATACTACCGTTCGCGCGATAGACGAGGTTCCGAACCTTCGCTTTCAACCACCCGTTGTTGCTACCTAACCGCGTGGCGACAGCCCCTGGCGTAAGCGCGTTCACAGTGATAGAAGTTTCCTGCAGTCGACGAGCTAACTCATACGTAAACAAGAGATTTGCAAGTTTTGATTGTGCATAAGCTTTTAGCCGTTCGTAGTGGTGCTCGCACTGCAGATCGTCGAAATCCATTGTTGCATTTTCATGCGCATGGGATGAAACCACGATGATCCTTCCGGAAGGACCCGCTTTGAGTCGATCCAGCAGCAGGACCGTGAGGAGGAAGTATCCGAGATGGTTGAGCGCGAATGTCATTTCCAGCCCGTCGGCGCTCAGACCGCGTTTCGCAAAGACCGCACCGGCATTGTTCACCAGAACGTCGAGAGTGCCGGATTTGCGTTTGAAGTCATCGGCCAGCCGGCGAATTTCCGTTTGAGAGGAGAGATCGGCCCGGAAATATTCAACGTCAGGGTTGCCGCCCACCCGTTTGATATGACGTACGGTGCTCTCACATCGCTCTCGGCTTCTGCCGACGACGTAAGTGCGTGCTCCCATCAGCGCAAGCTCCAGAGCAGCCGCGGCCCCGATGCCCGACGTGCCGCCCGTGATAAGGACAGTCTTTCCCTGCAACATCAGCGGAGAGGAGTTCATGGTCGTTCAGCATTCATGGGCATTTGACGTTCATGGTCATTCAGCGATCACGGTCATTCCGAAATTAACTCTCGCCCTGGATAGAATCAACCGCCCAATTGCCGAGCCGGGAATTCTGAGAAAAGTCGCCCCCGTAGGTTCCATTGAGAAATTCTGCCGGAAGCCCCCAGCGGGGGAAATCCACGGCGCAATTCGTTGTGAAAACCAGCAGCCGTGCGTGCAAATGTTAGTGAAATTGACGATCTTTCATCGGAGTTTTTCCGATCCCCCATCCGCATCGATTACCGCACCGGAGGATGCAATGACACTTCTACCGCGTTTGATGCAGTTACGTCTGATGCACCTGCGTACGATACACCTGCCTTTGAAGCCCCTGCACCTGAAAATTGCTCCAATTCTTCTCCCCTGTCTCATTGGTTACTATGCCGGAGGCCTGGCGCAAATGACCGTCGAGAGAAATACGCTCACGACTGCAAGCAAAGCACTCGAAGCATTCAAGTTCCCGCCTCCCGACTACCGGAGCACACCGCTCTGGGTCTGGAATGATCTCATGACGCCGGGATCCATTGATGAAGGGCTGGCTGATCTGCAGCGACATGGGATTGGTGGTGTTTTCATCCATCCGCGGCCCGGACTGATCACGCCCTACCTCTCGGATGAATGGATCTCACTCTGCCGCCACGCTGTGCAGACGGGCAAGAAACTCGGGATGAAGGTCTGGATTTACGACGAGAACTCCTACCCATCAGGTTTTGCCGGAGGCATTGTTCCCGAGAGAATGCCCGATGCGAAACGGACGGGACTCAAAATGACGGGGGCGACGGAGCTCCCTTCCCAATTTGACACCCGGCCTTTTCTTGTGCTCGCCGGGGATTCGAGCGGGTTCACCGACATCACTTCTCAGCTTGGGGCTCGGCAATTCGGTCCGGGGGAATACCGCATCTTCACGTTAATACACGAGGAACCGAAGCCATGGCACGGCGGGTTCACATATGTCGACGTGATGCGACCGGAAGTGACCCGGGAATTCATCGACGTCACGATGAACGCCTATAAGCGCGCATTTGGCGAGGAGTTCGGGGCCGTCGTCCCCGGTGTGTTCCAGGATGAAGCGGAAATGCGGCCCGCTTCCGAACCTGACGCGAAAGTCGTGAACTACACACCCGCAATGTTTGACAGGTTCAAACAGAAATGGGGTTACGACCTGAGGCCCAGCCTCCCGTCGCTTTTCGAGGAATCAGGAGATTGGCGCAGAGTGCGTCACAACTTTCGCGCAACGCTGCTGGATCTCTTTATCAGAGGGTGGGCCGAGTTGTACTACAATTATTGCACGGAGAATAACCTGAAATTAACGGGCCACTACTGGGAGCACGTGTGGCCCAAGCCGGTGATGAACCCCGACAACATGGCGTGTGCGGCGTATGCACACATGCCCGGCATCGATGTGTTGATGAACGAATTCCGCGCTGATGTAGAAGGGCAATTCGGTAATGCGCGCATCGTCAAGGAAATCCGGAGTGTGGCGAACCAGCTTGGCAAAGAGAGGACTCTCTCCGAAACCTACGGCGCATCAGGATGGGATCTGACGTTTGAGGACCAGAAGAGAATCGGCGACTGGGAGTATGCCCTGGGTGTGAATTTCATGGACCAGCACCTTTCCTACGTCACGATCAAGGGGGCGCGAAAGCGCGACCATCCGCTCTCATTTTCGTACCATGAGCCCTGGTGGAAGTTCTACGGAATGATGGGAGACTATTTCGGCCGGCTGAGTGTCGCCCTCTGCGCGGGCGACCAGAGCAACAGGATTCTGGTCCTAGAGCCAACAACGACCGCATGGATGTACGCCGGGCCGGAGTGGTCGAACCCGAAGGTTGATGCCATCGGGCAGGGATTTCAGAATTTTGTTAACCGCCTCGAGGCCGCACAAATTGAGTATGACCTCGGGTGCGAGGACATTTTCCGCAACCATGCCCGTGTAAGAGGCCGGCACTTTGTGGTCGGGCAGCGGGTCTATGACCTGGTAGTCATTCCTCCCGGCACGGAGAACCTCGATGAAGCAACGGTGGCTCTTGTCCGCAAGTACATGGCGAACGGTGGCAATGTGATCTGCTGTGACGAGACTCCCGGCTTCATCAATGGGGGCACAAATGACCGCGTGAAGGCCCTGGTCAAGGAATATCCCAAACTGTGGGTCCGTGCGAAGGAGGACAGCGTGCTGGAGATCATCAACAGGCTTTCTCCTCCGATTTTGACCTTCCGTGATGCCGCCGGCAAGACGGCGACCATTCCCATGCTCTTCCATCACCGCCGGTCGCTGGAGGATTGCGAGATACTTTTCCTGGCAAACACCGACAGCAGCCAGTACCGTTCAGGCCAGGTTGAGGCGCCCGGGCGCTCGTGTGAGAGATGGGATCCGTTTACCGGGACTGCTGCTCCTTACCCCTGCACCGCGCTGGGAGAACGGCTTGCGATCGACTTTTCAATCCCACCGGGCGGGAGTCTGCTGCTCTGTCTCCGCAGTTCGGGGGAACCGGTTCCACCGACAGCAGCCGAAAAATGGGTTGACGTTCCTCCCCGCGGACCGGCCGTTGTAAGTCGCGTTGCGCCGAATGTCCTGACACTTGATTATTGCGACATCACGCTGGGAGGCAAGACGGAAATCGATCTCTACTTCTACCAGGCCCAGCAGAAGGCATACCAGCATCACGGGCTCGATCGGAATCCGTGGGACAATGCGGTGCAATTCAAGCGGACGATTCTCGACAAGGACAACTTTGCCCCTGCGAGCGGATTTGAGGCCGCCTTCCATTTCTCCCTCGCCGAAGAGGTAAACCAGAAATCGATGCGTGCCGTCGTCGAACGCCCGGAGCTTTTCCGGATCGCTGTGAACGGCAAACCGGTTCAACCGCTGGAGGGTGAATGGTGGCTGGACAAGGCATTCGGCGTGTATGATATCGGAAGACTGGTCACCAACGGGAACAATACACTGACCGTTACTTCATCACCCTTCACAATCCACACCGAACTCGAACCGATCTATCTGTTGGGTGATTTCATTCTGGAGAGCAGCGTGAGAGGATTCCGGATTCTTCCCTCTGAGATGTTGTCCGCGGGTGCATGGAATGCGCAGGGAATGCCGTTCTACGCCGATGGCGTGAGCTACACTCAGTCGTTCGATGTGACCGCCGGTCAACTCAAGTCCCGCCGGTTTGCCGTGCAATTGGGTAAGTGGAATGGTGTCGTAGCGCACGTGACCGTGAACGGAAAGGACGCGGGGGTTATCGCGTCGCCTCCATACGAATTGGAAGTAACGGGGGCCATGAAAGCCGGGTCGAACAAAATAACCGTCACGGTATGCGGCTCGTTAAAGAACACGCTCGGTCCCCATCATAACAATCCTCCACTCGGCCGGGCCTGGCCCGCACAGTTCCAGGCTGGGGCGAAAGAGGGGCGACCATCGGGCAGTTCCTATTCGACGGTCGGATACGGCATGTTCGAGAACTTCGTGCTGCGGAGGACCCTGTGATGAAATCCCCCGGCCTTGTTTTGGTTTGATTCCCGGGTCCGGGTTTCTAGCGCCGCGGATTCTGCTTCTCGCGTTCGTTCTTCCCTGCCGGCGGTGTTGCCGCGGGTGAGCTCTTCTCGCCCTCTTTTACCGGAGGTTTAGGAGCGACAGCGCGCTCCCGCTCCGTCCGGGGTTGAGCCGGCCTGGTCACCGGGGGTGCGCTACTTTTTGGGGGTGTGGTCTTCTCGACTTCTCTCGTCGGTGGTTTCGGGGTGACCGCCCGCTCCCGCTCCTGCCGGGGCCGCTCAGGCCCGGTTGCCGGGGGTGCGGTGACCGGCGTTTTTCTCTCGACTTCTCTCGATGGTCCTCTGGTGGTTGCTGCCGGCGCTTTTCTCTCGGCTTCTTTGGATGGTGCTCTGGTGGTCGCCGCCGGCCTGCTCTTTTCGAGCTCTTTTGTTGCAGGTTGTGCCGGTAGTTTAGTGATCGCACGTGTGCCACCGGGACGAGTCCTTTCGTACCGGGCGATCCCTTCTTTCCTCAAGTCGGGCCTTGAATAGGTTTCCGTGAAAGCACCTTTCCGTTTTCTGTCAGACACAAAATGAGATCGACAGCGGAACTTGGCAAAATAGCGATGGTGTCCCTCCGGACTGCGGTAATCGTGCCAGCGGCGGTAATGCCCGAAGTAGTGATAATAGTGGTGGTAGTGATATCCCCAATAGTAGTGCCAGAAGTGGGGTCTCCACGGACGCCACCAGGGCGGGTAGTGCGAATAGTACCAGGGAGAGAAACGGGGTCGATCCAGATGAATGTAGATATGCCGGATGACCGGCCAGCGTGCAACCTCCACGGTGGTCGTTCTGTGGATGACAATCGTCCTGCCATCGGGTGCAACTACTGTCTTTGAGGTTGTGCCGACGTAGCCAGGGTTTGGAGTCACTGTTTCGGCTGTTTCGGAGTCCTGATCGTAGTTGGGCTCGATGATGTAGTCTTTGCCGTACAATTCCTCATCGCCGATCAACTGGATCAGCACCCTGTCGTTCGCGTCTCTTTCAACCTGGATGACCGCAACGTCCTGCCATTCAGTGCTGTTAATCGCCACTTTCAGCACGATGGAATGCGAAGTGCCGACGACGTTGTCTTCCACCTGGATGAAATCGACATTCCCATCCCCATCCAGGTCGAGGTTGTTGATGTTCAGATCTTCGGAATTGAGTTTCCGCTCAAATTCTTCCAGGGTCGGACATTCCTGGAAGACCTCCAGCACCGCATAGAGGTTAAGATTGTCGCCCGGCAACCCCAGAGAATCGGGTTGCAGGACCTGTTGGGCCTCCGCGGAACAACAGAGAAGTGTCAGCATGATGTAGAGCAGGAACAAGCGAAGCGGGCTCATTGTCGCAGCGTCCTCTGTCGGTAGACATAAGGTGTGCCACACAGCAGGTGGTGAACTCTGGCAGAAGAAACACATTTTTACGTTTAAATACAATCTAGCGCATGACGGGAAGCGTCTTCAGTGGGGCTGCGGCTCGCATTTCGGGATCAAACAGTATGATCTCATTCACTCCGGCGCTGAGCCAAGGACCGATACTTCTCGAGCTCCGCAAACTCCCGTTCAGGCCCGCCACCGAAATTCACAACGGGCAGTGCCCCGTCGACATTTCCGGCTTCAAGGAGATGTTGGGCGCCGGCCACGCAGGTTGGAATCAGAACCGCAAGGAGGAGACGTGTTCGCATGGGGGACTCCTGAGTCACGCGGATCCGATCGGGTTACTTGAGAATCACGAGCCTCATGGTCTGGACGAAGTTGCCGGCCTCCATCCGGTAGAAATAGACCCCACTCGGCAGGCCGGACGCGTCAAATGTGACGGAATGGACGCCCGGCTCCAGCTTCTGGTCGACGAGCAAGGACACTTCCCGCCCGAGCAGGTCAAAGACCTTCAGAGTCGTGAATTGTGACTCCGCAGTAGAGAATTGAATCGTCGTACTCGGGTTGAAAGGATTGGGGTAGTTCTGGAACAGGCGGTATGCATCGGGCAATGATCCATCGACCGGTGTTTGGTCGGCCGAAGCGACCTGGGTTTCGTCCGGGAAAAATGTGTAGGCGACTCCCCCCTTGTCGAACCAGGAATGGGAGAGGTCGCTCTTGTTGAAGACGTACGAGTATCCGTTGAATTTCGCAGGATCGTGCACAATGGGGTCACCATTGGTGTTGAATCCGGCGAGCATCATGAGGTGACCCGAATAGAGGGGCAGGCCGACAGACATGGCGATGCGTCCTCCGTTCGCGAGGACCCCCCTTGCCTGGCTCCAGGTGCGGTACCGCGTGACGGCGCCGTCCAATCCGTATTCAGCGGCGTTTTGCACAACCCTCGGCCAGATGCCGAAGATGTTATACCATGGATCGAGGGTTGCGCGTGCGAACTGCAGGGGGTCCACGGTAATATTGTAGCTGCGCAGGATCATTGAGACCGATGTGGGAGAACAGATGCTGCCGCCGATGTCGGGGTCGACGTCGTATTGATAGATGAAATTCGTCGGTATGAGAATCGCCGCGGGTTTGTCATTCAGGATCTGATTGAAATCCAACGACGAGGTGGTTCGGGAATCGCTCACGGCAAAACTCAACTTGTACAGGGTCGGTGAAGATTGGCCGACCCCGGTGCGGGTCATGATGATTTTAAATTGCCATGCACTCACATAGGAGTTCAATTTCACGTAATCATAGTCGACCAGGCCGCCCCCATACCCTGTCGACCCGTACGCGCTCCATACATTCGCCCTCCAGAATCCGACGGTCAACCAGGGCGACCAACCGGTACCATAGGGGAAACGCATCTGGATCTTGAACGAGCTGCTGTTCTCCGGTGCTGAACCATTCCACGATGGTAAGCCATGGTTGAACGGCTGCTGCGCATACTGCGGCCTCAGGACAATATATCCATCTGTCCGGTCCGGTTGGAGGAGCAACCGCTTCCCGTCGCCGCTGAGTTCCAGGCCGTCATTTGTTTCGATATACTGCACGAGTGAGTCTATCCGGAGCACATAGTGTTGATCGGGATAGTTTTGTGCATTCAGCGGATAGGAAATCAGCAGGCAAAAGCTGAAGACGCAGAAGGAGGTACGTAGACTCATTATCGTGTTGTGATGCGTGGTGGATGAAATGGATCGCGGGCTGCAGGCTAATCCACAGTGCTGTCCCCGGAAACCTCAGAAACAACTCCTGTCTATGGTACTGAAGATTGGGGGTAGGAGTCCATACTTCAGCATACGAATCCTGTGACTGGGAATCAACGCTATGATGGGTCTAAAATCCTGTCGATCAGGTGCCGTTCATGCGCGATTGCCTCGCCTTGCGTAGCGAACCAGCTTTCCTCGACTTTGTCACGGGTCCTGCTGTTGGTGCACACAAACATGGTCTGGTTCCCGATTCTGTCTGACATCACGACAATCTCCACGCCCCGGTGTGTCGCCTTGGTTGTTGTCTGTGTCTTCATAGTCATTCTTCCTGGCAGCTTGTGCCACGAATGGCCGGATTTCCTTTTCTTTCCTTTTCGACAATCAGGACTTTCTTGTTGCGCAACGATGTGGTGTCCCGGCGTCCTATCTTCCTTCATTAAGAAGGTGCCTAAGGAATCTGACACCGTTCACCCACTCGAACAGCCACAGCTCGATCCACCTGAATGGATTCCAGACGTGCAGATACCATTGCTGCCAGATATGTTGTGCGTATGCCCTGGTGTGAGCGGCAACCAGAGGGTTGTGCTTGCGCAGCCAGATGCGTACGACTGAAGGAACTTCGACTTCCGGCATCTGGTCGCGGAGTTGCCGGTAGAGGACCACGAGTTCGCGTGCTGGCAGGCCGCGCCAGTCAGCGACACCGTGCCTCGTGCTGGCGATGAGGTCGTACAGCGCATCTTCCGCTTTACTCTTCGGACGGCTCCGAAGCCAGACCTCTTCGAGTTGAAAGAAGAGCTTGACGATCCCCCAGAGCCTCGTCGTGATGGTCAGGAGCCGGTGCCAGTGGAACGAGAAGAATCCTTCTGGTTGAAAACCCGGCCGCCGGTCGTTCCGGTGTCGCACAGTCCAGAATCCGCAATTCATCGGATGGAGGCGCTCGATCCGTGACGCGTAGGAATACGCCGTGAAGAAGAACAAGCGGTTCCAATAATAAGACCGGTCGTGCCGCCAGACCTTCAGCACGTTGACCATATGTTCGATGGAATAGAATTGAGTCCATGCATTGCGGTACGATTGCATCAATTCTTCGGGGGTCATGCGGTCAGGCGCCACGGCAACATGAGCTGAATCATACGTATTGAAATCCTTGTCCAGCCATCGGCGCTCACGCCACCACCGCTGATGATCCGCTGATCCGGGGAGCGGCGTCAGGATATAGAACGAGGCAGAGTCAAAGCCGATGCGCTGAAGCTCGGCGATATCTTGTGTTATGCTTGCGGACGTGTCGAAAGGCAGGCCGAGAATATATCCGGCATGGCATGCGATGCCGAGCCCGTGCAGATGATCTGCAAGATCCTCATAGTCCGCGACGCGGTTCTGGAACTTGCCCTGTGAGCG
>Ga0105095_10001335_pt1 | contig 12913 bp, 11 predicted proteins | sample PPLLak2March2015_2_FD_79180 | JGI IMG/M metagenome (GOLD analysis project Ga0105095, IMG submission 79180) | Freshwater sediment microbial communities from Prairie Pothole Lake near Jamestown, North Dakota, USA - PPLs Lake P8 Core (3) Depth... | ecosystem: Environmental > Aquatic > Freshwater >... | reverse complement strand
TGCCTGCATAGTCCAAAATAATATTGGCGCTAAAAACGCCTGGGGTTTTGATCTCTTGGCAGCATGTTCGGGATTCCTTTTCGCTTACCAGGTAGGCTGCTCTTTAGTCGAAAGCGGTTCATATAAAAAGGTTATGGTTATAGGTGCCGATAAAATGAGTTCTATTACCGATTATACAGATAGGAATAATTGCATTTTATTCGGGGACGGCGCGGCAGCAGTGCTCTTAGAACCAACTAAAGATAAAAACCTTGGTTTTCAGAACTCCCTTCTGAAAATCGATGGGGACGGTGCTTCGGTTTTATATATGAAGGGAGGCGGAAGCCTCTTTCCTGCATCTCAAGAGACTATCGATAAAAAAATGCATTATATATATCAGGACGGCAAAGCTGTATTCAAAGTTGCCGTAAAAGGAATGGCTGATATTTCTTTTGAATTGATGCGGAAAAATAATCTAGCTTCGGAAGATATAGCTTTTCTTGTTCCTCACCAGGCTAATTTGAGAATAATAAGCGCAACAGCAGATAGATTGGGATTATGCATGGATAAAGTTATGATGAATATTGATAAATATGGAAATACTACCGCAGCTACAATTCCATTATGCCTTGTCGAGTATTATAGAGAAGGTAAGCTTAAAAAAGGCGATAAATTAATTCTTTCTGCATTCGGTGCCGGATTTACTTGGGGGGCAAGTTATCTGGTTTGGGGAATTGATTAGCACGGGCTGTAATTACTGAACAACTGCCATATTCGTGAGTGACATTTTAATTTAATAAATTTTCAATTAATGACTAAAATTGCTTTTTTGTTTCCTGGACAAGGATCTCAGTACGTTGGAATGGCTAAAGATATTTTTGAATCTTCAGCCGAGGCCAAAGAAATGATGGCTGCTGCCGACGATATATTAGGAGTTAATCTTTCCGGCATAATGTTCAACGGCCCCGATGATAAATTAAAACAGACAGAATTTACCCAGCCTGCAATATTTCTGCACAGTATCATTCTAGCAGAGATAATTAAAGCAATATCTCCTTCGGCAGCTGCAGGTCATTCTTTAGGAGAATATTCTGCATTAGTTTCAGCCGGAGCCATAAAATTTTATGATGCAGTTAGGCTGGTTAAAGTCCGTGGGAAAGCAATGCAGCAGGCGGGAATAAATAATCCCGGCACTATGGCAGCCATTGTCGGCTTAGACAGAAATATTGTTCGAGATTGCTGCAATAAAGCAGCCGTAAACGGTATTGTTCAGTGTGCAAACTTCAATTCTCCGGGACAGGTCGTAATTTCAGGTTCAGTTGAGGGAGTAAAAAAAGCAATGGAAATATGTAAATCCAATGGAGCAAAATTAGTTAAAGAACTTGTAGTAAGCGGAGCATTTCATTCTCCATTAATGCAGCCCGCTCAGGATGAATTAAAAAAAGCTATCGACGAAACTCCTATTTTTAATTCCCGTTTTCCTGTTTATACTAACGTTAGTGCTAAAGCGGTTACGGCAAAAGATGAAATTGCAGACAACCTGTTTAGACAATTAACTTCCCCGGTGCTTTGGGATGAAATAATAACCAACATGATTAATGATGGAATTGAGGAATTTATTGAAATCGGGCCGGGAAAAGTTTTACAGGGCCTTGTGAAAAGAATAAATCCTGATATAAAATGTTCAGGAATCGATAAATATTCTGAAGTGGAGAAGTATCTCTGATGATTACAGATTCTTACATAACAATTAATGGGATTAAGATAGATCCTATAATTTTCACCTTTAAATTCTGCTGCAAATGCACTGGAGAATGCTGTTATTACGGAGTCTATACCGATGCAGCTGAACAGCAGAATATTTTTAAGCTGAAGGAAAAATTATTCCCCCTCCTAGACGAGAGCCAGCCTAAAGATATAGGAGAATGGTTTGAAGAACCTGAAACAGACAAAGACTTCGAGAGCGGAATAGCTGTCGGTACACAGGTATATAATCATAAATGTGTTTTCCTGGATAAATCGGGTCTATGTTCCCTGCAAAAATTAGCTATGCTTGAAGGCGAACATAAGTGGAAATATAAACCTCTTTATTGTATATTATTTCCGCTTACAATTTTCGAGGGTGTACTTACGATCGATGATGAGCATATCGAGCGATTGAGATCGTGTAATAAATACAAGCCTGAAAATGGTTTTTCAACGATATTCGATGCATGCAGGGAAGAATTAGAATATTTTTTCGGCCCAGATGGTTTTAAAGAGCTCGAAAAACACAGAGAAGAATTCATTAAGAATGAGATATTGGAGAAAGATATGAAGCCGGTTACAATTGATATTTCACAAAATCAAACCGGGGAGTAGGAGCAGATGGTTAAAAATAAACGGGCAATTGTTACCGGTGCTACTAGAGGAATTGGCCGTGCCATAGTTAAGGAACTTGCTGCTAAAATTTGTTCCGGAATTCTTTTTACGGATATCGCTTTTGTTGATGATGATCCTGATAAGACTGCTAATGAACTTGAAAAGGAGATTGACAGTTCCGATATCAAAATTTTTGCATTTAAAGCAAATGCTTCTTCTTTTGAAGATGCACAAAAAACTATTGAAGCTGCTGTCCGAAAATTAGGCGGTGTGGATATATTGATTAATAACGCAGGTATAACCAGAGATAATATTCTTTTCCTTATGAAAGAAAAAGATTTCGACGATGTAATTTCGGCAAATCTTAAAAGCGTATTTAATCATACAAAGGCCGTTATAAAACCTATGATCCAGCAGAAATATGGGAGAATCGTGAATATTGCATCTGTTGTGGGGATAATCGGGAATGCCGGTCAGGCAAATTATTCCGCATCAAAGGCAGGAGTAATAGGATTTACAAAATCTATGGCCAGAGAGCTGGCTTCAAGAGGAATTACGGTTAATGCCGTAGCCCCCGGTTATATCGAAACTCCAATGACCGCAAAACTTGATGAAAAGCAGAGAGATGCATTATCTAAAAATATTCCTCTTGGCAGATTGGGAAAACCGGAAGATGTTGCAAAAGTTGTCGGATTCCTCTGTAGTCCCGAAGCCGATTATATTACCGGTCAGGTGATTGCCGTAGACGGCGGGATGACAATGTAAATGTGTTTAATGCCAGCAGAAAATAAATTTAAAAATAATTATTAATTAAACCATAATTCAATCATCAAACTAAAAATGGAGACAGTATGGACGTTGAAGCTAAAGTAAAAGAGATCATAATGGATAAACTTGGAGTTGAAGAATCTCAAATTACGCCTGAAGCTTCTTTCACTAATGATCTTGGAGCAGACTCATTAGACATTGTTGAACTGGTAATGGGTTTTGAAAGTGCTTTCCAGGTCTCAATACCCGATGAAGATGCAGAAAAAATCAGCACTGTTGGTGATGCAATTAAATATTTAAAGGAAAAATTGAGTTAATCTGCTTGCTGTTGAAGATAAGGAGAAAATAGAAATTAATTTTTTCCGTATATGTAATTTAAAGGCAGATCCCGCAGTTTGGGATCAATCATACCTATTCCGAATTTTATATTCGGGAATGATGACCATGAAAAATCATTAGGAGTTTATGTATGAATAAAAGAAGGGTAGTTGTAACCGGGATAGGAGCAATTACTCCGATCGGCATAGGTACGGATCAGTTTTGGAAGGCACTACTTGAGGGCAAAAACGGGGTGGGTCTAATAACTAAATTCGATCCATCCAAGTTTGATACAAAATTCGCTGCAGAAGTGAAAGGATTTGATCCGGAAAATTATCTCGATAGAAAAATTTCCAGAAGAATGGATCCTTTTACACATTTTGCCATGGTTACTTCCGACATGGCAATATCGGATTCAGGCATGGACATGGATAAGATTGATAAAGAGAGATTCGGTGTTATTTATGGCAGCGGTATCGGAGGAATGCATACTCTTCAGCAGCAGCATTGGAATTATTTCGAATCAAAAAATCCCCGCAAACTGTCCCCCTTTTTCGTTACTATGATGATTTCAGACATAGCCGCTGGACAAATATCAATTAAGCATGGATTAAAAGGGCCGAATTATGCTACGACTTCGGCATGCGCGACATCTTCCCATGCAATTGCCGATGCAATGATTCTTATTCAAAGAGGGAGTGCCGATATTATGCTGTGCGGCGGCTCTGAAGCTGCAATTACTGAAATGTCTATAGGCGGTTTCAATGCAATGAAAGCTCTTTCCACATGGAACGACAGATATCTGGAAGCATGCCGCCCCTTTGATAAAGACAGAAACGGCTTTGTATTGGGTGAAGGAGCCGGCACTTTGATATTGGAAGAATATTCTCATGCACATAAGAGAGATGCAAAAATTTATGCGGAAATTGTGGGAGTCGGATTAACGGGCGATGCATACCATATAACCGCACCTGCTCCGGATGGAGAAGGAGCTCAGAGATCTATGAAAGCAGCAATTTGCGATGCGGGCATTTCACCAAATGAAATTAACTATATTAATGCACACGGCACTTCCACTCCGTATAATGATTTGAATGAAACTAAAGCCATTAAGAAAGTTTTCGCAGATCATGCTTACAAGATGGTTATTAGTTCCACCAAATCGATGACGGGGCACCTTTTAGGCGCTGCCGGGGGAGTAGAAGCTATTGCTACTATCCTCGCGATAAAAAATAATATCGTTCCCCCTACCATTAATTTAAGTAATCCTGATCCGGAATGCGATCTTAATTATAGTGCCAACCGGGTGACGAAACATGAAATTAATTATGCTTTAAGCAATACATTCGGATTCGGCGGTCATAATGCGTCGCTTTTATTCAAAAAATTTGAGGAATAACTGTGGGAAAGCTTCTTACCTGGCTCATCGAAAGATTAAAACAGAGGGAGATAAATAGAAAATCAAAATATATTTACAGGCTCTTTACCGAAGAAAAATTTGCCATGCTTGAGGAATTAGTAGGATTCAGGATTAAAAATCGTTCCTACTTTATTCAGGCTTTAATGCACCGCTCCTTTCTTGAACAAAATCTTGAGTATGATGTTTCCAATGAACGCCTTGAGTTTCTCGGGGATTCGGTGCTGAGTTTATCGGTTGCCGAATATCTTTTCGAATCTTTTCCTGATAAGGATGAAGGATTTTTAACTAAAGTGCGGGCGAAGCTTGTTAACCGTATTGCTCTGGCTGATGCTGCAGAAAAAATAAACTTAGAGGATTACATACTCATAAGCAAAAACATCTCATCTTCTTTTAATAATGGCTCCAAAACTATTTTATCGGATGCACTTGAAGCATTAATCGGTGCAATATACCTGGATAACGGGCTGAATTCCGCTAAAGAATTTATTCAGAAAGTCTTAATTGAACCTAATACAAGAGCAGGTGTTTATCTTATTGATGAAAACTTTAAAAGTCAGCTTCTGGAATATGCCCAGGCAAATAAGATGGATAACCCTGCATACACTGTTATAAATGAAGAAGGCCCGCAGCATAACCGTATCTTTACAATTAAAGTAGCAATTAATGGGGTTGAATATGGGGTGGGAATAGGAAAAAATAAGAAAAGTGCGGAACAGAAAGCAGCCCAGGCTGCTCTTCAAAGACTTTCAGAACTATTTCCCGGCAAAAATTCAACGTAACCCGCGGAATCTCACAATCCTGATAAATTTACTCCCATTTTTTTCAATATAAAATCAGTAAATTTCTTTATTGAAAGTTAAAATTTTAACAAAATATTCCTGATTTAACCATAAATTCTCTTGAAAGAACATTTATGAAAATTTTTGAACATCCGGATAAATTTATTCAAAGACATATCGGCCCGTCGTCAGAAGATTTTTCCGAAATGCTTAGTATTATTGGAGTTGATTCGGTAGAAACATTGGTAAGTGAAACAATTCCGCTGCAGATAAGACTTCAAAGTCAACTAGACATTGAAGAATCAGTTACAGAATATAGATTCCTAGAAAACTTAAAGAAGATTGCAGGAAAAAATAAGGTATTTAAATCTTATATCGGTCTGGGTTATTATCCTGTGAGAACGCCCGGGGTGATACAAAGAAATATACTGGAAAATCCAGGGTGGTACACTCAATACACTCCCTACCAGGCAGAAATTTCCCAGGGAAGATTAGAAGCTTTAATTAATTTCCAGACAGCAGTAATTGATTTAACGGGACTGCCTGTAGCAAATGCTTCACTGCTCGATGAAGGAACTGCAGCGGCTGAAGCAATGAGCATGTTTTTTTCGGCAAGAAAAAATAAAAATGCAAAAAAATTTTTTGCGTCTGAGGAATGTTTTCCGCAGACAATAGATGTTTTAAAAACACGCTCAAGGTCAATTGGAATTGATCTTATAATAGCAGATCATAAAAAAATAAATTTAGATGAATCCTTTTTCGGGCTGCTTGTACAGTACCCGGCTGAAAACGGGGAGATTTATGATTATAATGAATTGTTCAGAGAAGCACATGAAAAAAATATTTTTACCGCTGCTGCTGCCGATCTTTTAAGCCTTGCACTGTTTACTCCGCCGGGTGAAATTGGCGCCGATGCGGCAGTCGGTAATACTCAACGTTTTGGGATTCCGATGGGTTACGGCGGTCCTCATGCAGCTTACTTTGCAGTTAAAGAAGAGTTTAAAAGAATTATACCGGGAAGAATTATCGGTGCTTCCGTCGATGTTCATGGAAAACTTGCATTCAGAATGGCTCTGCAGACAAGAGAGCAGCATATCCGCAGAGAAAAGGCCACGAGCAATATCTGTACTGCACAGGTCCTACTCGCTGTCATGGCCGGGATGTATGCGGTTTATCATGGACCCTCAGGGATAAAAGCCATTGCAGAAAGAATTCATAAGCTTACAAAGCTGCTTGATATGGCTCTGACTGAGCTTGGTTTTAGGCAGTTAAATAAAAATTATTTTGATACCCTGAGAATTGCATATGGAGATAAACAGTTGACAGTCATAATTAAGGAGAATGCTTTATCAAAAGAAATAAACCTGAGGTATTTTGTAAACGGTGATATCGGAATTTCGTTAAATGAAGTTACCGATTTTCAGGATGTTCTTTCTCTAATTTCAGTTTTTGCCGAATCGATTCTGAAGAAAGCAGATAAAAACAAAATCATTTCACTGTCAGAAAAAATCAACATAAACATTCCGGAAAATCTGAAAAGAAAAACGCAATATCTGCAGCACCCGGTGTTTAACAAATATCATTCTGAAACCGAAATGCTAAGGTATTTAAAACACCTTGAAAATAAAGATCTGTCTCTGACTCATTCTATGATACCATTAGGTTCCTGCACCATGAAATTGAATGCTTCGACGGAAATGGCTCCGATTACATGGATAGAATTTTCAGATATTCATCCTTTTGCCCCGACTGATCAGGCTGCTGGTTACTTGGAATTTTTTAATATTCTAGAAAATGATCTTGCAGAAATAACAGGATTCGATTCGGTTTCACTTCAGCCTAATTCCGGTGCGCAAGGCGAATATACCGGGCTGCTCGTAATAAAAGAATACCACAGAAGCAGAGGTGAAGACAAAAGAAATGTTGTATTAATACCTTCATCGGCTCACGGGACAAATCCTGCCAGCGCAGTAATGGCAGGAATGAAAGTAGTAATAATTAATTCAACTGAAAAGGGTTACATTGATCTTAACGATTTAAAAAAGAAAGCCGAAGAAAATAAAGATGTGCTTGCGGCTTTAATGGTTACATATCCTTCCACAAATGGTGTATTTGAAGAATCCATTTCGGAGATATGCGATGTGATTCATAAGTACAGTGGCCAGGTTTATATGGATGGCGCAAACATGAATGCCCAGGTTGGATTAACCAGTCCGGCAAAAATCGGTGCAGATATCTGTCATATTAATCTTCATAAAACTTTCTGCATTCCTCATGGAGGCGGCGGTCCCGGTATGGGTCCGATTGCTGCTGCAGAGCATCTATCTCCATTTTTGCCGAATCATTCAATTATAAATCTCGGACATTCCAAGGGTATTACTGCAGTATCATCGGCTCCCTGGGGAAGTGCAAATATTTTATTAATTTCTTATGCATACATCAAGATGATGGGCCCTACAGGTTTGACAAATGCTTCGATTGCTGCAATTGTAAATGCAAATTATATAAAAGCCAGATTGGAACCATACTTTAAAGTCCTTTATACCGGCGAAAAAGGTAGAATAGCACATGAATTGATTTTTGATACAAGAAGCTTTAAACAAACTGCCGGAATTGAAGTTGAAGATATAGCAAAACGGCTTATGGATTACGGATTTCACGCTCCTACAGTCTCATTTCCCGTTCCCGGAACTTTAATGGTTGAGCCGACAGAAAGCGAATCTAAAGAGGAATTGGATAGGTTTTGTGACGCATTAATTTCTATATATAAAGAGATAAAAGAAATTGAAACCGGGATTGCCGATCCTTCCGACAATGTCCTGAAAAATTCACCGCATACTGTTTATGAAGCAGCATCTGATCAGTGGAAGCATATTTACTCAAGGGAAAAAGCGGTTTTTCCGACTGCCTGGACGAGAAATAACAAATTTTGGCCGAGTGTTGGAAGAATAAATAATGCTTATGGTGACAGGAATTTAGTATGCAGCTGCAATTTAATCACGGATTATGTTGAGGAACTAGCATAGATATTGTATTGAAAGTCTGCAGAAATATTTTTAAACCGGTTTTCATACCAGAGAATCGGGTTTTTTAATTAGATTTTATTACACATAAGAAATTTAAATGTATAAATTTTCTCTTTTCTTGTTAATCATTTTCACAGGTGGGACATTATCTATTTTTCCGCAAAACTCCGATGAAACAACAGACATTAAATTTATTGTTGTAGATTCAATATTTATCGTAGGCAATGATGTAACTGAGGATGAAATAATCCTGAGAGAGCTGACATTTTCCTTAGGAGATACTCTAACTAAAGAAGAACTACTTTACAACCAGGATAGAATTTTCAGTCTGGGAATTTTTACTAAGGTTCAATTGTTCCCTTCTTCTTTAGAAAATTCTCATTGTAAATTAATTATTTATGTTGAAGAGAGCTGGTATTTATATCCTCTTCCCGTTGCTGAATTAAGGGATCGGGATTGGAAAAAATTTTCTTACGGATTGGATCTTGTGCTTCAAAATTTCAGGGGCAGAAATGAAGTATTCAGGGCACGCTCGGTTTTTGGATATGATCCTGCTTACTTACTTTCATATTACAACCCTTACTTAATCTGGGAAGAAAATATTTTCTTCAGGGCGGATCTTCAATACCGGAATGCCTCCAACAGAAGCAGCATTGCAAAAATGCTGTACGGGGGAGACTTCGACCAAAAATTTATTTCCGGTTCAGTTACAGTTGGGAAAAGAATCGGTTTATATCATAGAATTTCTACCGGCTTAGGTTTTAATTACACTGAAACTCCATTCTATATTTCAGGTATTTCTGTTTCCGGTGACAGAACCGACAGATTCTTTTCATTGCTGCTGGGGTATGCCTTCGATTCCAGAGATCTTATTCAGTTTCCTAAAAACGGTATTTACGGTTCTGCGGCAATACAGTTAAAAGGATTCGGAGCTCACAATATTAATTACCAGGTTTTTAATTTGGACTTCAGGGAATACCGGCCGCTGCTTGGTGATTTGGTTGGAAAATGGAGATTTACTTCCAGACATGCCTTCGGACGCCAGGTTCCTTACAACGATTTTTCTTTTTTGGGATTCGGCGAACGTATTAGGGGTTATTTTTATAAAGAAAGCGAAGGACATGATTATTACATCGGTTCACTCGAATTTTTTTATCCTGTAATTAAAGATGTAAATATATCGCTCGATTTTATTCCAATTGTTCCGAAAGAACTTCTGTCTTACAGGGTAGCTTTATATTCGCAGATCTTCGGCGATACCGGCGCAACAAAATTAAAGGATTTAAAATTGAGCCTAAACGATTTTAATACCGGCTTTGGTACCGGTTTAACTCTGCTGATTCTTCCCTATAATATTTTACGGATTGAATTTGCGTCTGATGAAAACTTAAATACTGAATGGATAATTGATCTTGGAGTATCTTTCTAACATCGAGCTGTATTATTCGGATCTTGAAGCACGTGATGAAATCATCATTGTTTCCGGTGAAGAGTTTAAACATATTAGTAAGGTAATGCGCCATTCCCCGGGAGATGAAATTTTTGTCACCGACGGGGAAGGAAAAATATTTAAAGGAGTTATTGAGAAAATTCTTAAGGATTTTGCTGAAGTAAGAATAGCAGAAACCTTAAGTTATGTAAACAAAAAAAAGGAGTTTACATTTTGCCTTCCCAGGTTAAAAAACCCCGAGAGGTTTGAATTTGCTTTAGAGAAATCTGCAGAACTGGGAATTACAACTTTTATCGTATTTAATTCTTCAAGAACGATTTCCAAAGGAATTAAAATTGACAGGTGGAATAAAATTCTGCTATCTGCTATGAAGCAATCGCTTTTAAGTTTTCTTCCCTCAATCCGGGATGGCGGTTCACTCAAAGATCTAATTCGATTAGAAGGTGAAAAAATTATTTTCGATCAATCAGGGAAAAGAAAATTTGCAAGGAATATGGTTAAACCGGGGGGAAAATATTATTTCATTTTCGGCCCTGAAGGAGGGCTCACCAGGGATGAGTTAAATTTTTTTAATGAAGATAACATCGTTAAATTATCAGACAATAGATTAAGAACTGAAACTGCTGTCGTTAAATGCGCCGCATCATTATAAAAATAATATTACCTTAAATGTTTAATTCAATTATTGTGCGAAGATTAAACTTTGCATTAATCCTTTCGATTTTTTCATTCTTATTTTATTCCTGCAGCTCGGGGAGGTATACTACTGATAAAGATTATAATGAATCCAGGTATAAAAATAATTACAGGATATTAAAAAGCAGTGAGACAATTGCTTCTTATTATGCAGATGAATTTCACGGAAAGAAAACCGCGAACGGAGAGATTTATAACATGTATGATTTAACCGCCGCTCATATTTATTATCCATTCGGGACAATTGCCAGGATTACAAACCTGCTTAATAGCAAATCTGTAATTATCAGAATTAATGACAGAAAACCTGTTGGCCTCAATAGAGACATTGATCTTTCCTATAAAGCTGCTCAAGAACTAGATATGATAAATGATGGAATTGTTGAAGTTCGTGTAGATGTGCTTAAATGGGGTAACTGAAAAAAAATCTTAATCCGGCCGTTCAAAATACCAATCGCTTTAAAAAAAAATAACCCAGTGTTGGGGAAACACTGGGTTCGACCCATTACCATCAAAGGGCAGGGGAGAACCCTTTGAAAGGGTCAAATTTTATTTGAAAGGTTGATTAAAAATAATATGGTTCTCCTATTAAGTCAATAAATTTGAACCATTAAATTTATAGAAAATACTCTTGTATGATCTATATCATATTCTGCTTGACATTATAAATAATACCTGGAGGAAAATTGGAGATATTTCAACCGGAATCTTTAGTTGCACTGTTGACTTTAACAGTACTGGAAATTGTTTTAGGAATTGATAATATAATTTTCATTTCTATACTAGCTAGTAAACTTCCTCAATCGCAGGAAAAAAAGGCAAGGTTAACGGGACTCATTCTAGCGATGTTTGCCAGGATTGCTCTTCTTTTTTCTTTAACACTGATAATGAGGCTTACAAAACCTTGGTTTACAGTTTTTAGTACTGAAATTTCAGGCAGAGATATTATTTTAATAACCGGGGGGTTATTCCTCCTAGCAAAAAGCACATTTGAAATTCATGAAAGATTAGAGGGGAGTGAAGAACATAAGTCTGCGAAAATTTCCGCATCATTTAAAAGTGTAATAATTCAAATCCTGTTATTAGATATTGTTTTTTCTTTAGATTCCGTAATAACTGCAGTGGGAATGGTAAACCAAATAGAGATAATGGTAGCAGCAATTGTTATTGCAGTAGGATTTATGATGTTATTTTCAGGAAAAATTAGCAGATTTATTCATAAACATCCCACGATTAAAATGCTTGCTCTAAGTTTTCTGCTCTTGATTGGCTTTTCACTTGTAGCAGAAGGATTAGATCAGCACATTTCCAAAGGATATATCTACTTTGCAATGGCCTTTTCTGTTTTTGTGGAAATGCTTAACATGAAAATAAGAGCAAAATCTACTGCACCTGTCAGACTTCATGAAGCATATAGTCCTGTAAAAAATGCTCTTAAGGATTACTAAACAGTGCGGATAAAACTACATTTTCTTCAAGAATTTGAATGATCTAAAACATGCTTCATTATTGCTGAACTGTTTTATGCATTCAATCACTTTAATATAAATTGCAGATGCCCATCTTAGCATGGATTTTTTTATCCTTTCTATAAACTAAATGAGTTCATGAGTATATTGAATAAATCTGCCTCGATAGTTGTCGGGTTAATTTTAATACTGTGCTTCATTATTACCGTTGGTTTTGTATTTTATTTCGAAACTAAGGAGATATTTAATGCAGCGGATGATAGAGCCTGGATTTTAAAAAACATCTCAAACATTGAAGCTGTATTATACAGTATTTCAATACTTGAAGAGGGACAAAGAAGCTATGTAATTACAAATGATGAAGAACATTTGGAATCCTTTGAACCTTTATCAAAAAAGATTCAAACCAGCCTTGCTGAATTGAAGTCTAGCATGCAGAAGGATCCAAATGAACTGGCATATGTAAATACTCTTGAATCACTGGCTGAAGCACGCTATGAATCACTTTTAAAAGGGATTGAATATAGGAAAACCGGGCAAATGGATCTTGTTCAAAACCAGCTTGTAGTTGGTAAAGAGTATATGTATGAATTAAGAGAAATTGTTGCCGGAATGCTTATGAGGCAGAATAATTTATATAATCTTAT
>Ga0105095_10001334_pt1 | contig 12913 bp, 11 predicted proteins | sample PPLLak2March2015_2_FD_79180 | JGI IMG/M metagenome (GOLD analysis project Ga0105095, IMG submission 79180) | Freshwater sediment microbial communities from Prairie Pothole Lake near Jamestown, North Dakota, USA - PPLs Lake P8 Core (3) Depth... | ecosystem: Environmental > Aquatic > Freshwater >... | reverse complement strand
TTATTTGTATTTCGCTGTCCGCGTTATCGGCGGCGCCGGTCATGTTTATCGTCGCGGTCATGTCTTCCCATTCAGAGGTCTCGGTCGTTTTAACGACCGTGCTGGCGTCGACGGTGAACTTATAGGATTCGGCGGTTTCTACCGCGAGCAGGGCTTCGTCCAGTATCTGCGGGAGCTCCTGCTGGGTCGGAATTGCCGCTGATTTTCCTCCGCAGCCGGTAAAGGCGGGTAAAGCCAGAGCCATCGCCAGCACCAGCGCGAATATCAATCTTGCCAATTTATGCATGTCCCCTCTTTCCCCCACAAACGTAAGCGAGCGTGACGAGCGCGTAAAGCGTTGTGCTGCCGTGTAAGCAATTACCCGATAAATCTATGAACTTATCGCCGCGGCTACATGTCAATGGCGTCCTGGGCTTCGTCGGGCAGGTCGATGGTTACCGGCTCGTTGTAGTCGCCCATCGTCATCTCCACTTCCGCGTACATGGTCATACTATCGAAGTCTTCTTCGGTCGCCCCGACCATCTCGGCGGTCATATCCACGTCCATGACCATGTTCATTTTTTTCAGGAGATTGGTGTCTACATCCACCCACACAATATAAGAAAGCTCGTTGAACATGTCTCCCATCAGCGTTTCCCAGTCCCCTTCCGGGGCCATTTGCTGCGCTTCAAACCAGTCTTTCATGGCGTCGATATCCAGGGTGACGTCCAGGACGTAGCACTGCGAGCCGTCCACCGATTCGTATCTAAGGAACTTAACTTCGCCCATCGATTCAAGCGGCGCAAGCTGCTGGTCGACCATGTTCAGGTTATAGGATTCCTTGACTTCATCGGTGACCGGCGTCTTTACCCACTGCTGGCCCATGTCCGGAACGTCGAGATACATGTACATCCAATCGGTCAACATGTAAATCTCGGCTGACACGTCCTGGGAGCCTTCCATCCCCTCGAAGTCCTGATCCAGCGACATTTCAAGGTCCATATACATGGTGTTGCTATCGATGTCGGCTTCACCCTCGCCGCGCATGGTGATATCCATGGTGCCCGGGGACGAGCCGCCGATCGCTTCTATGCTCATGTCCATGCTGAAGGCGAAGGCATAGGAGGACGCGTCGTTATAGGCAGCCAGGGATCCGGTCATCACCTGCTCCAGCTCCTGCTGGGTGAGATCTCCCCCGCCCGGCGTCCCACTCCCGCAGCCGGCCAGGGGCAACGCCGCAAAGATCACTACCATCAAAAAAGGTAAGGCCAGGATTTTGATCCGTTTGAACATAGTTCGCCTCCTGTTTCTATTTGGTCGCCACGCCCGTTTTCACCAATAGAGTGTCCATGAGCGTATTTAATGCCGTCACCGCCGGCGACGTGTCCGGCAGGGCGGACAGCGGTTTTTGTGCCAGGTCGTACTTTCTCAGCTCGTCGTCCACGGGAATTATGGCGGCCGGCGTTATCCCCAGCCGCTCCATCTCCGCGGTGAGCAGCGGGTCGATTTCCCCCGGGACGAGGTTGATAATGACCGATTCCCTTTTCACCACCAGCTTGAGCTCCCTGATCAGCTCGCGGATCCGGGCCAGTGCTCTCAAGCCTTTGACCGAGTGGTCGGACACGAGGAGCAGCTCGTCGATGTTCTGGGTGGTGCGGCGCGAAAGGTGCTCCATACCGGCCTCGTTGTCCATGACCACCCAGCGGTAGTTTTTCGCCCAGTCGTCGATGAGCTTCCTTATTACGGTGTTGGGGTAGCAGTAGCACTCCGGGCCTTCGCCGCGCCCCATCGTGATCAGGTCCAGACCTTTACTTTCCGTGACGGCCGTGTTCAGCTGGTATTCCAGGAACGCTTCCTTGGTCGTGCCGGCCGGGATCCTCAGCTTTTCTCCCTGGAACTCGTTGAGGATGCGGCCTACCGTCTGCCTGACCTCCAGCCCCAGGCTGTCGGCCAGGTTGGCATTGGGGTCGGCGTCCACGGCCAGTATAGGCCCCTCTTTATTCCTGAGCAGGTAGCGGATGACCATAGAGGCTACCGAGGTCTTGCCGGTGCCTCCCTTTCCCGCTACGGCGATGTTGATCGTCAAAATCTTTTCTCCATTAGCTTACGTCGTGCAGGCCGTGTATGATACCGGTCTTGACATCCACGTCGATCTTCTTGAAGGCCGGGTCGGAGCCGGTAGCGGGCATCAGGCTGATGTCCCCGGCCACGGGGCAGAGGAACCTGGCGCCGGAGTAGATCAGGATGTCGCGGATAGGCAGCGTCCAGCCCCTGGGTACGCCCTTGAGGGTGGGATCGTGGGAGAGGGAAAGGTGGGTCTTGACCATCATCGTGGCGTAGTCGTTGTATTTGGGGTCGGCCTCGAAGGCCCTGGCCTTCTCCGTCGCGGTAGCATTCCAGGACACGCCGTCGGCGCCGTAAACCACCTTGGCGATCTTGTCCACCCTCTCCCGCAGCTTCATCTCGTTCGGGTAGAGGAATTTGAAGTCGACCTTCTGTTTGCAGGCTTCTTTCACGGTGTCGGCGAGCTCCTGCGCTCCGGGGCCGCCCTGGGCATAGTGGGTGGACACGGCGCAGCGGGCGCCGGCCGCCTCGGCCGCCTGGCGGATAATGGCGATTTCTTCCTTGGTATCAGTTGGGAAGGAGTTGATACAGACCACCGGGTTGATGCCGGAGGCGCGGATGATGTTGATGTGGTGCACCAGGTTGGCGCAGCCTTTCTCTACCAATCCCGGATTGGATTTCTTATATTCTTCGGGGATCGGTACGCCGGGTGTGACCTTGGGGCCGCCGCCGTGCATCTTCAGGGAGCGGACGGTGGCGACGAGCACCGATACGTTGGGCTTGAGCCCGCTATAGCGGCATTTGACGTTCCAGAACTTCTCAAAGCCGATGTCCGAGGCGAAGCCGCTCTCGGTGACGTGATAATCGAACATCTTGAGGCCGACCCTGTCGGCGATGATGGACGATTGGCCGATGGCGATGTTGGCGAAGGGCCCGGCATGGACGAAGCAGGGCTGGTATTCGGCGGTGGAGCAGAGTGTCGGGTTGATGGTATTTTTCATCCAGGCGGTCATGGCCCCGGCCACTTTAAGGTCTTCGCAGGTCACGGGTTTGCCCTTCTTGTCGTAAGCTACGGTGATCTCGCCGAGTCTCTTGCGTAGGTCGGCCAGGTCGGTGACGATGGAGAGGATGGCCATGAGCTCGGAGCCGACGGCGATGCCGAACTTCGACTGCATCATGTAGCCGTCGGTTTTCTGGGTGCCCATGCCGATGACGATATTCCGCAGGGCCTGGGCGCAGAAGTCCATGATCCAGCCCATTTCCACGCGCAGCGGGTCGATGTTCAAGCGGGGCATGTGGCTCAACCTGTCCAGCTGCTCGTCATCGTAGTTGCGTTCGTGTTGCATCCTGGCGGTCAGGGCGACCATGGCCAGGTTATGGGCGTTCATGATATCGTTGATGTCCCCCGTCAGACCGAGCGAGAACTCGGTGTGGGGAATCAGGAGGGCATTGCCGCCGCCGGCCGCGGTGCCTTTAACGTTCATCGTCGGGCCGCCGGAGGGCTGGCGGATGGCGCCGCCGACGCTTTCCTTCTGGTAGCCGAGGCCTTCGATCAGGCCCATGGTGGTGGTGGTCTTACCTTCGCCCAGCGGGGTGGGGGTGACCGCCGTGACCTCGATGTACTTGCCGTCCGGCTTGTTCTTGAGCCGGTCCATCACTTTCAGGAAGTCGACCTTACCGACTTTCCCATAAGCAAGTATCTCGTCCTTCTTCAGGCCAAGTTTTTCCCGCCATTCCTCCGGGGTGGGCATTTTTTCCGCGGCTGCCTCGGCGATCTGCCAGTCAGCCATCTTTGACACGTCGTAGGCCACTGCTAGTCCTCCTTAATTGTATTTTGTTTTGTATCAGCTTTTTGATCCGGCTGCCGACCCGCCGCGATGAGTTTTTCGTATACGCCTTCGACCGCCTTGACCGTGGATGGGCTGGCAGCGAAAAGTGATTGGCCGGCGTGATCGGCCCGGCCGATGGCGGGATCGTGATCGATAAATCCCAGCATTTCGATGCCGGGGAGGTTATCTTTAATGAACGACCGGTCGGCTTCGCCGGTGATCTTGTTGCCGACGGCGCCGATGCTTTTCAGTCCCAGGTCCTGCGCCAGGTTCTTGATGGTCTGCGCGGTCTCCAGGCTGCGCCGGCCCGGCTCTACGACGATGATCAGCTTATCCACAGCCCGGGAAGTGCCGCGGGACAGGTGCTCGATGCCGGCTTCCATGTCCAGGATAACGACCTCGTCCCGCTGCAAGAGCAGGTGGCCGACGAGCGCCTGTAACAGGGCGCCCTCCGGGCAGTAGCAGCCGGTGCCGCCGCGCTTGATCCGCCCCATGGACATGATCCTGATGCCGTCAAGCTTGACGGAGTATTTTTCCGGGAGGTCGTCGACCCTGGGATTGAGCTTGAAGAAAGAGCCGGAAGTACCGGGGCGCACGCCCACACGTTCCTCAATGAGATCGGCAAGCTCGGAGACGGGAGTGATTTTCTCGGGGTGGGGATAGCCCAGCGTGGCCGCCAGGTTGGCATCCGGGTCGGCGTCAATAGCGATGACCCGGTAGCCGGACCGGGCGAACTTGTGCGCGAGGAAAGCCGCGAGGAGGGTCTTGCCCACGCCGCCTTTACCGCTAATGGCTATCTTCATGCGCCACCCTCCCGGGAACGAATTCATTCGGCAGCCGGGGGAACACCTGGAGGCGGAGAATCTGCCCCGCGGGCAGCGCCCGTTGTTTCCCTTGATGTATTCTATCTTACTTTCGGGTCAAGGGGCAATACCCGGGATGAATATATTAGTACTATTTGTCATAATATGAGTCCGTAGTGGGTTTACGTTTGTCTTTTGCAGGCTGAGTAACTAGAATGTTACTGAATGGGGAGAGAGGAGGAAATATCATGTCTGAAAAACGGTATTCGAAGTGCGCGCGCTGTCCCACTAAAGTCTGCGAGAACCGGGGCGCCAAAGCCAGTTCTAGTCCACCCTCTCTGGAGAAAGCGCCGGCTTTCTGTCCTATGAAATTGATGCCGGAGGTATACGCGGCGGCGCTGGCGGAGTATGATAAACCCCCGGTGAAGGAGTTTGCGCGCCTGGCATCGGTACAGGAGTTCCAGTGCTACGAGCGCCTGCCGGACGGCCTCAGGCCCAGGCTGCCCCGCATCGAGGAGCTGATTCAGTTCGCCCGGAAATGCGGTTATAAGAGGCTCGGCATCGCCCACTGCGGAGGGCTGGCTTACGAGGCCGGTCTCCTGACCGAGGTCCTGGAGAAGAACGGTTTCGACGTTGTCTCCGTGCAATGTAAAACGGGGGCTGTCCCCAAGGAAAGAATCGGCATCAGCGCCGAGGAAAAAATTGCCGGTCCCGGGGCATGGGAGACCATGTGCAATCCCATCGTGCAGGCGATGATTATCAACCGTTCGCGGGTAGACCTGGCTATCATGTTGGGGCTCTGCATCGGCCACGATACCCTTTTCATCAAGTACTGCGATGTTCCACTCACGGTCCTGGCCGTGAAAGACAGGGTGCTGGGGCATAATCCGCTGGCGGCGCTTTATGCCGGCGAGACTTACTATCGTCGGCTCCGCGGCAAAATAGAGTGAAGTAGCAGGTAAGGAGGACGGCTCTATTATCTGGGTATGGCTAGCTGCCATCGGCCTGTTTATCGGGGCTTTCGGCACGCTTATCGGCGTCGCCGGCGGGTTTCTGCTGGTGCCTATCCTGCTTTTCCTCTACCCGGAAGAGACGCCGGCCACCATTACCAGCATCACTCTGACGGTGGCTTTTTTCAACGCCCTTTCCGGCTCCATCGCCTACTGGCGCCTGAAGCGAATCGACTACCGGTCGGGCTTTTTATTTTCCACGGTGGCGGTGCCGGGGGCAATTATCGGCGCCTTCGTTATCGATTTTTTAAACCGCGGCGTTTTTCAATATATTTTCGGCTCGCTTCTGCTGGCTGTTTCCGCGTACCTGGTGCTGCGTCCCATGAGGAAAACAGCGGCGGCCGGTCATCTGAAGTGGCAGGTAGACCGGGATATTACCGACAGGCAAAACAACAAATATAAATATTCCTATAATCTGCTTGCCGGGATGACCATCGCGTCTTTCGTGGGCGTGATAGCCGGGCTTCTCGGCATCGGCGGCGGCATTATCCATGTCCCCGCAATGACACAGATCCTTTTTTTCCCGGTCCATATCGCTACCGCCACTTCTCATTTTGTGGTGGCCATCAGCACCCTGGCGGCGATCATTACGCATATCGTGGCCGGGACATATACCGGCGAAATCGGAAGGGTGGCGGTGCTTTCAGCCGGGGCGATCATCGGGGCGCAGTTCGGTGCGCGGCTGTCGGCGAGGGTTAAAGCCAGCCTCATCGTCCGGCTGCTGGCCCTGGGGCTGGCTGTCGTGGCGTTACGATTGCTGATTGCTCCGTTCTAAATATTGTATAATCTGGAAGGAGCGACTATGGAAATTAAACTCACCACGCTGGCAGAGAACACCGCCGAACCGGGCTACCTGGCGGAGTGGGGACTCAGCATGCTCATAGAGACCGACGGCGTCAGGGTGCTGTTCGATACGGGCATGGGCACGGCCGCGGTGCATAACGCCGGGCTGTTCGACATCGACCTGGCGACCATCGACAAGATCGTGCTGAGCCATGGGCATCATGACCATACCGGCGGTCTCCGCGAGGTGCTGACGAGGATGAAGAAAGAGGTGGAAGTGATTGCCCACCCGGACATCTGGGCGGCCAAATATGGCCGGCGCGGCAAGAATAGCGCGCACTTCGCCGGACTGCCCTTCCGCCGCGAGCTGCTGGAAAACCTTGGGGCGCGATTCAAACTGACCGCGGACCCGGTGTATCTCACCAACCGTTTCCTGACAACCGGCGAGATACCCATGCTCACCGACTACGAGGAAATCGATACCGGCCTGTTCGATAAAGAGACGGGGGAGATGCTGCCGGACGAGCTCAGGGACGACCTCGCATTAATCATCGACGCGGAGTACGGACTGGTGGTCATCCTCGGTTGCGCCCACCACGGTATTATCAATACCCTTAAGCGCGCGCAAGAACTCACCGGCAAGCAGCTGATATACGCGGCCATCGGCGGGACGCACCTCCTCAACGCCGGGCCCGAGCGCTGGGCCAGGACGGCGGCCGACCTGAAGGAGATGGGCGTCCAGTACCTGGGGGTCTCCCACTGCACGGGCTTCGAGGCGTCAGCCTACCTGGCGCAGGAGTTCGGGAAGCGGTTTTTCCTCAACAACTCCGGCTCAAAATGGACGCTGCCGTTTAAAGATGACTAGAATCGATTTCTGTTGGAGACTTTATTTCGGCATGGACTGCATTATCTTCATTACATCAGCTATACCCAGCACCGGGTTTACCTGGAACTTTACATAGGGGGTAAACTGCAGGGTGCGGCTAAGGGTCGCGGCTGATGTTTCGTCGGCTATCGAGTAACCGGCATTACCGCCGGCGAATATCCCCCAGTCCTTTACCTCGCCAGAGTTCAGGGCTTTTTGAGTTATGGCGCCCAGCCTGCCGTATATCGCGGCCTGCTGTGCCGGGTCGGCGGGTATTGCGTTCATATTCATTTCCCAGAGAATAAGAACTTTTGCCATGTTGATGCTCCTTTATCATTAAAGATAAAAACTGCGGCTACCAGGTAAATTCAAGCTTTACTTTATAGACGCCACCTCCTCTTTGTCCGGATATTTATTGTTAAGTAGAGCCATTATAATTTTCAATATGTTTAATGTCAAATTTTTGACTTTTTCCTCCTCCGGGCGTTATAATTTCAATAGAATATACCGCTAGGGGTGCTCCGGGCTGAGATCCCCGATAAATCGGGGGACCCTTGGAACCTGAACTCGGTAATCCGAGCGTAGGGAAGCGGCCTTACTGAAACCAGGGGTCAATTCAGCCTCTGGTTTTGTTGTTTTTAAGGGGGTGGTTGCTATGACACAACTGGAAATTGCCAGGAAGGGCGAAGTCTCGCCGCAGATGGAGTTGGTGGCTAATGCCGAAGGGCTCGCTGTTGAGCTTATCAGACAGCGCGTGGCGGCGGGGACGATAGTTATTCCGGCTAACGTTCGTCATGATAACCTTGTTCCCTGCGGCATCGGCGAGGGTCTCTCGACCAAGGTCAATGCCAATATCGGCACATCCTCCGACTTCGGAAACATCGATACGGAACTGGAGAAGCTACGGGTAGCTATCAACGCCGGCGCGGACACGGTCATGGACCTGAGCACCGGCGGCGACATTCCGGCTGTGCGGCGGGGGATCCTGGCCGCCAGCAGCCGACCCATCGGCACGGTGCCCATTTACCAGGCGGGCATCGGGGCCATCGAGAAACATGGCGCCATCGTGAAGATGGGTGTCGAAGATGTCTTTCAGGCCGTTGAAGACAACGCCCGCGACGGCGTCGATTTTATTACCGTGCACTGCGGGGTTACGATGGCGGCCATCGACCGGCTGAGAAAACAGGGTCGGGTGACGGATATCGTCTCGCGGGGCGGCGCCTTCACGGTCGGCTGGATGCTGCACAACGATAAGGAGAACCCGCTCTACGAATACTTCGACCGCCTGCTGGATATCGCGCTGGAATATGACGTTACCCTGAGCCTCGGCGACGGCATGCGGCCCGGCTCCCTGGCCGACGCCACCGACCGCACCCAGGTGCAGGAGCTTATTACTTTAGGGGAGCTGGTGCAGCGCGCTCAGGACGCCGGCGTCCAGGTGATGGTAGAGGGGCCGGGGCATATACCGCTCGACCAGATTGAGACCAACGTACGTTTACAGAAGGCCCTCTGCAAGGGCGCCCCGTTCTACGTGCTGGGCCCGCTGGTGACGGACATCGCTGCGGGCTACGATCATATCACCGGCGCTATCGGCGGGGCCATCGCCGCGATGCACGGCGCCGACTTTCTCTGTTACGTGACGCCGTCCGAGCACCTGGCCATCCCCGATGTCGCGGACGTGCGGGAAGGGGTTATCGCCTCGCGCATCGCCGCCCACGCGGCGGACATCGTCAAGGGCATCAGGGGCGCCGGAGACAGAGACCGGCAGATGGCAATGGCGCGAAAGCGCCTCGACTGGGAGGAGCAGGCCAGGCTGGCGTTAGACCCGGAGAAGGTCCGCCGGGTACACGGCCAGCGGGCTTCGACCGGTTCCGCCTGCAGCATGTGTGGGCAGTACTGCGCCATGGACCTCGTGGGAAAATACCTGGGCGTAAAAGCCGCCCGGTGTTAGCGGCCTGAAGTCCGTTTATGATAACGCCGGCGAGGGCGTGAAAGGCGTTTAGGCCGGTTTTACGCCACAATCGCACGGATGAGAGCAATTAGTTAGAGGCGTAAATATCAGGGTCAGCTTGGTTGACATTTGTCCCCGTAGTAGTAGAATGATGGTGTTATGGGACTTTTCGGCTCTTCCGGCATACGCGCCGTTTTCGATAAAGACCTGCTCACGCTGGCGTTCCGGGCGGGGCTGGCGGTCGGCGCTCAATACAAGAACGTGGTGATCGGCCGGGACACCCGGACGTCCGGCGACGCCATGAAGCACGTGGTTATCGCCGGGCTGCTGGCGGCGGGCGCGCAATGCCAGGACGCCGGGGTAGTCCCCACCCCGACTCTCGCCTACGTTACGCGCGAGTTCGATGCCGGCGTGATGATCACCGCTTCTCATAATCCCCCCGAGTATAACGGCCTGAAATTGCTCAATCCGGACGGCTCGTCATTCGGTGCGGAACAGCAGGCGCGGGTAGAAAAAGGCATAAAAGCGGATCCCTTCGAGACGGACAAGTGGGATAACATCGAAACCAGCGGCCGGTACGACAGCGCGGTGATACGGCACATCGAAGCCATAGCTTCGGGTTTTAAACCGGACTTGAAGGTGAAAGCGGTGGTGGACGCCGGCGGCGGGGCCGCCTCGGAGGTCACGCCGTTACTGCTGGAAAAACTCGGTGTGGAAGTAATACCCTTATACTGCCATCCCACCGGCTTTTTCCCCCGCGGCATCGAGCCTGTTGAAGATAATCTTACCGAGCTATGCCGCCTGGTAACAGAGTCCGGGGCGGCGGTGGGCATCGCGCACGACGGTGACGCCGACCGTATGATGGCGGTCGATGAAAAGGGCCGGTATATCACCGGCGATAAACTGCTGGCAGTGCTGGCGCGGGCGGTAGGGGCCAGGGACGTGGTGACAACGCTGGACGCCTCCATGGCCGTCGAAACGCTGGGTTTCAAAGTACGCCGGACAAGGATAGGCGACACCTGGGTGTCCGAGGAGCTGAAAAAGGGTGGGGATTTCGGCGGGGAGACTGCGGGTGCGTGGATTTTTCCGGAGATATCGCTCTGCCCCGACGGCATTTATGCCGCCGCCCAAATAGCGTCTATCGCATCTCAATACCGGCTTTCCGAGCTGGTGGACGCCGTACCGGTTTATCCGCTGCGACGCGGCAGTGTCGGCAGCGACGGGCTGGACAAAGCCAGGCTGGAGTCGGGACTGAAAGCCTTGAAGCCTAAAGCGATCACCAACACCGACGGATTTAAACTTGATTTTACGGACGGCTGGCTGCTGGTGCGCCCTTCCGGCACCGAGCCTAAAATAAGGCTGACGGCCGAAGCGCGGACCGAGGCGAGGGCACAAGCGTTGTATAATGAAGGTCTCAGGGCTGTAGAAAGCTCAATGATGAACTCGGGGAGAAAAAGTTGAAAGCAGTAATTTTAGCCGCCGGCGAAGGCCACCGGATGCGCCCGCTCACCGGAAACCGCCCCAAGGTGATGCTGCCCATCGCCAACAAGCCGATACTGGAGCACCTTCTTAACGAAGTAAAGGCGGCCGGCGTTACCGACTTTATTTTCATCGTCGGTTACTGCGATGAGCAGGTGAGGAGCTACTTCGGCAAGGGCGAGAAATGGGGAGTGGATATCGCCTACTCGGAGCAACGGAAACAGCTGGGCACGGCGGACGCCATCAGGATGGTCGAAGACATGGTTGACGGCATCTTCCTGGTCATCAACGGCGATGTCATCGTCGACCGCAAAGACATTGTGAAACTGATAAAAAACACCCACAACACCATGAGCGGCATCGAGGTCAAAGATCCGCGCGGCCTGGGGATGGTGGAAATCTCCGGGAAGAAAGTTGTTAACATTTATGAAAAAACGGAGCAGCCGCCCACGCTGATCGCCAACGCCGGTCTCTACCTCTTCACCCCGGAGGTGTTCGAAGCCACCTCCCGTACGGAAAAATCGCCCCGCGGCGAGTACGAAATAACCGACACGTTAAAAATACTAATGAAAACCAGGCCCGGACTATACTTTCACCCGCTGCAGTCGTGGCTCGACCTCAGCTATCCCTGGGACCTGCTGGAAGCCAACGAAAAAATGCTGGCCGACCTCAAGGCGGAGAACCTGGGAGAGGTGGAGAAAAACGTTACCCTGAAAGGGGCGGTCGTTATCGGTAAGAATACGGTCGTCAGGTCCGGGTCTTACATCGAAGGTCCGGTCATCATCGGGGAGGACTGCCGCATCGGGCCGAACTGCTATATACGGCCCTATACGACCATCGGGAAGGGCTGCCATATCGGGGCGGCAGTGGAAGTAAAGAACTCGATCATCATGAACGGCACCGATTTTCCCCACCTGAACTACGTCGGGGACAGTGTTATCGGCGCCGGCTGCAACTTCGGGGCCGGCACCAAAATTGCCAACCTGCGGCTGGACAAGCAGAACGTTAAAGTAGCCGGCCTCGATACCGGGCGGCGCAAGCTCGGGGCGATCGTCGGCGACCATGTCGAGACGGGCATTAATACATCGATTAACGTCGGCACCATGATCGGCAATAACACATTTATCGGGCCGGGGGTGGTGGTAAAGGGCACAATCGTACCGGACTCGAAGCTATTTTAGAGGTGGTCTATGAAACAGGCAGTGATCCTGGCAGCAGGCGAGGGGCAGCGCCTCCGCCCGTTCACCCTTAACCGGCCCAAGGCGATGCTTTCCATCGCGGACAAACCGATACTGCAGTACATTATCGAAGCCCTGGCGTTTAACGGCATCCGTAATATCGTCATCATCGTCGGCTACCGCAAGGAGCAGGTCTATGATTACTTCGGCTCCGGCGAGCGCTGCGGCGTCAACATAACCTACGTCACCCAGGTGCCGCAACTGGGCACCGCCCATGCCCTTTTACAGGCCAGGGAATACGTCGATGATGAGTTTCTCGTTCTTTCCGGTGATAACCTCATCGAGGCGCCTACCATCGCCCGGTTCGTGCAAGTAAAGCCCTCGGCCCTGCTGGTGAAGAGGGTAGAAAATCCCGTCCGGTACGGGGTGGTGAATATCGAGGAGGGCGAGGTGCGGGACATCGCGGAAAAACCGGTGGAAGCGAAAAGCAACCTGGTCAATACCGGCATCTACGCTTTTACCAAGGACATCTTCAGGTTCACGGAAGACGTGCTGGATATCCCGGACGCCCTGAACAACATGCTGGCCGGCGACCAGCCTATTGCCGCCTGCGAGACCGACGGAACCTGGCTGGACGTGGTCTATCCCTGGGATATAATCAGCCTCAATGATGCGGTGCTGAAGAACATCGGGGTCAGCCTGGGCGGCACCATCGAAGCCGGAGTCTCAATACGCGGGAACGTGGTGGTAGGGGCGGGCTCCATCGTCCGTTCCGGCTCGTGTATTTACGGCCCCGCCGTTATCGGGTCGGGCTGCGAAATCGGGCCGCAGGTCTGCGTCATGCCTTCCACCAGCATCGGCGATAACGTTACTATTTCACCGTTCAGCGAGATCAGGAACAGCGTCATCGGCGACGACGTCGCCATCGGCCCGGGCTCTATCGTCAGCGACTCCGTTATCGACAAGGGCTGC
>Ga0105095_10001330_pt1 | contig 12925 bp, 17 predicted proteins | sample PPLLak2March2015_2_FD_79180 | JGI IMG/M metagenome (GOLD analysis project Ga0105095, IMG submission 79180) | Freshwater sediment microbial communities from Prairie Pothole Lake near Jamestown, North Dakota, USA - PPLs Lake P8 Core (3) Depth... | ecosystem: Environmental > Aquatic > Freshwater >... | reverse complement strand
CATCGAGTCGACCTGGCGGCGGGTGCAGACGCGCGCCCGCGCCGGCAATCTCTACATCAACCGCAACATGATCGGCGCCGTGGTCGGCGTGCAGCCGTTCGGCGGCGAAGGCCTCTCGGGCACCGGCCCGAAGGCCGGCGGCCCGCACTACCTGCTGCGCTTCACGACCGAGAGAACGCTGACGGTGAACACCGCCGCCGTCGGCGGCGTGACGGAGCTCCTCAGCGGGGGCTAGATCCTGCGCGAGTCGTAGGCCCAGTGCAGCAGCGCCTGGCGCTGGCGCGGCCGGCAGAGCAGGTTGCCGCGCATGCAGTGCTTCTTCAGCTGGGCGATATGCCGGCGCACCGCGCGCCAGCGCGCGATCTGGCGCGCGTCGTCGGGATGGCGCCGGCCGAGGTAGTAGCGGCAGTACCACTGGAACCAGCCGCGCGGGTCGTCCGGATGGATCCAGCCCTTCTCGCGCCAGACCGCGAGCGGCTGCGAGGCTCGCACGTTGAAGAAGTTCAGCCGGGCGTCATGCCGCCCGGGCGAAAGCTTGGCGCCGCGGAACCACGCGCCCGGGAATTCCTTCCTGCAATCGGTCATGTACTTCCCGCCGAATACACCGAGCGCGAGCATCTGCTTCGGCGTGAGCTCCGGCTTGAAGTCCGGATGGAAGTTCCTGCCGGGCGGCTCGGTGCGGAAGTAGCGGTAGCCTTTCTGCATCCGGTCCCGGACCGTGACCTGCCGCTTCATTCCCTGGGCTTGTGCACGTTCCGGTGATGCGGCTTGGTCAGGGCTTCCGGCTCGAGCAGCTCGTCGAGCTGCGGCTTGGTCATCAGCCTCTTTTTCAGCACCAGGTCGTAGACCTTCTCGCCGCTTGCGAGCGCCTCCTGCGCGATCGCCGTGGACTGGGCATAGCCGAGATAGGGCGTGAGGGCGGTGACGAGCGCGGTGGACTCGTCGAGGAGCCGGCGCGCGCGATCGCGGTTCGCGGTGATGCCCTTGACGCAGCGCTCGGCGAGCGTGCGGCAGCCGGCGGCGAGGTGCTGCAGGCTCTCGAACAGGCTATGGGCGATGATCGGCTCGAAGGCGTTCAGCTGCAGCTGCCCGGCCTCTGCGGCCATGGTCACGGTCATGTCGTTGCCGATCACTTCGAAGGCGATCTGGTTGACCACCTCCGGGATCACCGGGTTCACCTTGCCCGGCATGATCGAGCTGCCGGCCTGCACCGCGGGCAGCGCGATCTCGCCGATGCCGGCGCGCGGGCCGCTCGAGAGCAGGCGCAGGTCGTTGCACACCTTGGAGAGCTTGACGGCGATGCGCTTGAGCACGCCCGAGAGCTGCACGAACGAGCCCGCGTCCTGCGTGGCCTCGACCAGGTTGGGCGAGACGATGAAGGCGATGCCCGAGATTTCGGAGAGCCGGCGGGTGACGAGCGGCGCGTAGTCGGGATGGGCGTTGATGCCGGTGCCGATGGCGGTGGCGCCGAGGTTGATCTCGCGGATCAGCTCGCCCGCCTCGGCGAGGCGCTGCTCGTCCTCGCCCAGCATCACGGCGTAGGTGGAGAACTCCTGGCCGAGGGTCATCGGCACGGCATCCTGCAGCTGCGTGCGGCCGACTTTCAGGACGTCGTCGAATTCCCGCGCTTTCGCCTCAAAAGACGATCTTAGATTCTTCATTTCGACCAACAGCCGTCGAATCGCGAAATGGAGCGCGAGCTTGATCGCGGTCGGGTAGACGTCGTTGGTGCTCTGCGACAGGTTGACGTGGTCGAGCGGGTGCAGGTGCTGGTACTCGCCCCGGGCGTGGCCGAGGAGCTCGAGGGCGCGGTTGCAGATCACCTCGTTGGCGTTCATGTTGGACGAGGTGCCGGCGCCGCCCTGGATCACGTCGACGACGAACTCGGCAAAGAGCTTGCCCTCGCGCACCTCCTCGCAGGCGAGGCGGATCGCCACGGCCCGCTTCTCGTCGAGCAGGCCCAGCTCGCTGTTGGCGATCGCCGCGGCCTGCTTGACGCAGGCGAGCGCGCTCACCAGGTCCGGGTAGATCGAGATCGGCATGCCGGTGATCGGGAAGTTCTCGAGCGCCCGCAGGGTATGGATGCCGTAGTAGGCGAGCGCCGGCACGGCGCGCTCGCCCAGCAGGTCGTGCTCGATGCGCACGGGCTGCGTCATGGGGTCATTCTGGCACTATCATTTGGCCAATGGACGAGCTGGACTTCAGCAAGCCGGCGGGCAAGCCGGCCGCGCCGGCGGCGCCGCCGGTCAACCTCGCCGCGGCGCTCGATTTCTTCCGCACCGCCGGCGTGGCCGAGAACGTCGACACCGGCACCAATATCTTCGTCGAGGACGAGAAGTCCGGCCTTTTCTCCTTCGGCAAGAGCCGCAAGATGTACCTGCTGCTCGAAGGCGAGGTGAACCTCATCGCCGCCAACAAGCTGATCGGCGTGGTCAAGGCGGGGGAGATCTTCGGCGAGATGGCGGCGATCAGCGAGTCGCCGCGGGCCGCCACCGCGGTCGCCAAGGTGCCCTGCCGCCTGATCTCGATGGACGACAAGGGCTTCCACGCCGCGCTGAAGGCCAAGCCCGATTTCGCGCTGACGCTGCTCGGGATGATGATCAACCGCCTGCGCGGCATGCTCGCCCGCATGCAGGGCGCGGCGTCGCTGTCGGAGGCGAAGAAGGAGTCGCGGGTGTTCGACAAGGGCCTGCTCGCCGCCCTCGCCAAGGGCCTCGGGCCGACCAATGTCGCCAAGGTCGAGAAAGGCAAGACCATCATGACCGAGGGCCAGGCCGGCGCCATGATGTACGTGGTGCTGGAGGGCCGGGTGGCGGTGAGCATCCAGGGCCGGGTGGTCGAGCGGGTCGGCGTCGGCGGGGTGTTCGGCGAGATGGCGCTGGTCGACCAGTCGCCGCGCGCCGCGACCGCCCTGGCCGAGACCGACGGCGTCCTGCTCACGCTGAACCGCGGCGTGTTCCTGCAGCTGGTCAAGACCCAGCCCGAGTTCGGCGTGGCGCTGCTCGCCGCCGCGGCCGAGCGCGTACGGTTCATCGCCTCGCGCTAGAATCCCCACCCCATCCGAGGAGAGACGATGAAAACCGCTTTCGCATTGACCGCCGCGCTTGCGGCGCTCGCCCTGGCCGTCCCGGCGAGCGCGCAGGAAGGCACCCTGAAGAAGATCAAGGACACCGGCTCGATCACGCTCGGCCACCGCGACGCCTCGATCCCGCTTTCGTACTACGACGACAAGCAGCGGCCGATCGGCTACGCGATGGACCTCTGCCACCGCATCGTCGACGCGGTGAAGAAAGAGCTGAAGATGCAGAAGCTCGACGTCAAGTACCAGCTCGTCACCTCGGCGAACCGCATCCCGCTGATGGCGAACGGCACCATCGACCTCGAGTGCGGCTCGACCACCAACAACCTCGAGCGCCAGAAGCAGGTCTGGTTCACGATCACGCACTTCGTCACCGCCAACCGCTTCGTGGCGAAGCGCTCGGCCAAGCTCGCCAAGCTCGAGGACCTCAAGGGCAAGACCGTGGTCTCCACGGCCGGCACCACCAACATCAAGCAGATCACCGAGCTCAACACGCAGAAGAACCTCGGCATCAACATCGTCTCGGCGAACGGGCACCCGGAAGCGTTCCTGATGGTCGAGACCGGCCGCGCCGCGGCGTTCGTGATGGACGACATCCTGCTCGTCGGCCTGGTGGCGACGTCGAAGGCACCGAAGAACTACGCGATCTCGCGGGACGCGCTGTCCGTCGAGCCCTACGGCATCATGCTGAGGAAGGACGACGAGGCGTTCAAGAAGGTGGTCGATGCCGCCATGACGCAGATCTACAAGAGCGGGCAGATCAACGCCATCTACCAGAAGTGGTTCCAGAAGCCGATCCCGCCCAAGAACATCAACCTCAACCTGCCGATGAGCGCGCAGCTGAAGAAGGTGATCGGCAATCCGACCTCGTCGGGCGACCCGAACGACTACAAGTAGAGCCTGAAGTACAACTGGAACTGGGGGATCTTCTTCGACCTGGAGCCGGGGGCTTCCGGGTCGTACCTCCAGTACCTCGTCGCCGGGCTGGGCTGGACGCTCGCCACGGCGCTCGTGGCGTGGGTCCTCGCCCTCGGCCTCGGCTCGCTGGTCGGCACGCTGCGCACCACGCCCTACCGCTGGGTGCGCGGCGTGTGCACCGCCTACGTCGAGATCTTCCGCAACATCCCGCTGCTCGTGCAGATGTTCCTGTGGTTCTTCGTCCTGCCCGAGCTCCTGCCCGAAGCCTGGGGCGACTGGATGAAGCAGATCCCGCCGCCGTGGGGTTCGTATGTCCCGGCGGTGCTGTGCCTGGGGATCTATACCTCGGTGCGCGTCGCCGAGCAGGTGCGCGCCGGCATCCAGTCGCTGCCGCGCGGGCAGATGTTGGCCGGCACCGCGCTCGGCCTCACCCTTTCGCAGTCCTACCGGCAGGTCATCCTGCCGCAGAGCTTCCGCATCATCCTGCCGCCGCTCACTTCCGAGTTCCTCAACTGCATCAAGAACTCCTCGGTGGCGCTCACCATCGGCGTGATGGAGCTCACCGCGCGCGCCCGCGCCATGCAGGAGTTCAGCTTCCAGGTGTTCGAGGCCTTCGCTGCCGCCACCGTGATCTACCTGCTCGCCAACCTCGTGGTGGTGCTCGGCATGCGCTGGGTAGAGGCGAAGGTGCGCGTGCCGGGGCTGATCGGCGCCGCGCAGGCGCCGCAAGCGGGGCACTAGGCGATGTTCGAGGGATTCGACTGGGACGTGATCGAGCGCTCGCTCCCGTACCTGTTCCGGGACGGGATGGTGTTCACGCTGACGCTCACCGGCATGGCGATGACCGGCGGCGTCGTCTTCGGCACGCTGCTCGCGATGATGCGACTCTCCCCGCTGAGACCTGTGGCGATGGTCGCCGGCGGCTACGTGAACCTGATGCGCTCGGTGCCGCTCGTGCTGGTGATCTTCTGGTTCTACTTCCTGGTGCCCTGGATCGGCGGCTGGATCGCCGGCGAAGGCCGGCCGATGAGCGTCGGCGCCTGGTACAGCGCGGTGATCACCTTCACCATGTTCGAGGCCGCCTACTACTGCGAGATCATGCGCGCCGGCATCCAGTCGATCGCGCGCGGGCAGGTCTCCGCGGGCTACGCCCTGGGCCTCAACTACTGGCAGATGATGGGCTACGTGGTGCTGCCGCAGGCCTTCCGCAACATGCTGCCGGTGCTGCTCACGCAGACCATCATCCTCTTCCAGGACACCTCGCTCGTGTACGTGATCTCGGCGACCGACTTCTTCGGCGCCGCGGCGAAGGTCGCCAACCGCGACGGGCGCCTGGTCGAGATGTATCTCTTCGTCGCGGTGATTTACTTCATCATGAGCTTCGCGGCCTCGCAGTACGTGAAGCGCCTGCAGACCCGCCTGGCGGTGATCCGATAGCGAGAGAACAATGATATCCATCCGCGCGATCAGCAAGTGGTACGGCAGCTTCCAGGTCCTCGCCGAGTGCTCGACGGAGGTCGCCAAGGGCGAGGTGGTGGTGGTGTGCGGCCCCTCGGGCAGCGGCAAGTCCACCCTCATCAAGTGCGTGAACGGCCTGGAGCCCTTCCAGAAGGGCGAGATCCTCGTCGACAACATCTCGGTGGGCGATCCCAGGACCAACCTGCCGAAGCTGCGCTCGCGCGTGGGCATGGTGTTCCAGCACTTCGAGCTGTTCCCGCACATGAACGTCACCGAGAACCTGACGCTCGGGCAGATCAAGGTGCTCGGCCGCACGAAGGAAGCCGCCACCGAGAAGGCGCACAAGCTCCTCGATCGCGTCGGCCTGATCGACCAGAAGGACAAGTTCCCCGGCCAGCTCTCCGGCGGCCAGCAGCAGCGCGTGGCGATCGCCCGCGCCCTGTCGATGGACCCGATCGCCATGCTCTTCGACGAGCCCACCTCGGCGCTCGACCCCGAGATGATCAACGAGGTGCTCGACGTCATGGTCGAGCTCGCCCAGGAAGGCATGACCATGATGGTGGTGACGCACGAGATGGGCTTTGCGCGCAAGGTCGCCCACCGCGTCATCTTCATGGACCAGGGCCGCATCGTCGAGGACGCGAAGAAGGAAGACTTCTTCGGCAAGCCCCGCTCCGACCGGGCGCAGCTCTTCCTCTCGAAGATCCTGCACCACTGACCTAAATGGGGACAGACCCCATTTTTCTCATCTAGGCAGTCGCAGCGCCGATTCCGGGACCTTGTAGTCCGGGTAGCGCTTGCGGAATTCCTCGAGCGCCTTGTCTGCTTCCTCGTGCTTGCCTTCCTTGCGCAGCGCGGCGATGCGCTCGAGCCATTTCTCCGGCGGCTCGGTCGCCTGCTCGCCGACCTTGCCGAGAGCTCGATCTGCCCTCGCCGCTTCGGGTGCGCGTGCTCCCGCGACCGGCGCCGACTCGCGCGCGCGCTCCTCCATCCTCGAGGCGGCCGCCGGCGGTGCGGCTTGCGGCGCCGCTTGGGGGGCCGGGGATGGCGAGGCCGCGAAAGGCGCCTGCCGCTCGAGCTTCTGCTTGCTCTCCTCCATCGGCTGCGCCGCGCGCTGCTCCACCGGAGCGGGGGCCGAAGCGATGTAGCCGTTGGGATCCGGACCCTCGACCTGCATGTGCCAGGTCACGGCGACCGAAAGCATGATGATGGCCGCGGCGGCGACCGGGAAATACCAGCGGCGCCGGCCGGTCGGCGGGACGAGCGGCGCGGGATGCACGTGGACGGCGCGGCGCGAGGCGGCGAGGATGGCCTCGTCGACATGGCGCGGCGGCTCGTCCGTGCCGAGCTCGCGGTAGCGCTGCGTGACTTTCGGGTCGCGCTCGTCAGCCATCGTCCACCGCCGCTTTCAGTTTCGCGATCGCATAGCGCAGGCGGCTTTTCGCCGCCTCCTCGCCCGCGCCGGTCGCCTGCGCGATCTCCGCCACGCTCATGCCGGCTTCCTCGTGCAGCAGGAAGGCCTCGCGCTGCACCGGCGGCAGCGCTTCCAGCGCCTTGGCGAAGCGCTGCACGCTTTGCCTGGCTTCGGCCTGCCTTTCAGGGTTGGGGCTGTTCCCTTCCACATCCACGTTCTCGAGATCAACCACCGACAGGCCCTTGCGGCGCCAGTGGTCGATGAGGCGGTTGTGCGCGATGGAGTAAAGCCACGTGGTGAAGCGCGCCTTCGGCGCATAGCGGTCGCGCGCCTCGATGACGCGCATCCAGACGTCCTGGAACAGCTCTTCGGCCATGCCGCGCTCCTTCACGCTGCGCAGCACGAAGCGGAAAAGCCGCGCGCGATGGCGAGCGTAGAGGGTCTCGAAGGCGCCGGCGTTGCCATCGCGGTAAGCGATCATGAGCTCTTCGTCGGCGCCCTCCACGCCGCGCAGTCTACCCCCGCGGGTCGGGCGCGAAGCCCGGGAAAGGGCGCGGCAGCGGCGCGACCGGCACCGGCTCGCGCAGCACGCCGCGCGCCGCCAGGCTGGCGCGGCTGTCGTAGTAGAGGCTCAGCACCTGGGCCGGGGCATGCGAGGCGCGCTCGAAATCCACGAACCTGGCCGGCGAGTGCTCCTGCCGCCCGTGACCGGTGCCGAGCTGAGGCTTGGCGGCCCGCTCGGCAGCGGCATCTGAACGACTGATTTCCGCCTGCTTCTTGCGAAAAAGGGCGACACCGATGACGCCTACGTCGTCCGGCCGCCCGGTGCGGGCGGCGTACGAGTCGGGGAGCGAGGTGAAGTAGAAGGCCGCGGTCCGCGACAGGTCCTTGCGCCATCCCTGATGGCGACCGAGCCGTGCGGGGCGAGCACATAGCCGCTCTGCGACGGATCGGCGGTCTCCCCGGTAATGACGTTCACCCCGTCCACCGAGACCACCGCCAGCACCTCCTCGCCGGTCCTGTTGCGCACCACGACCTGGTACTCGTTGCCGGGCTTGCCCACTATATGGGCACGGCCCTGGTGCCAGTGCACCGGCAGGCGCCTCGCTTCGGTGCGGTCGTAGATCGAAACCTCGGCCACGGTGCCGTGCGCCCATGCCTGAAGCCAAAACCCAAGAGCAAGAATCCCTCCCACCATCGTTCGCAGCTTCATGACTTCCTCCTTTCTCAACCATGGAACGCAGCGGCATGCGAAACGGGTTTGCCGGGGTGAGAAATTTCATCTGTGGCGCGTACAATCCGCCGCTTTCCCTCCCAGCGGCAAGCAATGAAAAACGGCAAGGCGTTCCCGATCCCGGTCAAGGCGAAGTACTCGTGCGAGAAGTGCCCGGCCTACTGCTGCAGCTATCCGGAGATCGAGGTGACGCCGCGCGACATCGAGCGCCTGGCGCGGCATTTCGGCCTCGCCTACGAGCAGGCCGAGGAGCGGCTGACGAAGTACGACGCGAAGGAGAAGGTGCGCCTGCTACGCCACCAGAAGGACAGCGTGTTCGACTCGGTGTGCGCCCTGCTCGACCAGAAGACGCGCCGCTGCAGCGTCTACCACGCGCGGCCCGGCGTGTGCCGCGAGTATCCCGACAGCAACCGCTGCGGCTACTACGAGTTCCTGAAGTTCGAGCGCGCCCACCAGGACGACCCGGAGTTCATCGCGCTTACGTGACCTGAGCTTTGCGCGCCTTTTCCCGGATCGCGGTAAGCGTGGTGGCGGGAGTGATGGCGTCGGGGTCGATCTTCAGCTCGACGAGCGCCGGCTTGCCCGAGGCCGAGGCGCGCTCGAAGGCGGCCGCGAAGTCCTCGGTGCGCTCGACCGTCTCGCCGTGCCCGCCGAAGGCACGCGCGTAGGCGGCGAAGTCGGGGTTCCTCAGCCCGGTGCCGAACACCCGCCCGGGGTATTCGCGCTCCTGGTGCATGCGGATCGTGCCGTACTGGCCGTTGTTCACCACCAGCGCCACGAACGCCGCGCCGTACTGCACGGCCGTGGCGAGCTCCTGGCCGTTCATGAGGAAGTCGCCGTCGCCGCAGACCGCGAGCACCGGGCGCTCCGGATGCACCAGCTTCGCCGCCACCGCCGCCGGGAAACCGTAGCCCATCGAGCCGTTGCTCGGCCCGAGCTGCGTGCGAAAGCCCTTGTAGCGGAAGTGCCGGTGCAGCCAGCCGGCGAAATTGCCCGCGCCGCCGGCGACCAGCGTGTTCTCCGGCAGGCGATCGGACAGCCAGCGGATCACCTCGCCGTAGTGCAGCCTGCCCGGCATCGGCTGCGGCTTGATCCACTCGAGATAGTTGTCGTGGAGGGCGCGAGTGTCGCTCGCCCACGCGGCATTCTTGAGAGACAACTTCTCGAGCGCATGAACGAACTGCGCATAGCCGGAATTGATCGCCAGCGCCGGGCGGTAGACGCTGCCGAGCTCCTCGGCGCCGGCGTGCACGTGCACGAGCGTCTGCTTCGGCAGCGGCGCCTCGACGAGCGTGTAGGCGCTGGTGGTCATCTCGCCCAGGCGCGCGCCAATCGCGAGCAGGACGTCGGCTTCGCGCACCCGCTCGGCGAGCTTCGGGTTGATGCCGATGCCGACGTCGCCGGCGTAGCTCGGGCTGCGGTTGTCGAAGAGATCCTGGCAGCGGAACGAGGTCCCGGCCGGCAGGCCCGCGTTCTCGATCCACTTCTGCAGCTTGCGCGCCGTCTCGCCATCCCAGCCGCCGCCGCCCAGAAGGACGAATGGGCGCTGGGCGCTTTCCAGAAGACGCTTCAGCTCCGAGATCTCCTGTGGGGAAGGCGCGGGCCGCACGCGATGCGCCTTCGGCACGTCGGCCACCGCGGCCTCGGCGAAGAGCGTGTCCTCGGGCAGCGCCAGGACCACCGGGCCGGGGCGGCCCGCCATCGCGGTGTGGAAGGCGCGGCTCACGTACTCCGGGATGCGCTCGACGCGGTCGATCTGCGCCACCCACTTCGCCATCTGCCCGTACATGCGCCGGTAGTCCATCTCCTGGAACGCCTCGCGCTCGGCGAAGTCGTTCGGCACCTGGCCGATGAACACCACCATCGGCGTGGAGTCCTGGAACGCGGTGTGCACGCCGATCGCGCCGTTCGCCGCGCCCGGCCCGCGCGTGACGAAGAGCACGCCCGGCTCGCCGGTCAGCTTGCCGCAGGCCTCCGCCATGTACGAGGCGCCGCCTTCCTGGCGGCAGACGATGAACTGGAGCTTTCCCTGCGCGTCGTGCAGGCCGTCGAGCACCGGCAGGTAGCTCTCGCCGGGGACGCCGAAGGCATGCCTTACGCCCTGGGCGAGCAGCGCGTCGGCGAGGATCCTGCCGCCGTGGCGCGTCTTCAGGTCGCTCTTCACGCCTCGACCTTCTCGAACGCCGCGCGCAGGCGCGCGCAGCATTCGGCGACCGCGGCGTTGGCGGTGTCGACCACGCCGCCGAAAAGGATGAAGCCGTGGATCATGTCGGCGTACTCGCGGTACTCGACCGCCACGCCGGCGGCGGAGAGCTTCTCCGCGTAGGCGCGCCCTTCGTCGAGGAGCGGATCGAAGCCCGCGGTGAGCACATAGGCCGGCGCGACGCCGCGGTGGTCGGCGGCGAGCAGCGGCGAGGCGCGCCAGTCGGTCCAGTCCTTGGAGTCGGGCAGGTAGCCGCCGCGGAAGAAGCGGATGCCCTCCTTGGTGAGGAGATAGCCTTCGCCGTTGCGCTCGTGCGAATCGAACTCGCAGCGCTGATCGGTGGCGGGGTAGATGAGGAGCTGGAAGGCCAGGTTGTGCTTCTTCAGCTCGAGCGCGACCACCGCCGCGAGGTTGCCGCCGGCGCTGTCGCCGCCGACGGCGATCCGGCTCGCGTCGATCTTCAGCGGGCCCGGATTGGACAGCAGGTATTTCGTCGCCGCGACGGCGTCGTCGACCGCCGCGGGAAACGGGCTCTCCGGCGCAAGGCGGTAATCGACCGAGAAGACCGCGCAGCGCGCACCCGCCGCGAGCTGGCGGCAGACCACGTCGTGCGTGTCGAGGTCGCCGATCGTCCAGCCGCCGCCGTGGAAGAAGACGAGCGCCGGCAGGATGTCGCTCGAGGGGCGATAGACGCGCACGGCGATCCTGTTCTCCAGGACCAGAAGCTTGACTTCCGAAACCTCCGGCGCCTTCGGCGCCAATGCCGAGCGGGTATCGCGGTAGATGCGCCGAGCGACGAACGCCGGCACGGTGTGGTAGGGCGGCAGGGGCGAACGCGCGACCCGCTCGAGCAATGCCTTCACCTGAGGATGCACGGTCATTTGACCGCCGCGAGCATGGTCTTGAGGCGCTCCACGAAAAACGGCGCGCATTTCATGACGCGCGACTCCTGCGTCTCCATGAGCGGCCGGGTCTTGGTGAGGTGCGCCTGCCAGGCCGGATCGGCCTGCATCGCGGCGCGGCACCGGTCGCGCTGGTCGAGGCTGTCGTAGGCCCACATGTGCACCACGGTGTTGAGGCCGCCGATCTCGGTGACGTAGTAGCCCACCATGTGCGGCAGGTGCCTGAGCTGGATCTGCATGCCTTCGCTCTGGTAGTGCCTGAAGTACTCGGGGGCAGTGCCGATCTTCAGCCGATACATGCGCTCTTCGACGTACATCGCGGGGTCTCCCGGGCTTATCCGGCGGGGGCTTCGATTATAGTATCCGGGCCATGGACGACATCAACACGCTGCGGCGCATCCTCGGGGAAAACCGCGTGATCGCCGTGGTGGGGCTGTCGGCGGACTGGTACCGGCCGAGCTTTTTCGCGGCGAAGTACATGCAGGAGCACGGCTACCGCGTGATTCCGGTCAACCCGAAATACGCCGAGATCCTCGGCGAGAAATGCTATCCCTCGCTGCGCGCGATCCCCGAGAAGGTCGCGATCGTGGACGTGTTCCGCAAGACGCAGGACGTGCCGCCGGTCGCCGAGGAAGCGATCGCGATCGGCGCGAAAGTGCTCTGGCAGCAGCTCGGCGTGAAAAACGAGGCCGCCGCAGCCCGCGCCCGCGCCGCGGGCCTCGAAACGGTCATGGACCGCTGCGTCAAGATCGAGCACGCGCGGCTCTTCGGCGGGCTGAACTGGGTCGGCGTCAACACGGGGGTGATTTCCGCGAAACGCCCCCGCTGGCTCGCGTACTGAGGTATCCTTTTGCCATGGGGAGGACTGCGCGTTTATTCGAAGGCCGGTTCGGGCGGCTGGTGCTGATGGAGCTGGGCGCCCAGGAGCAGGTCGCGGCACAGGCAGATCCCGCCGTCGTGCTGCAGCAGGGCGACGCCGACGTGGTGTTCCTCAATCCCGGCGAGATCCACATCGCGCTCGATGCCTCGCGGGTCCTGGTGCTGCACGCCGCCGGCCCCTGGCTGCGCGAGACCTTCCCCGCCGTGTTCGCCGCGGAGGATGCGCGACCCTTCCCGCAGCCGCGCGAGCCGGTCACCGCGCGCATCCGGCAGCTCGCCGATACCCTCGCCGTCGAGGTGCTGAACGACCGGTTCCTCTCGCCCGAGCGGCTGGAGTTCATGCTGCAGGAGCTGCTGCTCTCGATCGTCGAGACTTATCTGACGCGCCGGCGCGCCGCCTCGCCGCTGTGGCGCGGCTCGCGCTTCGAGGACACGCGCATCCGCCGCGCCATCCAGCTCCTGCGCGCCAACCCGAACAAGGACCTCAACATGGACGACCTGGCGAGCCAGGTCGGCCTGTCGCGCTCGCGCTTCTACGACCTGTTCCAGGTCTGCACCGGCTTCTCGCCGCGCGCCTACCTCGACATGCTGTGCGTCGAGACGGCGATCTCGCGCCTCGCCTCCACGCGCGCGAAGATCGCCGAGGTGGCCGCCGAGCTCGGCTTCTCGGCGCAGAGCAACTTCACGCGCTTCTTCCTGAACCAGGTCGGCGTGCCGCCCTCGAAGTACCGCCGCGCGGCAACCGCCGGCGAGCAGGCCGACGAGCCGCAGAGCGATCCGGGTAGCCGCAGCAGTTAGGAATGGCCGACCGCAAGTTCGGCATCGAGACGCTCTGCCT
>Ga0105095_10001328_pt1 | contig 12930 bp, 11 predicted proteins | sample PPLLak2March2015_2_FD_79180 | JGI IMG/M metagenome (GOLD analysis project Ga0105095, IMG submission 79180) | Freshwater sediment microbial communities from Prairie Pothole Lake near Jamestown, North Dakota, USA - PPLs Lake P8 Core (3) Depth... | ecosystem: Environmental > Aquatic > Freshwater >... | reverse complement strand
TCATCCTAAAACAATATCTGCGTTAATCTGCGTTCCAGAATCATAATGTGAAGTTTCAGTTTAGTTGGATCCGCTGGCCCCAAGGCACTTTCTCCTTGCCCTTGACCAGCCACAGCACCGGATAGGACGGCTCGCGCTTGGGGAATTCGCCCCTGGCGTCGGTGAAGTACAGCAGCAGGTTCGGCGGGCGTTCCTGGCTCTCGGCCCATTCGAACACCGGCGTGAATCTGGTGCCGCCGCCGCCGTGCCACTGTTTCGGCAACTCTATTTCCTCCCACGGCTCGAAGGTCCAGGGACCGTCCTGCGCCAGCTTGTCATCGCAGGCGTGCAGGGTGATGCGCGCTCCGACCTGGCCCTTGATGGCGTTGACCTCGCTCACGAACTCCTGCATTTCCTCATCCGAGATGGAACCGCTGGTGTCGAGCACTACGATCAGATCGGTGTGCTGGCTGCGCATGCCGGGCAGGATCGCCGTGCCCTCGCGCCGCGACGGATGCGCGAAGCTGTAATCGTCGCGCGACGCGCGCGTCATGTAGTGCGCCAGCAGCATGCGCCACGGCAGCTGCGGTTGCAGCAGGTGATCCACGATGCGCGCCATCGAGCCGCCGAGCTTGCCGGCCTGGATCGCCTGTTGCGCGGCCGAGGCCAGGCGCTGCTGCCACTGCTTGTGCAGCGATTCCCGCTCCGGCGCGGACAGCGGCGGCGGTTGCGGCGCACCGCCGGCCTGTGGATCTATTTCGCCCTGGCTGCCGCCACCGTCATCATCATCCTGGGACTGTCCCTCGCCACCCTGGCCGCCACCCTGTTCGCCCGGACCTTGCGGCCTGTCGTCCTGGTCGTACAGGTGCTGATCCATCGGCTTTTCGTCGGCGTTTTCCTGGATGCAGGGATAAATCTCTTCCGCGGTCATGTCCTTGTAGGCGTCCAGCAGGAGCGCGTCCGGCGCTGGTTTCAGCCCGTCGGCCACCAGCAGGGGATTGATCGCGAAATCGCAGGCCAGGTCCCAGCGGCGCTTGTCGCGGTGTTCGCGGCGCGCGAAGTGCGACAGCGCGCAGTGCAGCGCCTCGTGCGCCAGGATGAACTTTGTCTGCTCGAAGGACAGCGCCTCGATGTAACGGCGGTTGTAATAGAACGAGCGCGCGTCGGTCGCGGTAGTCTGGCACCACTTGGGACTGGCCTCGACCAGCGGCAGGCGCAACACCAGCGCGCCGAGAAAGGGCTTGTCGATGATCAGCCAGGTGCGCGCGGCAACCAGCTTGTCTTCGACGGCGTCGCTTTTGGGGGCGTTGGAATTCACAGGATTAACAGGACCAGATATGAGTTTTTGCCACAGAGTACACAGAGTTCACAGAGGGCAAAAAAGCAATTCATTCTCTGTGTGCTCTGTGATCTCTGTGGCTAAATTATTAATCATAAATTCCGTCTATTTGGATTTTGCCACGGCAGGTTTTTGCCACATGTCGAAGATCATCACGTTGGCGATCTTCTTGGCCCATTGCGCGAATTGCGGCAGCGCGAACAGTTTCTCGCCCACGGCGCGCTGCATGTCCGAGACCAGCATGACGCCCATTTCGCGGCTCGGGAAACGGCCGGCGTAGTCGAGGATGTTGCCATATACTTTGGCTTCGTCGGCGCCGCCCTTGGCACGGATGGCGCGGCCCACGAGCGCCGCGGCCACGGCGTATTGCAGATCGGTTTCCTTCGGCACCGTGGTGGAAGCGCCGTCGACGATGGCGTCGATGTCCGGCAGGTTGTCGAGGTTGTCGATGAAGGCCTTCAGTTCCACGCCGGCGGCGGGGCCGACGCAGGCCTCGAGCGAACCCAGCAGCAGATCCGGCGCTTCGCCGAACTTGGCGAGCGCGCGGTGCGCAAATTCCCACGAGCGCGGGCTGGGGAAGGCCACGGGGTTGTGCGCCGGGTCGAAATCGAACAGCAGCTCGGGGCGGAAGCGCAGAAACGCGATGACGCGTTCGTCGATGTTGTTGGCATAGGCCCAGGCGACCCAGTCGTCGAGATGGGTCTCGACACCGAAATGCGAGAAACGGTTGGCCAGCGGCGCGGGCATGCTGTAGGTGACGCCGCGGTCACCCTGGCGGTTGCCGGCGGCGAAGATGGCCCAGCCCGCGGGCACCGTGTAGGCGCCGAGTCGCCGGTCGAGAATTAATTGATAAGCGGCGGCCGAGACCGTCGGCGCCGCCGAGGTGATCTCGTCGAGAAACAGGATGCCCTCGGCGCCATGGCGCTGGGCGTCCGGCAGCATCGCCGGGATGGCCCACTCGACGACGTCGCCGACGCGGAACGGAATGCCGCGCAGGTCGGTCGGTTCCATTTGCGACAGGCGGATGTCGATGACCGGCACGCCGTGTTTCTTCGCCACCTGCGCCACCATCTGCGACTTGCCGACACCGGGCGGCCCCCACAGCATGACCGGCGTGTGGTGGCCCTCGCGGGTGCTCAGGAATTCACGTTCGAGAACGGCAAGAATCAGCGCTGGGCGCATGGAAGCTCCGGTAGATAGGCGGATGAATAATGATCCGCCAAGTATAAATTTGCCGCCCCCGAGCGTCCATGAAAATGCTTGGCGGGTGGGCAAAATGGCCCGATGCGGCGCGTGGATTTGGCCGCCGGGTCAGATTTCGATCTGGGTGCCGACTTCCAGGCATACGAAATCGCGCGTCGCGCGCTCGGCTCGCCTCCCTCTCCCGCGGTAGCGGGAGAGGGAATGAGGGAGAGGGTGGTGATGCAGGGCAGTACCGCTAAATTTCAATCTGCGTTCCAACTTCGATCACACGGTTGGCCGGGAGGTTGAAGTACTCCACGGGGCTGCTGGCGTTGCGTGCCAGGGTGGCGAACATGCGCTCGCGCCACAGCGCCATCCCTTCGTATTGGATGCTCGGGATCACGGTCTCGCGGCTCAGGAAGAACGAGGTCTGGAGCCGCTGGAATTCCAGCTCGTATTCGCGGCACTGATCCAGCACCTCCATGATGTCGGGACGATCCTTGAAGCCGAAGTGAACGGTGAGCTGGAAGCAATTGTTCCCCAGGTCCTGGATATCGACACGTTCTTTCGGCGGCACCCACGGGACATCCTTGATGATGACGGTGAGGAAGATCACGCGCTCATGCAGTACCTTGTTGTGCGCCAGGTTGTGCAGCAGCGCATGCGGCACGCTGCCCGGCGTCGAGGTCATGAATATCGCGGTGCCGGCCACCCGCACCGGCGGGCTGCGCATCAGCGAATCCAGGAACGTGTCCAGCGGAACCGACGATTGCCGCAGCCGCGCAATCAGGATCTCGCGGCCGCGCCGCCAGGTGACCATGAGCAGGAAGATCGCCACCCCGACCGTCACCGGGAACCACCCGCCTTCAAATACCTTCAGCAGGCTGGCGGAGAAGAACGCCATGTCCACGAAGATGAAAAAGCCGGTACTGATGGCCGCCACGATCACGGGAATACCCCAGCTGTAACGGATCACGAAGAAGGTCAGTATGGTGTCGATCAGCATGGTGCCCATCACCGCCACGCCGTAGGCAGAGGCGAGGTTGGAGGAGGAGCCGAACCCGATCACGGCGCCGAGCACGGAGATGAGAAGGATCCAGTTGATGCTCGGGATGTAGATCTGCCCGATCTGCTTTACCGAGGTGTGCTGGATGTTCAGGCGCGGCAGGAAGCCGAGCTGGACCGCCTGCTTGGTGACGGAGTAGGCGCCCGAGATGACCGCCTGCGAGGCGATCACGGTGGCGGCGGTGGCGAGCGCGATCATCGGGTACAGCGCCCAAGCCGGGTAGGCGTGGTAGAACGGGTTCGCGATCGCGCCGGGGTTGGCGATCAGCAGCGCCCCCTGGCCGAAGTAATTCAGCACCAGCGCCGGCAGCACCAGGCCGAACCAGGCTACGCGGATCGCGCGTTTGCCGAAGTGTCCCATGTCGGCGTAGAGCGCCTCCGCGCCGGTGAAGGCCAGCAACACCGCGCCCAGCACCACGAACGAGGCGAAACTGTGGCCGGTAACGAAGCCGAGCGCGTGCACGGGGTTGAGCGCCCACAACACCATCGGGTTCTGGGCGATGTTGTATACGCCCACGGCGCCGAGGGAGAGAAACCACAGGGCGCACACCGGCCCGAACAGGGCGCCGACCACCGCCGTGCCATGGCGCTGGAACGCGAACAGCGTTACCAGCACGATGACCGCGAGCGGAATGACATAAGGCTTGAAGGCCGCGGTACCGACCTCCAGGCCCTCGACGGCGGACAGCACCGAGATCGCCGGCGTCAGCACGGCATCGCCGTAGAACAGCGCCGCGCCGATCACTCCGAGCAGCAGGATCACCGCATGCGAGCGTGACTGGTTTTTGACCGCCGAGGAGGCCAGCGCCAGCAGCGCCATGATGCCGCCCTCGCCCTTGTTGTCGGCGCGCATGATGAGCGTCACGTATTTGAACGTGACCACGATCATCAGCGCCCAGAAGATCGTCGAAAGCCCGCCGAGGATGTTCTCGGCATTGAGAGGGATGCCGTGTTCGGCGTTGAAGGTTTCCTTGACGGCGTAGAGCGGGCTGGTGCCGATGTCGCCGAAGACGATGCCGAGGGCCAGCAGGGCGAGCGCGGCGGTCGAGGAATTCCGCGCAGGGGCGTCGTTATTCAATTTTTGTTCCCGGAAAGCACGAATGCGCGCGCATGTTACTCCCGTGTTGCAGGATTGCAAGCCGATAAGACCATGGTGCGCGCGGCATGGCAATCCCGCGGGTGTTTAGCGGCAAATCAACCAGTTGCGTGGCGCGATGATGCGCGCCCACGGCGAGGTCCGGCGTGCCTGCCGTTGGCGCGGTTCTTGCCGGTGGTCCCGCCGGTGCGGGCCGATGCCCGCCGGGATAAAATATCCCATCCAGGCAAAGGCGGTAACCCGTCAGCTGATCGACACGGAGGTGGCACATGCCCGACATCATGAAATTCATCGTCAATGAAGGCGCGCTCGACAAGGATCCGGCGGGAAACCTGATCGGGCTGAATGACTGGTCAGAGGACATCGCCAGGAAACTCGCCAAGGAGATGAAAATAGAACTCAAGGCCGAGCACTGGGAAGTGGTTAATTTCCTGCGTGATCTCTATCGGCAGCAGGGACAGGCCGCGCACGCGCGCGACGTGTTGCAGGCGCTCGAAGAGCGGTTCGGGAAGAAGGGCGGGCGGAAATATCTTTACCAGCTTTTCCCTGGCGGGGCGGTGACGCAAGGCAGCAGGATCGCAGGCCTGCCGGTGCTGAAGGACAGCACGGACCCCTCCTTCGGGACGGCGATTTAGCGGGCTCAGCTGCCGACGGCCTGCAGCTTCTCTTCTTCTTCCTGCTGCTCCTGCTGTTGCAGGGCCCACATGTTGGCGTAGGCGCCGCCCTGTGCCAGCAGTTCGCCGTGGGTGCCGCGTTCCACGATCTGCCCGTGCTCCATCACCAGAATCTGGTCGGCATCCATGATGGTGGACAGGCGATGGGCGATGACCAGCGTGGTGTGGTTGGTCGCGATCTCCTGCAGCTCGGCCTGGATCGCCTTCTCGGTGCGCGAATCGAGTGCCGAGGTGGCTTCGTCGAACACCAGGATCGGCGGGTTTTTCAGCAACGTGCGCGCGATGGCGACACGCTGTTTTTCGCCGCCGGAGAGTTTCAGGCCGCGTTCACCCACGATGGTGTCGTATTTGTCCGGCAGCGTTTCCACGAACTCGTGAATATGCGCCGAACGCGCCGCCTCGATGATTTCCTCGCGCGTGGCATCGGGCTGGCCGTAGGCGATGTTGTAATAGATGGTGTCGTTGAACAGCACCGTGTCCTGCGGCACGATGCCGATGGCCCGGCGCAGGCTTTTCTGGGTCACGTCGCGGATGTCCTGGCCGTCGATCAGGATGCGCCCGCTGGTGGCGTCGTAGAACCGGAACAACAGGCGCGACAGCGTGGATTTGCCCGCGCCACTCGCGCCCACCACCGCCACCTTGTGTCCGGAAGGGACATCGAAGCTCACGCCTTGCAGGACCATGCGCCGGTCGTCGTAGCCGAAGCCGACATGCTCGAAGCGGATTTCCCCGCCACGGATATTCAGATCCCGGGCATCCGGACGGTCGCTGACCTCGGTATTCTGCGCCAGCAGACCGAACATGCGCTCCATGTCGGCCAGTGAATGACGGATTTCGCGGTACACGAAACCGAGGAAATGCAGCGGCATGTAGAGCTGGATCAGGAAGGCGTTGACCAGCACCAGGTCGCCGATGGTCATGGTCCCGCGCACCACGCCCTGGCCGGCCATGAGCATGAGGATGGTAACGCCCACGGCGATGACCGCTCCCTGGCCGATGTTAAGAAACGACAGCGAGGTCTGGTTACGCACCGCCGCCTTTTCCCAGGATTGCAAAGTCTCGTCGTAACGGCGTGCCTCGAAGCCCTCGTTGTTGAAATATTTCACGGTCTCGTAATTCAGCAGGCTGTCGATGGCGCGCGTGTTGGCCTTGGAGTCCATCTCGTTCATGTTGCGCCGGAAGATCATGCGCCACTCGGTGACCCAGAGCGTGAAAGCGATGTACACCACCAGCGTGACCAGCGTCACGATGCAGAACCAGGGGTCGTACTTGACCAGCAGGATCGCCGCCACGAATCCGATTTCGAGGATGGTGGGCAGGATGTTGAACAGCATGAAGTTGAGCAGGAAGCGGATGCCCGCGGTGCCGCGCTCGATGTCGCGCGACATGCCGCCGGTCTGGCGTTCGAGATGGAAACGCAGGGCCAGGTTGTGCAGGTGCTCGAAGACCTTGAGCGCCACGCGCCGGATCGAGCGCTGCGTGACCTTGGCGAACACGGCGTCGCGCAATTCGCCGAAGGTCGAGTTGGCGAGCCGCAGCGCGCCATAGGCGACGAGCAGAAAAACCGGCAGGACGAGCGTGGCGCTGGTCGAGCTGAGCGCGTCGACGATTTCCTTCAGCACCAGCGGGACGGCAACGGTGGCCACCTTGGCGAGCGCCAGGAAGGCGAGCGCCAGCACCACCCGCCCGCGGAATTCCCACAAATAGGGCAAAAGCGATTTGATCGCATTCCAGTCGCTCTGGCGCGCCGGGGGCTTTCCGTAGTGTCGAGGTCGCATGGTGACGAGGGTCAATCAGGAACGAAATGAATTCTAACCGATCTACGTCATATACCTGTAACGTTTGTCCGACAATCCGCGGCCGGTTCGCGGCCAGCGGCGGGTCCAAAGCATGGGGGGTGGTGATGAGTCGCTGTTTCAGGCCATTGGCATTGCTTGGCGCAGGAATACTGCTGGGGCTGATGCCGGCGCTGTTGCCGGCGGTGGAAAAGGCCGAGCTGCGCGGCGTCGGTCATTTCGAGATTCCCGCCTGGTTCAAGAAATCCTTTCTCGTTCTGCCGGAGGATGTCGCTCAGGCGGCGCGGAACGGAAAACGCCTGATGCTCTACTTCGGCCAGGACGGCTGCCCGTATTGCGCCGAGCTGTTCAACAACAATTTCAGCCAGGCGCATATCGTCGATTACACCCGCCAGCATTTCGACGCCATCGATTTCAACCTGTGGGGCAGCCGCGTAGTGACCGATTTTTCCGGCAACACCCTGCCGGAGAAGGAATTCGCCGCGAAACTCAAGGTCTGGTTCACGCCGACGCTGCTGTTCTTCAACGAAAAAGGCGAGCAGGTGTTGCGCGTCAACGGCTACTACCCGCCGCACCAGTTCATGGCGGCGCTGCGATACGTCGCGGAAAAGCAGGAAGGCCGCATGAGCTTCCGTGAATATCTGGCGCAACAGGCGCCGCCGCCGGCCAAAGGGGTGCTGCAACCGCAACCGTTTTTCGCCAAACCCCCGCATGATCTGGGCAGGATTCCGGCAGGCAAACCGGTCGCCGTGTTTTTCGAGCAGAAGGATTGTGCCGGCTGCGATCGCATGCACGCGGAGATGAAGGGCAATACCGTCACACTCGATCTGCTCAAGCGCTTCCATGTGATCCAACTGGACCGCTGGGGCGCCGCGCCGCTCGTGACTCCCGCCGGCAGGAAAATCACCGCGCGCCAATGGGCTGACGAACTGGGCATCGCCTATGTGCCCACGGCGGTGCTGTACGATGGAGACAGGGAAGTGATACGCATCGAGGCCTTCATGAAAGGCTTTCACGTCCAGTCGGTGCTGGATTACGTCGCCTCCGGCGCCTACAAAAAACAGCCCGAGCTGCAGCGCTTCATCCGCGAACGCGCCGACCATTTGCGCGAGCAGGGTGTGGTGGTGGACATCTGGGAATGATTTAAAACGGTTTCAGCGCTTGCCGACAGCGGTAAAGACCAGCATCAGTCCCAGCAGGATAAAGCCGACGAAGAAAATCAGCGTCCAGGACGGCATGCTGAGCCCCAGAAATGACCAGGTAATCTGACCGCAACCGCCGCTGCCTTCCAGAACCAGCTTGAGAGTTTTCAGCAGCGGGAAGGATTCCAGCATGTCGTTGAGACTGTAACCGCAGCCGGGTTGCTGATCGAGTGGGAGATTCTCGATCCACACATGACGGCCGGCGAAACCGGCGCCCAGGGCGGCCGCCAGCGCCACGAGCCCGCCATAGATGCGCCGCCCGACCTTGCCCGGGTTGTGCAGGGCGCCGGCCAGCAGGATCAGGCCGGTGGCGATCACGAACACCCGCTGGAAAATACAGAGCGGGCAGGGCTCGAGTTTCATGCCGTACTGGAAGTACAGCGCCGCGGCCATCAGACCAGCGCAGACCAGAAAACCCCCGAAGAAAATCATCCGCTGTGACATGTTGTTATGTTAACAGAAGAAATTTGCCACAGAGCGCACAGAGAACACAGAGTATATTAATTTTTCTCTCTGTGCTCTCTGTGGCTGATTTTATTATTTACCAAGGTCAATGCCGCTGACGATACCGTCACTGATCCAGTGTTTCATCAGCCCGGCGGCGTGCAGGGCCACGTTCTGGGCGTCAATCCATTCACACAAGCCTTCGCAGATCGCGGCGAAATTCTCGCCGGTCATGGCGGCATCCAGTGCCCAAGCCTCGTCCACGGACAGGGAGCGGAACCAGGTTTTCAGGCCCTGGCGCCACACCAGCCAAGCCTGCGGATAGTCGCCTTGCATCAGTGCGGGCACATCGGCGACCGCAGGTGCATCCTCGCGCTGTTCCTTTCCTGCCGACGGGGTGGCGCTGGTTTCGCCCCGGCAGGAAGCGGTATTTTTTTCGACATCCAGGGTTTGATTGATGGCCTTCCAGAGGATGGGCACGTTCCAGCGCAGGTCGAGGCGCTGCGCGGAGGGATGGAAATGCAGGCGCATGTCCGGCCAGGCCGGCGCCGGAATGGCCGCCATGTCCTCGATGCCGATGATTGTGCCGTCCTCGGCGTCAAACGCCTCGGACAGCGCCCACTCCAGCGCCGCCATTTCGGCGAGGCCGGATTTGCCGTCCCAGGGCGGCGTGGCGGCGAGGAATTCCGGGAGGCGGTCTCCGAACCAGCGGATGGAAAAATGCCGCGACGGGCAGGTCGCAATATAGGCGATTCCGATGTTTTCGAATTCCTCTTCACCGATCCAGGCGCGCAATACCGGGTAGTTCGACGCCAGGGCCTCCAGCAGCCGCAGCCGGTAGGCGTCGTAATAGATGGCGAGGCGCGTCTCGGCGCTGACTTTCGCGGTGCCGGCAACGCGGTCCAGCATGCGTGCATTGCCGTCGAGCAGGAAGGCCTGGAAATCGGATTGCAGGTTGGCCAGCGCGCTCATGTTCAGGCCGCCGTTACCGCGGTCTGGTGTGGCGACGTGGCCGCGATGCGGCGGGCGCGGTCCAGTTCGGCCAGCAGTTCCGCCAGCGGCGGAATGTTGTCGTCGCGCTCGATCATGGTCGAGACGCGCCCGAAGCGCCTGACGGCGGCCGCATACAGCTCCCACACCGGGTCGATCACCGGTTCGTCGTGAGTATCGATGATGTAATCGCCGTGATTGCGATGGCCGGCAAGATGGAACTGCCATACCCGTTCTACCGGAATGCCATTCAGATATTCATGCGGGTCAAATTCATGGTTGACGCTGCTGACAAATATATTGTTGACGTCGAGCAGGATCAGGCAATCGGCGCGTACGGCGAGCTCGCGCAGGAATTCCCATTCACTCATCTCCGATTCCGGATAGCTGACGTAACTGGAAACGTTCTCCAGCAGAATCCGGCGGCCGAGAAAATCCTGCACTTCGCCGACGCGTGCCGCCACGTGTTTCAGGGCTTCCTCGGTGTAAGGCAGGGGCAGCAGGTCGTGGGCATTCAGGCCGTGCGCGCCGGTCCAGCACAGGTGATCGGAGATCCAGGCCGGTTCGACGCGTTCGGCGAGGGCGCGCAGCTGTCGGAGATATTCGCGGTCGAGCGGATCCTGCGTGCCGATCGAAAGCGATACCCCATGCATGACCATGGGGTATCGCTCGCGGATGCGGTCGAGGTAATGCAGCGGTCTTCCGCCAGGGACGAGATAGTTTTCGGAAATGATCTCGAACCAGTCGACCGCCGACGCTTCGTTCAAAATGGTTTCGTAATGCGCAGGGCGCAGGCCCAGTCCAAAGCCGAGCCAAGGACGTTCAGGGAGAGCAGGGAAGCTTGTCATCGGAGGAGAAAAAACACCGGGCGCCTCGCGGCACCCGGTGCAGGCTGTGTGGTAATCAGCCGGTTTACTTCTTGTCCATCTTGGCCTTGGCGGCGTCACACTCCGCCTTGGTCATGTACATCCAGCCCTTGCCCTTGCAGCTGTTCTGGCCCTTGCAGGCGCTGGAAGCGGTCTGGCAGGCGGACTGGCCCTTGCAGGAATTCACGCCTTCGCAGTGAATCTTGGCCTCGCCTTCATGTTTGGCGGCGTGGGCGGCGGTGATGCCGGCGGTGGCGAACAGCCCGGCGGCGGCCGTGGCCAGAGCCAGGCCGGTGAGTTTCTTGGCGTTAATCATGGTTGTCTCCGTTGTTTGAGGTTTGTTGCGTTCAGTTGATCCCGTTGGGTAGGGGCCTCAGTAGGGCAATACAGATCAGTGCCTCGACCGGGGATCAACCGAACGTTTATGACACAGCCACCCTGTGCAAGTTCCTGTCCGGCATCAGGGGCGCGAACAATTTATCAGATACCCGGCGCGCCTGCCCAGCCGGCGGTCCGGCCAATCGGCCCATCCGGGCCTGGATTCACGGCCGGAACCGCGGGAAGTCGCGGAAATCGGCAGTTGCCGGCATCCCCGGACGGGGGGTGGGTCAGTGGACGAGCTTCCTGTACTTGATGCGGTGCGGCTGCACCGCTTCCACGCCCAGGCGGCGCTCCTTGTCCGCCATGTAATCGGCGTAGTTGCCTTCGAACCATACCGCGTGGCTGTCGCCCTCGAAAGCGAGGATATGGGTGGCGATGCGGTCGAGGAACCAGCGGTCGTGCGAGATGATGACCGCACAGCCGGCGAAGTCGAGCAGCGCCTCTTCGAGCGCGCGCAGCGTATCCACGTCCAGATCGTTCGTCGGTTCGTCCAGCAGCAGCAGGTTGCCGCCGCTCTTCAGGAGCTTCGCCAGGTGCACGCGGTTGCGTTCGCCGCCGGAGAGATCCTTCACGAGCTTCTGCTGGTCCGCGCCGCGAAAGTTGAAGCGGCCGACGTAGGCGCGCGATTGCACCTCGGTCTTGCCGACCAGCATGATGTCGTGACCGCCGGAGATTTCCTCCCACACGGTTTTCTTGCCGTCCAGCGTGTCGCGGCTCTGGTCGACGTAGGCCAGTTGCACGGTTTCGCCGACGCGCAGCTTGCCGCCGTCGGGCTTTTCCTGGCCGGTGATCATGCGGAACAGCGTGGTCTTGCCGGCGCCGTTGGGGCCGATGACACCGACGATGCCGCCACGCGGCAGGTTGAAGCTGAGGCTGTCGATCAGCAGCCGGTCGCCGAAGCCCTTGCTCAGGTTTTCCGCCTGCACCACCACTTCGCCCAGGCGCGGGCCGGGCGGAATGAAAATTTCCTTGGTCTCGTTGCGCTTCTGGAATTCCTGCGAGGCGAGTTCCTCGTAGGCCGCGAGACGCGCTTTGCTCTTGGCGTGACGCCCCTTGGGGTTGGTGCGCACCCATTCGAGTTCCTGCTTCAGGGCGCGCTGGCGCGCCGATTCCTGCTTCTCCTCGATCTCGAGACGCTTTTCCTTCTGTTCCAGCCACGACGAGTAATTGCCTTTCCAGGGAATGCCTTCGCCGCGGTCAAGTTCGAGAATCCAGCCGGCGACGTTGTCGAGAAAATAGCGGTCGTGGGTCACGGCCACGACGGTGCCGGGGTAATCGTGCAGGAAGCGCTCGAGCCAGGCGACCGATTCGGCGTCGAGATGGTTGGTGGGCTCGTCGAGCAGCAGCATGTCGGGCTGCGACAGCAGCAGGCGGCACAGCGCCACGCGCCGGCGTTCGCCGCCGGAAAGCTTGGTCACGTCCGCGTCCCAGGGCGGCAGGCGCAGGGCATCGGCCGCGATTTCGAGCTTGCGGTCCAGGTCCCAGGCGCCGGCAGCGTCGATTTTTTCCTGGAGCTTGGCCTGCTTTTCCATGAGCTTGTTCATCTCGTCGTCGCTCATGGGCTCGGCGAATTTCATCGAGATTTCGTTGAAGTCGTCGAGCAGTTTCTTGGTCCCGGTCACTGCTTCCTCGACGTTGCCGCGCACGTTCTTTTTCGGGTCGAGCTGCGGTTCCTGCGGCAGAAAACCGATGCGGATGCCCGGTTGCGGGCGCGCCTCGCCGTCGTATTCCTTGTGCTCGCCGGCCATGATGCGCAGCAGCGTGGATTTGCCCGAGCCGTTCACGCCCAGCACGCCGATCTTGGCGCCGGGAAAGAATGACAGCGAGATATCCTTCAGGATCGTGCGATTCGGCGGCACGATCTTGCTGACGCGATGCATCGTATAAATGAACTGGCCGGACATGGAGCTACCTGA